>Ga0307429_1000033_pt1 | contig 96797 bp, 72 predicted proteins | sample SalMarWE160230MG_FD_202151 | JGI IMG/M metagenome (GOLD analysis project Ga0307429, IMG submission 202151) | Salt marsh sediment microbial communities from the Plum Island Ecosystem LTER, Massachusetts, United States - WE1603-230 | ecosystem: Environmental > Aquatic > Marine > Intertidal zone >... | reverse complement strand
CGAATTGCACAACATCAGCGCCGAGCCGGTAACGCTATATGACTACGTGACAGCCGAGCCGTGGAAATTCACTGACGGCGTCGATTTTACTTTTCCGTCCGATGCGCCGGTGACAATCGGTGCCGGGGAATATCTATTGATAGTCAAAAAGCCGGCAGCATTTTCCTGGCGCTACCCGGCCGTGCCTTCCGAAATGATTTTCGGCCCCTATGATGATAGCTTGAGCAACGCAGGCGAAAGCCTGGAACTGAGTATGCCCGGCGATATTGATAATGAGGGCGTGCGCCAATACATCCGTATCGACAGGGTCAATTACAGCGACGGCTCCCATCCGGAGAATTGCCCCGGCTTGATAGACCTCTGGCCGACCGAATCCAACAGCAACGGCATGGCATTAACACGAAAAGTCCCAACCGACTACGGCAACGACCCCGAAAACTGGCTCGCCTCGGCCCCTTCGCCCGGCGAGTAAACGCTAAGACTCAAATACAGATGCAAATAAACTATCATCCGTCAGTCCGGCTGATAGACAGATTTTACCATGGCAATTCTCACTTTCACTAAGAAAACAGTTGTTTTGAATCTTGACCGGCACCATAAAGCATCTTATGATGAGCGTTTTTCGGGCGAGCGTGATTGTTTTAATGGAATGAGCATGAGTAACAAAACAATGGAAAACAGGTAAGGAGACAAATAATGAGGTACTTAAGATTGCTGGTTGTTTTGTTGTGTGTTGGGATTTTAACGGGCTGCATGGAGCAACAGAAGAAAATGGAAAAAAATACATTTGGTAACGATCTGGGATTTCTTAAGAAGCATACGGACGTGATCGTTTTGTCGGACGAAACAGGCGACGGCCGGGTAGCTGTTCTGCCGAAGATGCAGGGGCGTGTGATGACCAGCACGGCAGGGGGGACGGGTGGATTGAGCTTCGGCTGGATTAACCGCGAGCTTCTCGCATCCGGCAAGTTTGTCGAGCATATGAATACTTTCGGCGGCGAAGACCGATTCTGGATCGGCCCCGAGGGCGGGCAATTCTCGGTCTTCTTCAAGAATGGCGTGCCGTTCGATCTCGAACACTGGTTTACCCCGGCACCGGTCGATACCGAGCCGTTCGAGCTTATTTCCAAAACCAAAAACCTCGCGATTCTGAAAAAGGATATGCAGTTGGAGAACTATTCGCGTACGGTTTTCAACCTTCGGGTTGACCGCGAAGTCCGGGTCATCGCCCGCGGTGAAGCTGTCACAGTCCTTGGAATAACACCGACGAAAACAGTCAAAATGGTGGCCTTCGAATCGACCAACAAAGTGACTAACACCGGCGAGAAAGCATGGGAAAAAGAAACCGGGCTGCTCTCTATCTGGATTCTCGGCATGTTCAATCCCTCCCCGGCCACCACGATTACGATTCCGTTCAAAGCTGGGCCGGAAAATAGACTCGGGGCCGCAGTCAACGATGCCTATTTCGGCAAGGTTCCCGCGGACCGGCTGGTCGTCAAGGAGGGCGTTTTATTCTTCAGCGGTGACGGGCAATACCGCAGCAAGATCGGCCTTTCGCCCCAGCGTGCCAAGCCGATTCTCGGCAGCTACGACGCCGTCAATAAGGTCCTGACAATTGTCCAGTACAGCAAGCCGAGAGGTGCCATGAATTACGTCAACTCGATGTGGGAATTGCAGGACGAGCCTTATAAAGGCGATACGGTCAATTCGTATAACGACGGTCCTCCCGAGCCGGGCGCCAAGCCCCTCGGGCCGTTCTACGAGCTTGAAACTTCATCCCCGGCGGCGGCTCTGAAACCGGGTGGAGCAATCTCGCACGTACATCGCACGTTTCATTTTCAAGGCTCGGAAGCGAACCTCAACACGATTGCCACGGCAACGCTCGGAGTCACGATAGAAGAGATTAAATCGGCGTTTTGAAAACGGATGCACCTGCAATGAGCGGGCAATCCAATCAATCCGTTCAGCGGCTGTGGGACTCCATTGATCCCTGCACGCTCTGTCCCCGCCGGTGCGGAGTCAATCGCCGCAATAATCAGTTGGGCTTCTGTGGCATCGGCGATATGCCGCGCATCAGTTCCGTCGGTCCCCATTTCGGCGAGGAAAGCGTCCTGGTTGGCAGCGGCGGCTCCGGCACGATATTCTTTGCCGGCTGCAATCTGGGCTGTGTGTTCTGCCAGAACTTCGACATCAGCCATCATCGGCAAGGCCGCCCAGTCACAATCGAGCAGTTGGCCCAATCGATGCTCGAACTGCAATATTACGGCTGCTGCAATATCAATTTCGTTACGCCCACACACGTGGCCCCTTCAATTGTCGCCGCCCTTGAACTGGCCCGCGAAGAAGGCCTGACTCTTCCGACCGTTTATAACACTGGCGGCTACGATTCGGTCGAGACGCTCAAGCTGCTCGAAGGCTTTGTGGATATTTACATGCCGGATATGAAGTATGCCGACACGAAAGTCGCCGAGGAGCTTTCGGCCGCCCCGGACTACCCACAGGTAAACCGCGAAGCGCTCAAAGAAATGCACCGTCAGATCGGCGACCTGAAAACCGAAAAAGGCCTGGCAACCCGCGGCGTCCTGGTTCGGCACCTCGTCCTTCCCGAGACCCTTGCCGGCAGTTTCGAAATCATCGACTTTATAGCAGAACAGATCAGCCCGAAAACAACCATCAACATCATGGATCAGTACCGCCCCTGTTACAAGGCCAACCTTCATCCCGCAATCAACCGCCGCCCAACTCCCGAAGAAATCCAGTCCGTCCGCCGATACGCAATTCAAAAAGGCCTGAATGTCCTCGATTAGCCAAATGTTGTAGAGACAGCTTAAAACAAGCCATTGATCTTGAAATTGGCTTTGTTTGGCTTTGTTTTCTTCGGCTCCGCCATTCTGTTTATTGTCATAATCTCCTTTCATATAAGACTTTACGCCAATTCGTGCCGATACAAATTGGCTTTGTTTTTTCAAATAGCCTTTCAACCCCCAGCACTGGTCTGGGGGCTAAACGAGATTGGCTTTGTTTGGCTTTGAATTGGGTTTGTTTTTTCGCCGTCTCAAAGCATGAAATTCTTCATAATCACCTTTTATATATACACTTAAGCTCATTTTGCCCATTTGAAAATTGGCTTTGTTTTTTCAACTTAGCCACGAATTTTCGTCGTTTTCTACTCTTTTTCACCTGTTTTTTTCATTATTCTGGCTTTTTTTCTTCTATATTTCTCAATTCTACATTCTCAATTCTCAATTCTTTGGACCCGGCACCAGTGGTGCGGGCTAAAATTCGTACTCCGTAAGGAGTCCCGAGGACTGCGTACTGCATTCTGCGTGAATGGACCTATCATTTATCATTAATCAATAATCAATAATCATTTAGTTTAGTATTATACGAATCTAAACGGAAAAAGGCGGGCTAATTTCAAATAAATCTCCGATACACGGCGTTCTTTATTATTCACCACGAAGGGCACGAAGAACCACGAAGAAAGAACAACATATTAAATCTTTTAAATACTTCGTGCCGACTCGCGATCTTCATGGTAAACAGAGCTTGATATTCACTAATATTACTGTTTTGAAAGAAAGCGGGAAGAATCATGGAATTTGACGAATTGTCGAGTAAAGTGATCGGTTGCGCGATTGAAGTTCATAAACAGTTGGGCCCGGGGCTTCTGGAATCGTCTTATGAACGGTGCCTGTCTTATGAGTTGCTTTGTGCCGGGATACAGCACGAAACTCAGAAGGAATTGCCGATCGATTATAAAGGTACAAAACTCGATTGCGCCTACCGTGTAGACCTGTTTGTCGATGAAAAGCTCATTGTGGAATTGAAAGCAGTTGAAAAATTGTTGCCGATACATGAAGCACAGATTTTGACTTACATGAAACTGGCGTCTGTTAAAACCGGCTTACTATTGAACTTCAATGTAGTAAGGTTCAAAGACGGCATAAAACGATTCGTTCTGTAATTTAAACTACGAAGAAAGATAATAATATAATATTTTAAACAACTTCGTGTTCCTTCGTGATCTTCGTGGTAAAAGAATTCTTGTTTTTTGTCTTTTCTTCCTTGCTCGATACCGAGACGGCATCTATAATTGAACATAGAGGACTTGACAGCTCTGAAGCGGCAACGTCGTAGTTTGTGCTTTCTTGTTTTATGCCGAGAGGCTTGGGATGTTTTACGGAAACCATAGACGACCCCCAATGAGAAGGGGAACTGGCCTAAGTCGTTTCCAAGGGATTACTTGCGGACTTCGGACAAAGGGGTGTTATACGGACACTCAGAGAGGTCTGGAGTCTTGTACGGAAACCATATAGACTTTCTTATGAACGAGTGTTTAAACAATTTCAAGTCTTGGTACATAGCCACTCTTGAAAAGCTCTATCCTCATCGAGATGCTGGGTTCCCGATTCTAATGGTGGCATTTCCTCTATTGGAGCGATACCTGCGGAAAAAAGCTAAGCTGTTGCCCAAAGACAAACTTTCTGAATTATTTTACCGAGAGCTCGGCCAATTATTTCCTGCTCTATCTGATATATCGAAAGCAAAGACATTTTGGCAAGTTTACCGAAATGGATTGTTGCACGAAGTCACTTTATCACGCCAAAGTAGGGGAGGGAGAAAAAAGCCGATTGGATGGGTCAGTCACGACAAACCCATGATCTCTATTGAGGATGGAATTTTTTGTGTACATCCAGTTGACTTTACAAGAAAGGTTGTAGAGTCTATCCAAAATGATTTCGATACGTTCGAAGGTCTTGCAGATTCACAATCTCAATTACCGAAAGTAAAACCCTGCAAAACCCAATCGGGGAGGATAATTCTTGGTACTGGTACTCAGGATTAAGTTAAACAAAAGAGCTAACAAAAATACTACGGACAGCTATCTATTAATGGCTGTGGCGAGCGCACAGAAACCGGCGACTGTCCCTAACAAACCCAGACAAACATAGAGTCTTATACGGAGACCATATATACACAGTTAGAGCGCGAAGATTATCGGGAGAAACAATGGCTAAGGATGTACAAGAACGAGTCGCCAAGCACGGTCAAAGGATGATCGAAGTTCAGATCCGGTTCTGGACTAACAATATCGCCGAATCGAAAGGTCAGATCGTCCCGAAGCATGCTTGGGCAAGTGGTGTCGTGAAGGTGGAGAGTAATAAGTCTCACGGAATCCAAGCGGGTAATCCGCTCCCGTTCCATTCATTGTTGGACGTTGGCGCTGTTATCGAGAAGGCGCTAATACAACATGGCATTACTCTTCATCCAGCTCGCCGAATGCAAAAGTATTTTGACCTTGGGAAATAATTAGTGCTGTTTACTATTTTTAGGCTTCGTTCATGAGCAGTAGGTCGACCGAAAAGTAGAAATAGGACCAAGGTGCAACGAAGAAAAAACAGGCTTTAAATTGTTAATAAACAAAAGTAAAAGAACTGAATAAGGAAAAATAAATGTCAGCGACAAAGTGTCTGATCCCTTTATTTTTCCTGTGACTTTTTGGCGGTTTTTCCGGCACGGCATGCTCAACCTGCTGGAATTATCTTGAGATTGAGATGAAATTACGGTATTATAAGACTTAAAGTTTGCAGGAGTGATTCAGTGAAATGTATATGGGAAAAACCGGTTAGAGGCTAATTGGTGAGTTCAGACGATGGTGGAACAGAAAGAGGCGGAATAATGCACAAGCGAAAAGGCTTTACTTTGATCGAGCTTTTGGTTGTGATTGCCATAATAGCACTACTGATGGCGATATTGATGCCGGCACTCAATCGAGCCAGAGAACAGGGTAGAGCAGTAGTCTGTGCTTCAAATTTAAAGCAATGGAATCTAATACTCAGATTCTTTGCTGACGATCATGACGATAAGTTTCCAGATGCCGATCGAAATGATGACGGCAAAACCGAACCGCGTGGCCAGTGGTGGTTTCTGCCTTTACGGCCATATTATATCGACCAGCCGAATATTCTCATTTGTCCTAAAGCTGTTAAAAAGCAAGATATAAACTCATCTGAACCTTGGGTTGCTGATGGCAGATATTTCATTCGAAGAAGCAATGAATGCTGGGGCAGAGAAATTATTGACTCTACACATCCAGACGTTGGTCAATGGTTCTGGTCAAGTTATGCGCCTAATGCCTGGATAATGGATCCCAAAGATGGGACATGGGGCGCTCCTAGTGGTGACTATTTCTGGGGGAAATTTACTGACATACGCACTCCTTCACAAGTGCCCATTTTTCTTGATTCCAAGTCTGTAGATGCCTGGCCCCATGATACAGATATACCTGATTCCCAAGAGAACTCAGGTGACGGCCAGGGCTATATGCGAGCTTTTACGCTGCTTCGCCATGGCAAATCAGTCAATAGTGTTTTTGCGGACGGATCCAGCAGAAAAGTTAGGATAGAACATCTGTGGGACCAGAAATGGCATAGAAGATTCAAAATGAATAACCCATACGCTGCCGGCACTATAGCTATGCCCTCTTGGATGGAGTAAAATAATGGCCGATAATGGATTTGTACCAGAGGACAATATTATGTGTGGAAATCGGGGGACAGGAAATCGAAGGAAATCGGAAGGAAATCGGGGGACACCTTACCTATTTCTCCCTCTGAAATCGGGGGACACCTTACCTATTTCTCCCTCTCATTGAGGACCTTTGAAGCCCCCTACGGAACATTTTTCGCTGAGTTGTTCTTGCTAATGACAGGCGTGGCGATTGATTATTGATTATAACTGCCTTCGCGGGCACAGGTTTGCTATTGATTATTTAGATTGCTGGTTTGGCATCTTTCGGCTACACTCAGGATCATTGGTGCGAATCATCGCACCCTACAGTTTGGAGCCGTGTTTTATGAAATCATCTTTAAGTCCGGTGAACCGTTATCGCACGAAATGGGAAAGGATTACCTTTGTGTTGCTTTTGGCATTTTTTCTTATGCCCTCTGTAGGGATAAGTCGCACGCCGCAAGCTGAGAAGGTATTATTCTATCTTAAAGGTTTGGGAAACGGCCGCTATATGTTCGGGCAGATGGCCACCTGGGTGCATAATGAGAATCCGGATATGGATCATCCCACCAATTGGCTCAGGAAAGTATATGATCACACGGGAAAAATGCCCCGGTATGGATGTGTCACTTATGATTTTCATGACGACCCCTTTCCTGACTCGGCATGGAATAAAGGGGTCAAGGAAATGTGGGATCGCGGCTTGATCGTCGGTGTATTTACGTTTTATGCCAACCCATCCGGAAGATCATGGAACGATCCGGTTGATATCGATCCGATATTCGCCGCAGGTGATAATCCGACCAAGGCTAACTTCTATAAACAGATGGACAGGATGGCCGGAAATCTGCAGTGGTTGAAGGACCGCGGCGTACCCGTTGTCTATACGCCCTTTGTGGAAAGTGACGACAGGAATAAGTGGCACGCCAAGGAGGGGCCTGAAAACATCATCAAGCTCTATCGGGTGGTTCACGACTACTTTACCAATGACAAGGGCCTTGACAATATCATCTGGGCCTATCATACCACCTCCAATCACGGTGCACTGGAAAAGTATTATCCGGGCGATGCCTATGTGGATGTCCTGGGAAAATCAGCCTATGGGAGAGGTTTGAATTTTTCCGAGTATAAATGGGCTCTCGATAAGAAAAAAAACGCCGGAAAGGTGATCTGGTGGTCGGAGTTGGGGATCCGGGGACGGTCGGATCCGGCCAGGGATTGCCTGGATGTGGTTAAAAAACTGGAAACCAGTTATCCCGAACTGGCAGGATTTGTCTTCTGGAGTGACAATGGGCATTATAATGTGATCGGCAACAACAACGGACCTGAGCTTATGGCGCATCCAAAAATTGTCACCCTGGAGGTAAAGTAGGTATCTGGCCGGAATTAAAGGATCACGTTATATTGACAGCTTGAAAATCAAACGAATTTAGAATTCCTCTTTCAATTGTTTTGCGTTTTTTATGGCATGAATAATCGTTTTAATTTTGCCCGGCCGCGGATATAATCGTGTCTATGGAAAATGCCGTACTAAGCGCGATTTTCGACCAGATGGCCGACATTATGGAGATTCTCGGCGAGGACCGCTTCCGCATTAACAGCAACCGCAAGGTCGCACGGGTCATTGGGGATATACCCACCGACGTCGAGTATCTGCTGGCTGGCGGACAATTGGCAAAAGTCCCCGGCATCGGAAAATCGAGCCTCGCCAAGATCGAAGAATTTATCAAGACCGGCACGATAACCGCCCACCAGGAACTGCTCAGAAAGATCCCGCCGGAGCTGCTGGAATTACTCAACATCCCCGGCGTAGGACCGAAAGGCGTCAAGGCGGTTTACGAACAATTGAAGGTGACAAGTATCGCCGAGCTCAAAGCGGTAATCGAAGACGGCTCACTCGCCGGATTGGCCGGCTTCGGCGATAAAAAGGCGGCGGCAATCGCAAGGGGCATCGCGTTTTTGGAAAAGTCCACCGGCCGGATTCGCCTCGACCTGGCACTGGAGGCCTCTCATCTGGTCCTGCGATTTCTGCGAGACGTCGCAGGTACGCTGAAAACCCAAACCGCCGGCTCGCTGCGACGCTGCGCCGAGACTATCGGCGATGTTGACATACTCGTTGCCGCGAAGAAGGGCAAAAGTTCCGGCAAGGCAGGGGGGCAAATCATACAGGCATTCACGAGTGCTGATTTCGTACAGGAAGTTCTCGCCTCCGGGCCGACAAAAGGCTCTGCCATTATCCAGTCGCCGTCTGCCGCTGTACACGTTGATATTCGCGTTGTGCCACAGGAAAGTTTCGGAGCCGCGGCTCAGTATTTCACCGGCTCCAAAGAGCACAACGTTCGATTGCGGGAAATCGCCGTGAAGAAAAAGTTGAAGCTGAACGAATACGGCTTGTTCAAAGGTGACAAAATCGTTGCCGGCCCGGTGGAAGAGGAAATCTACCAGAAGCTCGGGCTCGATTATGTCCAGCCGCTACTTCGCGAAGACCGCGGGGAGGTCGAGGCGGCGAAAAACCATTCTCTGCCCGAGTTGATTGATGCCGAAGATATCGTCGGCGACCTGCACATGCACACAAAAGCGTCCGACGGCAACTGCGACATATCCGAGTTCGCCGAAGCCGCGAAAGCCTGGGGCTATAAATACATCTGCATCACGGACCACTCACGGTCCTCGGCAATCGCCAATGGCCTGTCGGCCAGGCAGTTGGCTAAGGAAATTAAAGAAATCCGCAAAATCAACGATAAAATCAAAGGCATCACAATTCTGGCAGGAGGTGAAGTTGACATTCTCGCCAATGGGTCGATGGACTTTGAAAACGAATTGCTCGCCGAACTGGATTTTGTCATCGCTTCGATTCATTCGGGATTGGCAAGCCCGCGCCAGAAGGTGACGATGCGCACGCTCAAAGCGATGGACAATCCGTATGTCAACTGCATCGGTCACCCGACGGGCAGGCTCATCGGCCAGCGTGAGGCGATGGACCTCGATATCGCCGCCGTTATTAACCACGCCGTTCAGACACATACTGCGCTGGAGGTCAATGCAAACCCGTGGCGGCTGGACCTGAAGGATATCCATTGCCGGATGGCAATCGAAGCGGGCGTCAAGCTGGCTATAGGAACCGACGCTCACAGCACGCACGGCCTCGGTTTGATGGGTTACGGCGTCGCTACCGCCGGGCGAGGCTGGGCAACAAAATCCGATGTGCTGAATACACTTTCTCTCGTCAAACTCAAAAGCTGGATAAAAACCAAAAGACCCGGGTAACATCAATCTCCACTTGTTACGGATCATCTGTGCCGGGCGAGCCGCCTGCGTTGGTGCTGGCCCGCCAGTTTGCGGCATCGCTCAGGGAGCCATCGTCTTGTTTGACCAACGCCGAGGCCAGCGGAACCAGAGAGTGACCCTGCCCATCGGCGAGGGCCGGCCAGCTACTACCGTCATTGTATTCGAACTCCGCGATCGTGCCGTCCCAATAATCAACCAATGCCACACGCTCGCCCCCATTGGCAAATCTGCCCGAGTACTCCCCGGCAATTATGGGAGAAAGGGCCTGGCCGTAGCGTGACTCAAAGGCCGCTATGTTGCTGACAACAAGGACAAACTGCCCCGGCCCAAGGTGGGTGACATCGCTGTCGTTGAAGTCAAATACGATACCATCAGCAAAAGAGACGTGCTTCAATGCAAGGGTACTGTCGCCGGTGTTCTTCAGTTCGATAAACTCATAGTCATCGTTGTTCGTATTATCCGACGGACCCGCCGGGTTGTACATCAGCTCCGTAATGCGCAAATCGGCGGCCACACCCTGCGGTACCGGTTCACCGGCTACGAACTGCACCGGCCCTGACCAGTGACTCCAGCGGCCGGTATTGTCCTTCATCCGGCAACGAACGCGATAGGTTCGACCGGGCTCGATAACACTTGCTGGAATGGCCACTGTTGTTGCTTGAGCGTCGGTTATCTCTTCGCTTTCCCAGAGGGCTTCAATTTCGTATTTGACGGATTCCCGGACAGGAGATGGAATCGCTTCCTCAGACGTGCTATGATCCTCCTCATAAGTTAAGCGAACGTCGACGAAGCAGTCCGAGCTGCTGTTAACTGACTGATTGACTACCTGGACCGCTATGACATTCGTTCCTTCTACGAGAACATTCTGAGGCTCGGAAACCGGATAGGGCATGAAGTCGTGATTCTCCGATATGCTGGATGTCACGGCATCATAAGGCAGCTCTACTCCCGGCACGTTCTCACTCAAGACATTAACACCATTGATCCAGACATTCAGGCCGTCATCGAATATAACTTCCAGGTTCATGCTGCCGATGTCAGTGACATCAGACAGATTAAACTGCTTGCGTAAATAAATAGTGCTGTAGCTGCCGCGCATGTCGCTGAGGGTGGTATTGACAAACGATTCTCCGTAGCCTACTGTCGTATGACCCTGGAGCCAGGCCGAGTCGTCGAAGCCGACCAGTCGCCACTGACCGGCTATCGCGGAAGGTTCCCTTGTGCCCTTGAAGTATTTCCAATCGGCCTCTTCGGGGATGATGATTATGTGTTCGTTGTCCGGCATCGAATATTGTGAGCCGGCGTCGACTTCACCAATGCGCCATTTCATCGCTGCGAACGTGTGACTGCCCTGTGGATCGCTGAACGGGCTTGTCTCAAACATTAGCGCGTTGATCGGATAATCCGCAGGACTTCTCGATGTCACTACGGGTGTACGGGGAATATCGTTGTCGGATACCATGGAAGCGATCCTGTTGTAGCTCCATCCCCCGGGACTGACGAAGTCTCTCATTCGCTTGACCATGCCAGCAAAATCACCGGTGGGAGAACTCTGGTAGTAGGTTCCGGGATTCGCGTTGCGAGGATGTTGGTCCCACATGGCCCGGTCCGCATCGACAAAAGACGGCCCCCCGTCCGGATCCGAAATGACGGCGGCACATTCGTCTATAAGCTGTAAACACTGATCGTTGCTGAGGAGTAAATCGCTCAGGCCGCGAACGCGGTTTTGAAAAGCAATGATACAGTCAGGGAACCGGTGGTACACCGCCGGATTCGTGACGCGGTGGCCCTGGAAGAACCGCTGATCCAGCACCTGTTTCCAGTATTCATCATCGTGCGTGTATATGTCCGTGTCCCAGGAGTGATCGAAATCCCAGGGAAGTATCCACCAGCGGTTGGTTTCGGGATTGAGGTAGTAGAAGCAGTTCCAACGATCGCTCAGGTCATAGTGATGGACGGCGTCGCAGATTGCCCGATAGCTGTAGTATAGATCCAGGTTAGTGTTCTGCTCCCACCACTGTCGATCAGACGGATACCCGTGATATGCCTGGCAAAACGCTATTACATCACTATGGTCGGTGACCTGTGTGGGCCCCTGGTTGTTCTTGTTGCCGCGGTCGCCACTGCATGGGAAGTACATCTTGTACAGGTTGCCATCCGGGAGATTATGTTCGTCCAGGAAGCGGCCGTCAGGCTGTTCTATAGCCAAATAGAGGCCCCAGAAGTCACCCTCATACTGGTCATTGGGATTGGCCTCCTGAAGGTCGTCAATGACCCGGAAGTGCAGCCAGCTCATATTGGATACGGGCACAGACGCCAGGGCGAACAATCTTGCCGTGACTGCTTCGTACATACCGTGCTCACCACGATTGTTCGTACCGGAAAACTGGAAACAGGCCGAGAAGTTCAGCTTGTCCCATTTCTCTTTGTACTTGTTGCCGTAATCGTCGCGCGCCTGGAAGTAGTGACCCCTGTTGAAATCGAACTTCCAGCGGTTCTTGCCGTACGAATACGTGCCCCCTCCCCCGCGAGCGCGATAGCGGATATGGTCGTAAACCTTGCCATCGTAAACGAGTGTGCCGGTCCATTTGTAGATGCTTGCTTCGGGATTGCACCTCGGATCGGAAATGGGTACGAACTGACACTCGTGGACGTCCTCGGCCGTGCTGATTAAATGATACACCGGCAGACTGCGCATGACCTCAGTGCTGTATTCCACCACTGACCTGCCCGGACGAACGGCACCTTTCCACGCAGGAACGCCGTCGTAAACGAAGTAGGCGAAGTTCGGCTGCGGATCGTCGCCATAAGGCACGACAAGACTGTAACCTAAGCTGTCCGTTACATGAATGCGATAGCGGACAAGACGACGATGGACCTGTAATGATTCCGGAAGCTGCGCCGAATAGATGCCGTCACCGGCGATCAAATCGCCGTTGAGTCCATCATCATGCATCTCGATAGCTTCCCAATTTTCATAGAATCGCTGGTGCTCGCTGCTGAAATAGTCGCCTGGATTAATCAATTGGTACAGCAAAACGACGCTGTCTACGCCGTCCGGGTCGGTAACTTTCGCTGTGATGATCACAACATCGCCGAAACTCGGTTGTTCGGGAGAATGTTTCACCTGCCTGATATGAGGCGGGATGTTGTCGGCTAATACACGGCTGTTCTCGGCTGCCGGCGTAGGGGTGGCAGAGCGCCAACTGCCCGCTAAATCGTTATCGAACAGCAGATTGACCAACTGCATCGAGTGCCCGGTGCCGGGCAGGTCCTCGGACATAGAATCACCGACCGTGGGCCAGGGAAAGCCAAGCTGATAATCGACCTGGTCCATCACCTCGCCGTCGGCATTGCAAAGAACGATCAGCTCGCCTTCGTTGCTTAGTTTGCCGCCGTAGGGCCCTAATATGGCATTCTCGGGCAGTTGAAAACGCCCCGAACTCCATTTAGTGTGGACATCAATCGGGCTCTGGCAAACGATTACGTAGCTTCCGGCGGGCAGAGTCGTGCCATGGTCAAACGTAAAGAAGATGCCTTCGCTGAAATACCAGCCGGAAAGGTCAACGGCCTGTTCGCTGGTATTGTGCAGTTCCACGTATTCCACCAACTCCGTCTTCACATCCGGATCGGAATGGATTTCATTGATTACGACTTCCATGCCGCGTGCGTTACAGCACAGAAGTCCACCAAGCACCATCAAAGCGGAGAATACGAGATTGAATACACTAATATTACTGGTCTTGAACATGCCTCTTTCCTAAGTTCTCAGAGGTATTTTGGCAGTTTCGGGCAACACACCCGGCAACAAACACCCAATCTTCACCTATATTATAACACATAATATTGCAATTTGAGCATGTAATATCTTTGCAGAGGGTCAACTAACGTTCGATTTTCAGGTGTTTATTAAGCATAATGCGTTCGCCATATAGAGTGTCTTCAGAAAAATTACATAAAAAAACTTGCAAAAGAACATCATCGTCGGTATAATCGTATACAAATATATAGAGGCAGGCCAAAACCTATTATATTTGTCCGTGCCATCATATTTCATACGTTTCATTCATACCGGCACTGCCTTTAATAACGTACAGGTTTTCCTTTTGTAGCAGCATGGCCGTGCTTTCTCCGCGAGTTTGCTGAGAAAAGCCTGCTCATGCGCAACAGGGACTTAGGTATGTGCTTTCATCGGCCCAATTTACGGCGTTTTATTCGGCAGAAAAAGCTTTTTGCGCCAGCTCTCCATCTTCTACGTTTATGGAGGAACGTTTCACGAAATGATTCGCCCGGCAGGATAAACATGCTCCGGCTGCATATGCCGTAGCGGCATAATACATTTATAATTTCATATTAGAGGGATAGGAAAATGAGAGGAAAAGCGAGTCTTGCAAACCGGCTGCTGTGCGTGGTATTTCTGCTGATGTTCTCACGCACAGCAGCCGCGGAGAGCGTCATTTATGACGGCGGCAGCGGGGAGCCTAACGATCCATATCTAATCTATACTGCTGAGCAGATTAACGCAATTGGCGTTGAGCCCAACGATTTGGACAAACACTTCAAGCTCATGGCTGACATTGACTTGAGCATTTACAAGGAACAAGGATTCAATACTATTGGGAAGGTGGTTTATAATACTTATTATCCTTTCACCGGTACGTTCGATGGTAACAACCACACACTTTCCAACTTCAGCTACACTTCTCCAAATCCACATTATCCTTACGTAGGATTTTTCGGTTACGTTAATGGTGCAGAAATCAAGAATTTGGGATTGATTGATCCCAATATTGATGCAGATGGTGAATATCGTGTTGGCTCGCTGGTTAGTTATCTTAACAACGCCACGATCAGAAACTGTTACGTTCAAGGTGGCAAAGTTACAGGGGGACACGATGTCGGTGGTCTTGTGGGATACAATGACAATAGTATAATCGCCAACTGTCGTGTCGAGGGTGTTAGTGTTTCCGGAATTAGTGGTGTGGGAGGGTTGGCAGGAACGATTCCATATTCTGGTATAATTACCAACTGCTATTCAAATGGCATTGTTTCGGCCGGAGACGAAGTCGGTGGCGTAGTTGGATTTAGTAACGGCACTATCACCGACAGCTATTCAAGCAGCCATGTTTCGGGCACTGGACAGAAAGTTGGCGGACTCGTTGGATGGAGCTACGGGGAGATATCCAACTGTTATGCAGATGGTGAAGTTTATGGAGACACAGAGGTCGGTGGGCTTACAGGACAAAATGAAGCCTCTATCATTGATTGCGGTGCCAGTGGTTATGTACAAGGCAGTAACAAAACTGGGGGATTAGTGGGACTAAATAGTGGCCGGCTTATTAGCTGCTGTTCGACAGGCATTGTTTCAGGGGATGAACACATTGGTGGACTTATTGGCCAGAACGGCTTGCAGCGTGGATGCATAGTCTCATCCGGTGTGATATATAACTGTTATTCAACAAGCAGTGTCTCAGGCCGGAATTATATTGGCGGACTCGTGGGAACTGATGAAGAATGGGGTTATTTCTTTGACTGTTTTGCCGCCGGTAGTGTTTCGGGTTATGAGAATGTTGGCGGATTGGTCGGACTAAGTAATAAAGGTCAGTTCAGTAATTGTTTCTGGGATACTCAAACTACAGGCCAGATAACCAGCGCTGGTGGAATCGGCAAGACAACAACCCAGATGCATGATCCAAATACCTTTATGGATGTTGGTTGGGACTTTATTGGCAAGCCAGATGGGCCACATGATATTTGGGCAGAACCTGTCGGTGGGGGGTGTCCCATTCTCTGGTGGCAGCTTTCGCCCCTATCTGAACTGCCCACCTTTTCAGGAGGTACTGGAGAGCCGAATGACCCGTATCTCATCACGACAGCCGATGAGTTAAACAGTATCGGCTATAATCCAAGACTGATGGATGCACATTTTAAGCTTGTCAATGATATCGATTTATCAGAAATCAATTTTTTCATAATAGGCAAGGGAGAATTCGCATTCGCCGGCGTGTTTGATGGGAATTGTAAAATAATCTCAAACTTCAGCTACACTTCTACGGACAGAAATAGTATAGGCCTTTTCGGATCCGTAGCGGGAGTAATCAAAGACCTCGGATTGATCAATCCCAAGGTTAATGCAGGAACAGGCAATTATATCGGTTCATTAGCAGGAAGTTGCAACACAATCTCTAACTGTTATGCTCAGGGCGGCAACATTTCAGGCGGTGAATATGTTGGCGGACTTGTTGGTGGAAATGCATCTATTTCCAACTGTTATACTGAGGGTACCAGCGTTTCCGGGAACAAATACGTTGGTGGACTTGTAGGAAGAAGTTCTACCATAATAACCAACTGCTATTCGCTCAATAGTGTTTCCGGAGAGAGTGTGGTCGGTGGCCTCGTGGGAATGACAAAGGGATTGATCCTGAACTGTTACTCGGCAGGCACAGTTACAGGTACTTATGATACTGGTGGTCTGGTAGGGGATAATAGAGGTATTGTCCGTGGATCGTATTGGGACATTGAAACCACTGGACAGTCGAGCAGTGCGGGCGGAATGGGCAAAACAACACACGAAATGCAGTTGGCAAACACATTTGTTGGCTGGGGGGGAGATTTTTTCTGGACGATCGATGACGGCTTCGACTATCCAAGGCTTGCCTGGCAGAACTTTCCTGGTGGGACTATACCCAATACATCATATGGCGGAGGCAGTGGTACAGAGGAAGATCCTTATTTAATCTATACAGCCGAACAATTCAACTGGATCAGTTTGGTACCGGGCGATTGGGACAAGCATTTCAAGCTGATGGCTGATATTGACTTCAATGAGTTAGCTGGGACAAGTTACTCAACAATAGGATACTATTCGATTCCTCTTCATATTAAACCATTCAGTGGTGTTTTTGATGGCAATGGACATACAATCTCGAACTTCATTTATAATTCCGAATATATACATTGCATCGGGCTGTTTAGTATCGTCGATGGTGAAAATGCCCAGATTAAAAACTTAGGATTGATTGCTCCCAACATCAGTGCTGATACAGAACGGACTGGCGCTATCGTAGGCTGGATGAAGAGTGGATACATTGCCGGCTGCTATGTTATAGACGGTAATGTCGCGGGTGATTTTGTAGTCGGCGGATTTGTTGGCTCTAATGGCGGAACAATCACCGACTCCTACGTCATAAGCATCACGTCAGGCACCAGATTTGTCGGCGGATTGTCCGGTAGTAACTCAGGGACAATTTCCAACTGCTATGCCGACAGTATCGTTTCAAATCCTGTTACCTCATCAGGATCGTCGGGATTTGGCGGTCTCGTTGGGCAAAATGATGGATTGGTCGCAAACTGCTATGCCAAGGGTAATGTTTCAGCAAATAGAGAGTATATTGGCGGTCTCGTGGGGTACAACTTAGGTGATGTGAGAAACTGCTATAGCACTGGTATGGTGAGCGGAGAAAGGGGTGTAGGTGGCTTTGCTGGTACCAATACCGGGAGTATCTCCACAAGTTTCTGGGATATTGAGACCAGCGGACAAATAATAAGTGCCGGTGGGATCGGCAAAACAACGGCTGAGATGCAAACGGCTGGCACGTTTCTGGATGCCGGCTGGGACTTTATAGATGAGATGGCCAATGGTACGGAAGATATCTGGTGGATTCTCGAAGGGCAGGACTACCCCCGCCTTTGGTGGGAGCCGGCTGAGGACCTTCTGCTTGACAATTAAGATATGCTGCGGCTGCGTCGGCCGTAGCGGCATTATACATTTATAGTTTTATATTGAAGGGATAGGAAAATGAGAGGAAAAGCGAGTTTTGCAAACCGGCTGCTGTGCGTGGTATTTCTGCTGATGTTCTCACGCACAGCAGCCGCAACCGGCGTCATTTACGTCGATACCGATACCACCGGCGCCAATAATGGCTCAAGCTGGGCTGATGCGTATGTCTATTTACAGGATGCCCTGGCCGATGCCAATGCTGCCGAAAAGCCAATCGAAATCCGGGTGGCCGAGGGTGTATACAAACCGGATCAGGGAGTAATTCAGACACCCGGTGCCCGCACAGCCACATTCCAACTCATCAATGGTGTTGCTCTCAAGGGCGGCTACGGCGGATTTAGCGAACCAGAACCCGAAGCGCGATATATAGACCTATACAAGACCATCTTCAGCGGTGACTTGAACGGCAACGACATAGAGGTTGCCGCTCATCAATATCTTCCTGATGAACCAAGCCGTGCCGAAAACAGCCACCACGTAGTAACCGGCAGCGGAACTAATGCCACCGCTGTGCTGGATGGTTTTACTATTTTCGGCGGCAATGCGGATGCTCGATTTGGTGATGAAAGCCGGGGCGGCGGGATGTATTCCGAGGGCGGCAGTCCTACGGTCACAAACTGCACTTTTATCTACAATGAAGCAAGAAGTGGTGGTGCAATTTGCTGCGGAGATAGTAGTTCAATAATTAGCACCTGCAAGTTTAGCGGTAACCGGGCATATGACGGTGGGGGCATGTATAACTCGCCAGAGGGCAACCCAACTATTATCAATTGCACATTTAAAGGCAACCATGCATCCAGGCATGGCGGCGGAATATATAACCAGTTTGGCAGTCCAACACTGACTAACTGCAAGATAGTCGGCAACACAGCAGGAGAACAAGGTTCTGTTTATGGTGAAGGCGGCGGGATGAACAATAGAGATGGTTGCGATACCATCTTGATCAATTGCGTTATCACCGACAATTTGGTCATAGGCAATAGTTACGGTGGTTACGGTGGTGGAATATGTACACGGAATATGAAAATTGACAGCAGCCAAATCTTCATAAATTGCACATTTGCACGAAATTCAGCACCTTCAGGAATTTCTTTATCCTACGACTCTCATGAAGAAGGCTTTTCGAGCACCGTTCAAATCACGAACAGTATCATCTGGGACAGCGGAAATAAAATACGGAATAATGATAGCTCGGCGATCACTATAACATACAGCGACATGCGAGGTGGTTGGTCAGGGCAAGGCAATATTAATACTGATCCGGTGTTTGTAGATGCCGATGGGGCGGATAACATCTTTGGCACAGAGGATGATAACTTTCGCCTGTCGCTGGGCTCGCCCTGTATTGGTGCCGGTGACAACTCGGCGCTTCCGCAGTCGGTAGTTACGGACTTCGATGGAAATCCACGCATTGTAAACGGCATCGTGGACATGGGCGCATATGAATGGACTCCCGCTCCAGACGTCTTTTACTACGTCGATGCGGTCAGCGGAGACGACAACAATGACGGATTGATGCCTCAGGCAGCTTTCGCAACCATTCAGAAGGGTATCAATGCAGCAGCGGACGGTGAAGTAGTTTTGGTCTATCCGGGGCTGTACCAGGAAGAAATCAATTTTCTGGGTAAAACGATAACAGTGCAGGGTATTGTTGAAAGCTCCGCCGGTGTGCCGGTGCTCCAGAATCCCGGCGATTTTGCAGTCTCATTTTACTCAGGCGAAGGGCCCTATAGTATTCTGAAGAATTTCATCATCAGAGACAGCTTCATGGGTGTCTTAATTGTCGACAGTTCTCCCACTATCAGCAATCTGACAATCGTGGGTAATAAATACGGCATTGAAGCCTACGCCGACTCGGAGCCGGACATCAGCAATACAATTGTCTGGAACAATACCGACGGTGACCTGTTCGGATGCCGGGCCGGGTACAGTTGTGTCGAACGGGGTAGCGAAGATGACATTACGGACGATCCGCTCTTCGTTGATGCCGACAATGACGACTATCATCTGCGCTCCGAGCGAGGCCGATATTGGCCGGAATATGATATATGGGTACTCGATAAAATTACCAGCCCTTGTGTTGACGGCGGCGATCCTGACGCTGATATACTAAATGAGCCGCTGCCCAACGGCAGCCGAATCAATATAGGTGCCTACGGCGGCACGATGGAAGCCAGCCTGTCACCGAGCGAACAACCGTGTCCCCTGTCCGGCAAAGCTTCGAATCCATATCCTGCCGACGGAGCCATCGATGTTGAGGAACATGTCTCATTGACCTGGACCGCCGGCCTCAACGACGTCTCCCACGATGTGTACTTCGGTACTGATAGAGACGCTGTTGCCAATGCCGATACATCCGATACGACCGGTGTATATCGAGGCCGCCAGGCTGCCACCAGCTATACACCACCCGAAGTTCTTAGATGGCGCACTACGCCTTACTACTGGCGGATAGATGAGTACAATCCAGATGCGACGATCAGCATGGGCGATGTCTGGAGCTTTACGGTTACGGTAGCCGACAATCTTGTCGTGGAAGACTTCGAGAGCTATGATGTTTCAGAAGGCAACCATATATGGTTCTCATGGCATGATGGAATTGGCTATGGCGTCCCGGGTGATTCACTTTACTTTACCGGCAACGGAACCGGGGCCGCCGTAGGCGACGAAGCGACCAGGTCATTCACCGAAGAGAACATTGTTCACGGTGGTGGCCAGTCGATGCCGTTTTTATATAACAACAATAAGCAGGGCTTCGCCTACTATTCAGAGACATATCTGACGTTGATCGCCCCGCGTGACTGGACGAATTACGATGGTGGTGAATTGTCTATCTGGTTCAGAGGCCACCCTGGAGCTGTCGGCAGCTTCGTAGAGGGCCCGGTCGGTACTTACACAATGACCGGTTCCGGCGCGGATATCTGGGTGGTGGACGGCTTGGAAACCGATGAGTTCCACTTTGCCTATAAGACGCTCACCGGCGCCGGCTCGATTGTCGCCAAGGTCGAGAGTGTCGATAATACCCACGTCTGGGCCAAGGCCGGCGTGATGATTCGTGAGACGCTGAATCCTGACTCGGCGCACGCGATGATGGTCGTGACTCCGTCCTCGGGTGTTTCGTTCCAGCGACGCCGCGGCACGGGCGGCACCAGAGTCAACACGAACGCAACTGGAATTGTTGCACCGTACTGGGTGAAGATCGAGCGAGACCTGGCCGGAAACTTTAGGGCGTACAGTTCCGCCGACGGCTCTACATGGCAGATGCTGGGTTTTTCGGAGCCCATTCAAATGAGTGCAAATGTCTATATCGGTTTGGCGGTTACCAGTCATGATGCGGCTCAGACATGCCAGGCGGTATTCAGCAATGTGATGACTACCGGCTCGGTAGGTTCGCAGTGGGCGAGCCAGGACATCGGCATAATAAGCAACGATGCTGAGCCGTTTTATGTGGCAGTCTCCAACAGTGCCGGAGCACCTGCTGTAGTGGTTCATGACGACCCGGCTGCGGCTCAGATCGATACCTGGACGGAATGGGTCATTCCGCTGCAGGCCTTTGCCGATCAGGGCATCGACCTGGCCAATGTCGACAGGATTGCGATTGGTCTGGGTACCAAAGGCAATATTACGGTGCCTGGTGGTTCAGGTAAAATGTATTTTGATGATATTCGGCTGTGCCGGCTATTACCGTAAACAAAACCGGCACGGAAGATATCTAGTGGATTCTCGAAGGGCCTTTGGTGGGAGCCTGACCGAAGACATTTTGATTGATATTAAAGATCTGCTGCGGCTGCGTAGGCCGGAGCTGCATTATATATTTATTTTTACTTTTTGAAGGGATAGGAAAATGAGAGGAAAAACAAATCACTTAAGATGGCTGCTGTGCGTATTGTTTCTAACCTGGCCTGTTCAGGCTAAATACGGCGGCGGCAATGGTGAACCCGAGGATCCATATCTGATCTACACGGCTGAGCAGATGAACGCAATAGGCGCCGAGCACAACAACTGGGAAAAGCATTTCAAATTGATGGCGGATATCGACTTGAGCGGTTATACGGGAACCGATTTCAACATTATTGGTAATGGTTTGTTCCCCGCCTTTACCGGCGTGTTCGATGGCAACGGTTATACGATCTCCAACTTTACATATTCATCTACAGGTGAGCCCTGTATAGGGATTTTTGGTTATATCAATGGCCCCAATGCCCGCATCATCAATGTGGGACTGATTGATCCCAACGTTGATGGTGGAACGGGCGCTGGTGTCGGTTCGCTGGCGGGCTGGATTGACTTGGGGACAGTCACGAACTGTCACGTTGTTGGTGGCAGTGTGATAGGAAAACAATTAGTTGGTAGTCTTATTGGGACAAGCGCAGTAATAACCGACTGTTACGCCGTGGGGGGGCGCGTCATAGCAGAAGGATCCGCCGGTTGTCTTGTCGGGCGCAATGGTGGATCAATGATAAACTGCTATGCGACCGGGAATATCACAGGCTCGTACCGTGTTGGGGGCCTGGTGGGTACAAACGACGGCTCAATCATTGACTCCTATTCACATGCCATTGTTGAGGGACGAGATGCAGTCGGGGGCCTCGTGGGATACAACTGGGGGAGTCTCAAAGGCTGCTCTTCGACATATAGTGTTACCGGAAAGAACAGCACCGGCGGCCTCGTGGGCGAAAATAAGGGTTCTGTGATTAATTGCTATTGTTCCGGCACTCTTGATGCCCAGGATCGGGTTGGCGGCTTGGTTGGGATTAACGATGGCGTTATCACAGCTTCTTACTCGTCTGCCGGCGTCCAGGGGCGGAACGAGGTCGGCGGTCTGGTTGGATACAATACAGACGATGCCGAGATTGTCAATTGTTATGCAGATGGGGACGTCCTCGGCAAAAGGTATGTTGGAGGTCTCGTGGGAAGCAACGCCACAGCCATTCCTCGCGCCGGCGCGATCCTTTCAGGTACGATACGCAACTGCTATTCGGTTACACTTGTCTCAGGGGATAATAACATTGGGGGGCTTGTAGGACACTATGGAGACGATGGAGTTAGTGGTTCATTCTGGGATATTGAAGCAAGCGGACAGACGATCAGCGACGGTGGTGTGGGTAAAACCACGTTAGATATGCAGAATCCAAATACGTTTATTAATGCAGGTTGGGACTTTGCCGGTGCCCCGGGCGGGCCCGGTGACATCTGGGCGGAACCAGAAGACGGGGGATATCCGGTCCTTATGTGGCAGCTTTCGCCTCCGCCGGAATTGCCCGCCTTCTCAGGAGGAACAGGTGAGCCTGATGATCCTTACCTTGTCTTGACAGCCGATGAACTCAACAGTATCGGCCACAACCCAAGATTAATGAACGCACATTTCAAGCTTGTCAGCGATATCGATCTAACCGGTGTCGACTTCTATATCATATCAAGTCAGTATTATCCATTCCGAGGCACTTTCGACGGCAGCAATCACACGATCTCAAATTTCAAATATTCGTCTCCGGAGGCCACAGGCATAGGACTTTTCGGGTATATGGTCGGCGGCCGGATCGAGAATTTGGAATTGATTAATCCTAATGTCCACGTGGACAAAGGAGACTTTCATGGTTGTCTGGTTGGACGGTTAGGGGCAGGAATTGTAACAAACTGCTACGTCGAGTCCGGCAGCGTTACAGGACAAGATGAGCTTGGCGGGCTGGTCGGAGAAAATGGTTCTGGCGGGGCCATCATGAACTGCTATTTCACGGGTGAGGCGACTGGAAATGAGAATGTTGGCGGCCTGGTGGGATGGAACGCTGGAAGCATCACATCCTCCTATTCATATGCCGGCGTTGAGGATCAAAACGCAGTTGGTGGGCTTGTGGGACGATGCGCACCCGGCGAGACGGTCAACTGTTATGCCAGAGGCAGTGTTGTCGGCCAATGGTATGTCGGCGGCCTGGCAGGCAGCAACGGTTCAGGTTCTCATGGTCGTACTGGTGCAATACGGAATTGCTATTCGATCACAGCGGGAGGCTCTCGAAGCGGAGGGCTCTTAGGAGCCGATTGGGGCGGCGAAATCAGCAATTGCTTCTGGGATATTGAGACCAGCGGCCGGACTACGAGCTACGGCGGAGAAGGCAAAACCACAGCCGAGATGCAGTCGGCCGGCACGTTTCTGGATGCCGGGTGGGATTTTGCCGGCGAAACCGAAAACGGTACGGAAGATATCTGGTGGATTCTCGAAGGGCAGGACTACCCCCGGCTCTGGTGGGAACCGAATCAAAATGGAGAATGACCCGCAATGCGAAAAGTTAAAGGCTTTACGTTAATCGAGCTATTGGTGGTTATTGCCATCATCGCACTGTTGCTTGCGCTGCTCTTCCCAGCGCTGCGCAGCGCAAGAGAACAAGGTCAGCGTGCGGTCTGTCTGAGCAATCTCAGGCAGCTCACCCTTGCGTGGGTTGCCTATGCCACCGAACATGATGACCAGATCGTTTGGGGCATCGCCTTCAATGAGGTGGGGAGACAGGGCAATGATTATGCCGATTGTGTAGGCTGGGTGGGCAAGGCCTTTATAATGCCTGAGAGTCGTGCTGCATTGATAGAGCATCCCGACAAAGGAGCTTTGTGGCCCTACATCCAGGACGTCGACATCTACCGCTGCCCCCGGGGCTGGGCGGACCATGCACTTACGTACACCACTGTCGCCGCCGCATATGGCCCCCTCGTGGAAGGGACGCACTTGCCGAATGGCGTGGGCCGGCGCGTGGGCAGTACAGTACTGCGACTGACCAGACTGACGGATATCATAAGTCCCGGTGCGGGCCAGCGTGCGGTCTTTATGGATAAGGGCCAGCAACCGGGTGGCGGTGATTTCTACGTTCATTATCTTTATCCTAAGTGGTATGGGGGCAGTCCCCCTCCTATACACCATAGTGACGGTGCGACGCTCTCGATGGCGGATGGGCACGTAGAGTATTGGAAATGGAAGGGCCGTGAGACCGTAAACATGCCTCGCGAGCTTATTCCTGCTCGTGGTGGATTCATGGAAATATTGGAAGGGGGGGACTACGAGCCGCAGACCAAGGATGGCATGTATGACCTGCAGAGGCTGCAAAAGGCAACCTGGGGCAGGCTTGGGTATCCGGCAGAGGAATATCCATAGAAAGGAAGATACTGTTAGTTTACGTGTATCGCTATGTCGCATAAGTCAGCTAAAATATTGTTAACCGGCTTGCCGGGCTGCGGCAAAACAACCGCGATAATGAAAATTATTGCGAGTCTTGACTGCGAAAAAGTCGCCGGCTTTTATACGCAGGAGATTCGCGAAAATCATAATCGCAAGGGTTTCCGCTTCAAACGTCTCGATGGTGCAACCGGGATTCTTGCTCACGTTGACATTAAGGTACGTTTTAAGGTGGGCAAGTACGGCGTGGACGTTATGGACTTTGAGAAATCAGTGGTTACGGTTCTGGATGTCGAGCGAAGTGACGCCGAATTATTCATTATCGACGAGATCGGAAAGATGGAGTGTTTCAGCGAGAAATTCAACGCCACAGTACGCCGGCTTTTTGCCTCCGATAAATCCGTCCTTGCCACGGTGGCGAGAAAAGGTGCCGGCCTTATTTCCGAAGTAAAAAATTGCCCGGGCACGCAATCATTCAAGCTGACCCATCAGAATCGCGATAAGACAATCGCCGATATCTTACAATTACTATCGTTTCAGGGAAGATGATATGGAGACGGTTTTCGTAGATGGCAGCACGGGCGAAGGTGGCGGGCAGATACTTCGAACGAGCCTGGTTTTGGCCTGCATTACTGGCAAGAATCTGCACATCGAAAATATCCGCGCCGCCCGCCGAAATCCGGGCCTGGCTAAGCAGCATTTAATCTGCGTCCGGGCCGCGTGTGAAATCTGTGGCGGACAATGCAAGGGGGCGGTCATAGGCTCGCAGGTCCTGGACTTTCAGCCCGGCCCCATTCGAAGCGGCGACTTTTCATTCGATATCGGCTCAGCCGGCTCGGCAACGCTTGTGATTCAAACCATCCTGCCGGCATTATTTTTAGCAGACAAGCCTTCGACCGTCACCGTAACCGGCGGTACGCATAATCCCTGGGCGCCGCCGTATGATTTTCTCGCCGAGACCTTTTTGCCTGCGATTGGGACTGCCGGATTCGACGCCGACTGCAAACTGGAGAAATACGGCTTCTTTCCCGCCGGCGGTGGAAAAATCGCTCTCAATATCCGGCCCCGGCAAGAAAAGCCAAACCAATCAATTGACTTCTGCCAACCGGCTGAAAACATCCAAATCCACGCCCGGATATACACGGCGAAACTTCCCGCCCACATCGCTCAGCGCCAAAAGAAGCTATTGCTCCAAAGCAAGCTGAACTTGAAGAATATAGAGCACATCGAGGTAACGGATTCCAACGGCCCCGGCAATTGTATCATGATTCGCCTCGTGGCATCTTCGGGTGGCAGCCTCAAAGCCAAAGGCTTTGGGGATGGAGGTACTCGGATTATCGTCTTTACCGCATTCGGGCAGAAAGGCAAAGCATCGGGAAAAGTAGTGGGCGAGCTTCTAAGTTTAGCCAATGACTTCTTAGTCAGCGGCGCAGCTATCGATCGTTTCTTAGCCGACCAGCTTCTAATCTACATGGCCATTTCAAAAGCTGGCTGCTACACAATCAACGAACTGACCACCCACCTGACAACGAACATCGAAACAATAAAGAAATTCCTGCCGGTTAACTTTACCATCGAGCAGCAAAACCAAACACACCGAATTTCATGCGAATCCGGCTCAACATGATGCACCTTTCTAATGGCGTATCGGTAGTCATATATAAAGCGGAGATGTCTATTTCTGTTTGCTGTAGGGGCAACCCCGTGTGGTTGCCCTGGTTAATTATCGATGCTTGGGCGGCCACATGGGGCCGCCCCTACTCCTTCGTTTCTCGCTGGCTTAAAAGAGTAACAATATCATCATGTCCCCGGCGGGCCGCTTTGTGCAATGGTGTCTCACCATTCTTGTCCTTCGCATTGACGTCCGCTCCGTTAGCAAGAAGTAACTCGACCAGGTTCTTGTGGCCGCGGGCTGCATAGTGCAGTGGCGTACGCCCACCCAGGTTTTTCTTATTAACGTCAGCCTTTTTGGAAATTAGGAGCCTGGCCAGCTCAAAGTTACCCTGAGAAGCTGCATAGTGTAACAGGGTATCGCCGTCTAAATCCTGCGAATTGACATCATCGCCTTTGGCGGCAAGGAGCTCCGCAACCTCCCATTGCTGATAGTAAAGAGCAATTGAAATTGGATTATCCCCGGAATCATTCTTGACCCTCGTATCGGCCCCTCTTTCAAGCACCAGTTTCACTGCATCCCAGTTGCGAGCGCGGAGGGCATTTAACAATGGCGTATTATCGTTCACGTCCTTTACATTGACGTCGGCTCCTTTGGCAATAAGCAACTCAGCTAATTCGTTGGACGAAGAATATCCACGGGAGCCGGATAATCTGAAAACCCCATTACCTCTAATAGCTTGGTGTAGCGGTGTACGGCCATTGTTGTCCTTTGCATCGACAACGGCGCCTTTCTCAATAAGCAGCTTTGCCACCTCGTTTTGTTTGTAGAATCTGTTGGCAGCGTGCACCCACTCATGTGTAATCACTTCGTGCAGTGGTGTACGCCCGGCTTCATTTTTTGCATTTACATCTGCCCCGGTGTCGATGAGAAACTGTGCAATGTCTCTGGAAGGCAAAGAAGCTGCATCATGCAGTGGTGTATTGCCGATCGAGTCCTCAGCATTGATGTCAGCTCCATAGGTTATAAGCAGCTTCGCTACATTAATATCATCCGTGTAGACTGCTTTGTGTAGAGCAGTTGCTCCATGATTGTCTATAGCTTTGATATCAGCTCCTGCAGAAATAAGAAGATCGAGAAGCTCTATCATTTTCTTATGTCTGTTGTCGCTTAGTATATACGACATACGCCTTAAGGCACGATGTAAAGGCGTAAGGCCACGTTTATTCTTTGCTTCAAGATTGGCACCTTTGGTTATAAGTAGCTTCACAATGCTCTTGTTATCTCTATCTACTGCTTCGTGTAGTGGTGTCTCTCCGATCTGGTTCTTTGCATTTATATTGGCGCCTTTGTCAATTAGTAGTTCTGTTATGTCCTTGTTACCTCGCTTTATTGCATCATGTAGCGGCGTCTCATCTTCTTCGTTCCTTGTGTTGACATCGGCTCCTTTGGCAATAAGTAATCCAACTGCCTCGATAGGGCCTCTGTAAGCCGCATAATGTAAAGGCTTGTCACCATGCAGATCCACTGCATTGACGTCAGCTCCGTGGTCTAAAAGTAGTTCCGCCACCTCAGCATCTTTCTGGACAGCACGGTGTAACGGTGTACAATCATTTGTTCTCTTTGTGTTAACATTAGCGCCCTTGGCGATAAGCAGTTCCACCAGATCCTTATGTCCCTTTTTGACCACGAAGAACAACGGCGTCTCATCATATTTGCCGGCCCTGGCATTGACATCGGCCCCTTTATTCACGAGCAGTTCTACTATATTTTTATTACCGGCAGGTAAAGCAAGCAGTAGCGGCGTCCAGCCGTCTTTGTCTTTTGCGTTGACGTCGGCTCCATTGGAGATTAGCAGTTCAACGGCCTCTTTATAACCCTTGTGGGCTGCCCAGTGCAAAGGTGTCCATGTATTATTGTCCCTGGAGTTGACATCGGCACCGCTTGAGAGCAGCGAGCTGAGTCGCTGGATATCCCCGGTCTTGGCAGCCCAGTGCAGTGGTGTTGTAGTCGGAGGAGGCTTCTTCCTGCATCCGGCGGAAAGAAGCATTAACACCAAAAACAAACAGAAAAATCTAATTATCCTCACTTTCAGTTACCTCGAAGGGCCACTCTCTGCCCCAGCCACACATATATAAGGCATAAAAGACGGCGAACGTAACATTTTTTTAAGACTGGCGTGGATTGCTGCTTCGCTGTCCCTGATAAAATCTTAAGCCGCATCAAGGAAAAGACTTGCCATATTGTAGATGAGCGGGTAAAGTTCTGCAAACGATAATTTCCGGCAGAACAACTGCGAAGAAGAGTAGCCATAGGCTGCAAAGGGCGAATTCTTTGACAGTGCCGTAAGGCGTCCAGTGGAGAGCCGAAAATAGATGCAAACAGAACTCAAGTATCGAACATTGATCGACATCTTTAACGAGTCCCTTGCCGAAATCAAGTTCCTGGACAAGAAATGCCTGGAAATCATCAGGGCCGATCGCGAAGAATCTCTAACCTTCGAGCAGTTGAAAGCCAGGGCGCGGGATTTTGCCGGATGGCTTATACAATCTCAGGGCATCCGAATCGCGGATAAAGTGGCGATACTCGGCAAGAATCGCGCCGACTGGGACGTTGCCCTGTGGGGTGTCATACTTGCCGGAGCTATTCCTGTCCTGATCGACCCGGAAAGGCCGGTCGAAGGTGTGATAAATCACCTGAGACATACGGACAGCCGGCTGATTGTTATGGCCGACGATTATCAGGATGCCGAATCCCAGCAGGAATTGAAAGATTTCGCCGCTGGCAATGGTGTGGCTTTCATCGAAATGACCATTTATGATGAAGCCGGCCTCAGCGATAATGAAATAGATGAGCTGTTGAACAAAATCCCCGCCGGGGTAGATATCGACGATACCGCAGTGATTTTGTGCACGTCCGGCACGACGGGCGATCCGCGAGAAGTAGAGCTGACACACTGTAATCTGAGCGCCAATCTCCTCGGCTCCGTAATGAAGGTAAAAATAAGTCACAAAGATACGCTCGGACATATCCTGCCGCCGCACCATTCGTTCGGCCTGACGGTCGGCAAGCTGCTGTCTTTGAGTGTTGGTGCTACCAATGTTTACATCAACAAGTACCGCCAGATGGCCGAACTCATAAGGGACAAAGAAGTCACAATCTTTGTGGCTGTACCTGCTCTTTATACGATGCTCGCGAAGAACTTCGAAGAGAGCCTTGCCAAAGAGAAACAGAAAAAGCTGCATGTCAAACTGCTCGACCGCTATACGCCTAAACTTGTGGGAAAAAGAATCATTAAGAAGCTCGGCTGGAGCAAAATCCGGTTTTTCCTTTCGGGCTCTGCGCCGATGCCGGAGTGGGTACTGGATGTGTTCTGGCGAAGAGGATTGCTGCTGTACGAAGGCTACGGCACGACGGAAAATTCGCCCGTGTACGGCTTCAACGAGGAAGCCGGCAAATTGGGCTCGGTGGGCAAACCCATTAACACGATATTCGTCAAAATCGTCAACGAAGACAATCAGAAATTGCCGCCCGGCGAAAAGGGCGAAATCGCACTCGGCGGGCCCTGCATAATGAAGGGCTACTATAAGAACCCAAAAGCCACTCAAACGGCTATCATAACCGACGACGAGGGCATCCGCTGGCTGCTCACCGGTGATTTGGGGCATCTGGACGAAGATGGAAATCTTTCCATAACCGGGCGGAAGAAGTACGTGATTGTGCTGCCAGGCGGCAAGAATATCAGCCCCGAGCACGTCGAGTCGGCGCTTTCGCAGGCGAAATTCGTCGGTGAAATACTGGTGGTCACTGGTTTCCAGAAGGACCCGGCAGGCTTCGTAGAGGAAACCATCAGGGCTATCGTCCGTCCGGCCTGGGAAGCAATAGAGGCCCATGCAAATCATTCATCCGACGATCTGGTGGATAAGCCGCAGCTCCTTAAGAACCTCATTTGGCGGAACATTAATGAATGTCAGCAGAACAGCCGGCAGCTTACCAGCTTCGAGAAAATCTCGTCGCAGCATCTTGAAATCAGAATCGAGGAATTCCAGAAAACCTCAACCGGAAAGATCAGGCGGGAAGTCTATATGAAGGTATGAAAAGAGTAATTAAATTGTGTGCCGGGCAAAGGAAATATCAATCGCTCGGCACTGTACTTTATACGTGTTTGTTGAAAATACATTTACATAATGCCTGAAAAGGAGGATTACGAAATGTTGGAACATCAAAAAACTTCAATCGCCGGCAGGAACTCCGGACGGATTAATCGTCGCCGGTTCATGGCCGGTGCCGGTGCGGCCGCTCTGTCGTTTACAATTGTCAAGCCGGAACTGGTTCGCGGAGCTGCCGCCAACTCGAAAGTCAACCTGGGCCTGATAGGCTGCGGCGGCAGGGGGACATGGATAGCCGAACTGTTCAAGCAGCACGGCGGGTACAATGTCACGGCCGTGGCGGATTATTTCCAGGACAGAATCGACAGCGCCGGCGAAAAATTGGGCGTACCGGCGGCAAATCGTTTCCCCGGCCTGTTTGGCTATAAAAAGCTGCTGGAGAAGGTAGACACCGTAGCGATTGTAAGCCCGCCTTACTTTCATCCCGAGCAGGCCGCGATGGCGGTGGAAGCCGGATGTCACACCTATGTCGCAAAACCGATTGCCGTAGACGTGCCCGGATGTCACAGTATCGGCGAGAGCGGCAAAAAAGCCGCGAGAAATAAACGCTGCTTCCTCATTGACTTCCAGACGCGAGCCGACCCGTTCTACATCGAGGCGCTCAAACGTCTGCGTAATGGAGCGCTGGGCGAGTTCGTTTTCGGCGAGGCGATCTACCATGCAACCTGCCCGTTCGGGCGGATGTACGATACATGGCGAAATGACCCGAACAATCCCGAGGTCCGTCTGCGGGCGTGGGGGCTGGACCGCGTGATTTCCGGCGACATAATTACCGAACAGAACATTCACACGCTGGATGTGATGAACTGGATCATGGACGAAGAGCCGGTTTCCGCCGTCGGGGTGGGCGGCAGGACGGTTCGCCCGGTGGGGACCTGCAACGACCACTTCGCGCTGCTCTTCGAATACCCGAACAAAATCGGCATTACGTTCAGTTCGAGACAGATAAAAGGTCACGGTACGCAGCCCGAAGGCATTCGGAACCGGATGTTCGGCTCCAAAGGCGTGCTGGAAACCGAATACGGCGGCCAGGTACTTATTCGCGGCGAGAACTTCTATCGCGGCGGCAAAAGCCCCGGCATATACAAGGACGGTACCGTGGCAAACATCGCCACGTTCCATAAGAGCATCGTCGAAGGCAATTACGCCAATCCGACCGTCGAGCCGAGCGTTCGCAGCAATCTGATTACAATCCTCGGCCGGACCGCCGCCTATACGGGCGAGAAAGTAATGTGGAAGAGCATTGTCAAAAGCACGGAGAAACTTGACGCTAACCTTAAAGGCCTGAAATCGTAAGTTAATTGTGACAATGCCCTTACGGTTATCTCTTGGAGATATAGAAATGAAACGTTTACACATAACTCGCCGCCAGATGATGGTTGGGGCCGCTCGCGCCGCCGCCGGCCTCGCAGTGACATGTTCCTGTACTCCTTCGATCAAGCGAGAGCAAACAAAAGCTCCCACCGGATTTAAGCTGGGCGTTTGTGACTGGACGATAGGGAAGACCGCCGACCCGGGCTCGTTCGAAATCGCCAAACGGATAGGACTGGACGGCGTGCAGGTGGATTTCGGCAGGGGGGATAGTCACCTGCCACTGTTCGACGAAGAATTGCAGGACAATATTCTCAAAGCAGCCCGCAAGCAGAAAATGGAAATCGCCTCGCTGGCTATGGGCGTGCTTAACAGCGTCCCGTATAAAAGCGATCCGCGTGCCGAGCGATGGGTGCGGCAGGGCATCGGCGTGGCCGAGGCAATGGGAGCCAAAGTGATTCTGCTGGCCTTTTTCGGCGAAGGCGACCTGCAAAACGACGAGCAGGGCGTTAACACGGTTGTCCAGCGTCTCAGGCAAATCGCTCCCAGAGCGGAAATGGTCGGCGTCACACTCGGCATCGAATCGTGGCTCAGTGCCGAGCAGCACATCGATATTATCGAAAGGGTCGGCTCGCGCGCCGTCAAGGTGTACTACGACGTAGGCAACTCGCATAAAGCAGGCTACGATATCTATAAGGAAATACGCCAGCTCGGCCCGCTTATCTGCCAGTTTCACGCCAAGGACTACGACAACCTTTACGGCAAAGGTTCGATCGACTTCAAAGAAGTCCGCCTGGCGATGGACGATATCGGCTATCGCGGCTGGCTCGTCATGGAAGGCACGAAGATGCCGCTGGGCCTTGAGGAAAGCTGCCGCTACGACGCTGAATACCTGCGGGGCATCTTCCCGAAAAAAGTATAGCGCCACAGGGCAGGCAAAATCCGGCTGTGAGCGAGGGATTGCTTCGGGATTGAGTCTGTGTTTTGTCATTCCTGCGCGAGCGGGAATATGAATGGCTGAATCACTCGAAAACATAGAAAGGATCGGATATGAAATCGCGTTACTATCGTACATTTTTAGCCTTACTGGTTCTCGCAGCAGCCCAGTTCGCCTCGGGCACGCCGCTGGACGATTATGTCGCAAAACCCGATGACAGCTACACATACAGCGTCGTCAAAACCGTTTCCGGCCTGGGTTATACCGCTTATATTCTGGATATGACCTCGCAGTCCTGGCGCAGCAAGGACGAGGTCGACCGCCCGCTCTGGAAGCACTGGCTGACAATCGTTCGGCCCGCCAACGCAACCGGCAATAAAGCGCTGCTGTGGATTAACGGAGGCAGCAATAAACGCTCGGCACCCGATTCGGCCGACAAAATGCTGATCGGCATTGCCCTTGGTGCCGGCTCGGTCGTCGCCGATCTGAAAATGGTGCCGAACCAGCCGTTGATGTTCACGGACGGCGGCAGGCCACGCTCGGAAGACGGCATAATCGCTTACACCTTCAGTAAGTGTGTTGCTACCGGCGACAAGAGCTGGCCGTTGCTTTTGCCGATGGTAAAAAGTGCCGTCCGCGCGATGGACACAATTCAGAACCACCTTAAATCTCTTGACTCCGGCCCGCTCGATATCAAGCAGTTCGTGGTCTCGGGCGGCTCGAAGCGGGGCTGGACGACCTGGCTGACCGCAGCGGTTGATAAGCGGGTGGTCGCCATAGCCCCGGCCGTCATTGACGTACTGAATATGGATGAGCAGATGAGGCACCATTTTGCCGCTTACGGTTTCCATTCCGATGCTATCGCCGATTACGGCGAAATGAAGGTTTTCGAGCAACTCGACACACCGGAAGGCCAGGAGCTGATTAAAATTGTTGATCCGTACGAATACCGCGACCGCTACGCGTCTATACCCAAATGCCTGATTAATTCGAGCGGAGACCAGTTCTTCCTGCCGGACTCGGCACAGTTTTACTTCCACGACCTGCCCGGCGAGAAATACCTACGATACGTCCCGAATACCGACCACGGCCTCGGCGGCTCGGATGCTCACATGAGTCTGTTGGTGTTCTTCCAGTCTATTTTGAAAAACGCCCCCCGGCCAAAATTCTCATGGTCCGTCAAGGCCAACGGCTCGATCGAGGTCAAAACGACCACGGCCCCTAAGGATGTCAAACTCTGGCAGGCCACAAATCCCAAAGCGAGGGATTTCCGGCTTGAAATCATCGGCCCGGTTTGGAAAAGCTCGGACCTTGCCGCGGCCAGTCCCGGCAAGTATGTAGCAAAGGTCCCCAAGCCGGACGAGGGCTGGACGGCATTTTTCGCCGAGTTGACCTTCGACAGCGGCGGCCCGATTCCATACAAATTCACTACCGAGATTCACGTAGTGCCGGAAACTCTGCCGTTCGCCGACAAGCTCTGATCCAACGGCGACGGCAGAAACCCGCGGGAATTCGCCAGCGCCGAGATCGACCATGAAATCCTCAAGCTCCAGACCGAACGGATGGCAAAAATCCTCCGACAGGCCCTTGGGGAACTGGGCAAATAAGCCGGCAGAAGGAATGCTTGCTACATTTACCCGCACTGCCCATTGCTCCATTCGGCTTGCTTAGGATTTCCCATCGAAGGCTGGTCATTGGCTTTGTTTGGCTTTGAATTGGCTTTGTTTTTTCGCCGCCCAAAAACACTGTTTTCTCTCATACTCCCTTTCTATATAGATATTTACGTTCATTTTAGCCTTTAGCAAATTGGCTTTGTTTTTTCAAATTAACCACGAGTTTTCGTTGTTTTCTACTCTTTTTCACCTGTTTTTTTCATTATTCTGACCTTTTGTTCAAATTAACCACAGATAACCGCAGATGTTCAATGCTCGAAATTGTCTTATTTACCATCATTCATCAATAATCATTAATCAATAATCATTTAGTTTAGTATTATACGAATCTAAACACCAAAGGGCGGGGGAATTCCAAAAAAATCTCCGTGAGACGGTGTCCTTTGTTCGTAGTGCGTACTCCGTAAGGAGTCCCAAGGATTGCGTAGTGCATATTGCGTGCTGTGGATAATCAACTTAAAGTAGACAGGATAAGCTATATAACCGGAGCCTCCCGGTTAGGTTATAATCGGGGCTGACTTGAATCGGCCCTTGGGTTTTCCCACATGGTCGTTAAAACGCCACAATAACTTTTTTTCGGGAGGCTCCTAATGAACAAGTATATTGGCTATTGACTATTTAGATTGCTGCGGGTCTTCGGGCCTGGCAATGACGTTTGTTCAAAGGCACCCGGCTTTCGATTCTCATTAAAAGGCACCCGGATTTGAATTATACAACAAAAGGCACCCGGCAATGAATTGCCGGGCTAAATATTTCTGAGGGGGATTTTTTGTTTGCTTGTTTGTCCCGTGGGGCTATAATCTTGGATTATGAAAAATTTAATAGCAGACAGAGCAGCACAAATCGACGCCAGCGGGATTCGGAAGGTCTTCGCGCTGGCAGCCTCACTGAAGGACCCAATCAATTTCTCAATCGGCCAGCCGGACTTCGATGTGCCCGAAGAACTGAAAGAAGCGGCAATCCAGGCCATTAGGGACGGTCAGAACAAATACTCGCAAACCGCCGGCGACGCCACACTGAAAAACAGAATCACCGAGCAGGTGAAAGGCGAGTTCGGCTGGGAAAATCCCGCCGTGCTGGTGGCAAGCGGCGTCAGCGGGGGACTGCTGCTGGCGTTTTTATCGCTGATTAACGCCGGCGACGAAGTGATTATCCCGGATCCGTACTTCGTTATCTACAAGCATGTCATTAACATGTTAGGCGGAAAGTGCGTCTATATCGACAGCTATCCCGATTTCGACCTACCCGTTGAGAAAATCGCCGAGGCCATCACGGCCAAAACGAAGATGATTATCCTCAACTCGCCCTGCAATCCGACCGGCATGGTATATTCGGAAGAGCGGATTAAGGCGCTGGCCAAGGTTGCGGCGGATAACGATATCCTCGTGATGACCGATGAGATATACGAGAAATTCTGCTACGACGGCGATTGCCCGAGTATCGCGAGTCATTACGAAAAAACCCTGCTTCTGCGCGGCTTCAGTAAATCCTACGCGATGACCGGCTGGCGGATGGGCTACGTCGCGGCACACGAATCTCTCAAACACGTCGTCGAGGAAATGACCAAAATACAGCAATATACGTTCGTCTGCGCTCCGACGCCTTTCCAGCAGGCTGCGCTGGCCGCCTTGGATTATGACGTAAGCGACCTGGTCGATGTGTACAGAAAGAAAAGAGACCTGCTTTATGAAAGCTTGAACGGTGCGTTCGAGCTGGTCAGGCCCGGCGGTGCATTCTACGCGTTCGTGAAAGCACCCGGCTCGGCAGGGGCCACAGCATTCGTCGAAAAGGCGATTGCCAACAATCTGCTCATTATTCCGGGCAACGTTTTCAGCGAACAAGATACGCATTTCAGGATAAGCTACGCGACCAGCGACGAAAAAATCCGACAGGGGGTGGAAATTCTTCGAAAGCTTGTTTGAACATATTCCAGGGAGTAATTGTAAAGCTGCATCGTGTTTCCTGGTGGAAAATGCCTTGACGACGAACCTGGCATTATGTACAAGCGCCTCGCTGTTTCGTATTTTTCGATATCACTGCATTTGAGACGACCGGCTCTGGTTTTATAAACCGAACCGGCTAAAATGGAAGGCAATTTTCGGAAGGGATAACGCAGTGAGGAAAGATTATCAGGCCACAGCAATTTTCGCTGTAGCGGTACTATTGGCCGTTGGTCTTTTGTGTCCGGCTGCAGAACAGCGTGATGTGTCGACTAATATTCCGCCGAACATTTCTATCACGGCCGTTGAGGAGCCATGCCTGACGGAAACGGAATTGGGGGCTTTCAGGTGGCTTGAGCAAAAAGACTCTGAAAAGGCTGAAACGCTAAGACAGGCTTTGCAGCAGTTGCGAGAGAAAAATGCCGAGAAGAGCAGGCAGGACCAAATCGACCACGCCCTGGAATGGCTTGAGAAAAAAGGTCACGAAAAAGCCGGGCAGTTAAGATCGCTCTGTGGACAAGAGCCCGGACGGTTTGAAGCTGAGTTTCAGGAAGTTATTGAAGCCGAGATTGATAAAACGCTCAAGCTGCGGAACCGGGAGATGATCAGGGAAATGGTTTTCGGGACGGTAGGGGGATTGGGGCTGTTCTTGTTCGGTATGCTCCAGATGTCCGAAGGTCTTAAAAAAGCCGCGGGCAAGAAACTCAAAAACATTCTCGAATCGATGACGAAAAGACGCGTTGTCGGCTGTCTTGTGGGCGCGGGTATAACGGCTTTAATCCAATCAAGTTCTGCTGCAACCGTTATAGTCGTCGGTTTCGTCAATGCAGGACTGCTTACACTCAAGCAGGCAATATCCGTGATTATCGGTACGAACGTCGGAACGACGGCGACGGCCTGGCTTGTTTCTATATCCGGTATCGGGACGCTGGAAATCACAACATATGCTCTGCCGGCAATAGGCCTGGGATTTCTCCTGCAGATCGGGGGCAGGACGCGAAGGATAAAGAGCATCGGGCAAATCATCCTTGGATTCGGTATCCTTTTCGTTGGCATAAGCTTTATGAAGAACGCATTTAGCGGTCTGGAGGACAGTCCGGGCGCGCAGGCACTGTTCATAGCAGCGGCAAAAAATCCTATCCTGGCCATCCTGGCAGGGATGACTGTGACGATGCTTATTCAAAGCAGCTCCGCGGCCGTTGCAAGCGTTCAGTTATTAGCTATGTCGGGGGCGTTCGGCACCGACTGGGAAGTGGCGCTTCACCTTTCAATCCCCTTTATCTTAGGGAGCAATATTGGTACCACCATAACAGCTCAACTCGCAGCGTTCCGGGCTAATCTGAATGCACGTCGTGCCGCCTGGGCACATACAATGTTCAATGTGATTGGTGCGTTTATCTGTATCTGGTTCATCGGTTGGATCGGCAAGGCGGTTCATATCATCGCGCCGTGGGAACTCACACAGACGACAATAGCGGCATCCATAGCAATCGCACATACAACAATAAAGATATTCGAGGCGGTTTTCTTCCTACCGCTGACCGGTGTGCTGGAAAAAATGGTGGTCAGGTTCGTACCGGAGAAGCCTGATGACCTTGTGGTCCGGCCAACGGCATTGGAACGAAACCTATTGGATACGCCCGAGTTGGCTATAAACCAGATAAGGCATGAGATAATGCGGATGGCCCAGGTAGCCAAAAGGGCAGTTAATCAGGCCGTGGAGGGTCTTGTTGAGAACAACAGGAGAAAACTTGACATGGCGCGGACGACGGAGGATGTGACGGATAGTCTCCAATACGAGATCACCTCTTATATTGTCGCCTTATCGGCAAAGGAGATTTCCACTGAGATGTCGGCGGAACTGCCGGTGCTTCTACATACGATTAACGATCTCGAGCGTGTCGGCGACCACGCCGTCAATATCGTGGAAATTGCCGAACGAAAAATCGAGTACAGGATTTCCTTTAGTGATTCGGCACTGGCCGAGACAGCCCAACTGAAAAGCCGGGCAGAGCTGATGTGTGATAATATTATAGCGGCACTCGAAAATAGTGACATAGAGCAGGCCAAAGCGGCCCTGGAGAAAGAGGATAGCCTTAACAGAATGCAGGTGGATTTTCGCCGCAGTCATGTTCAGCGCATGAGTGAGGGCTCCTGTTCCGCCGATTCAGGGCTGATTTTCATTGACCTGGTTGACAATGTTGAAAAAATCGGCGACCACCTGACTAATATCGCACAAGCGGTAATAGGAGGTCTGCAATGGGATGGGGTCGAATTGAAAGTTTCATCGAATCCCGAACCGGAAGCCGACATAACGTAGAATCTCATTTAGTATTAACCGATGGAAAACTGCCTTGACCAGTGAAACGGAAAAAGCTAAAAAGCAGTGCAATTCGAAGGATGTAAGTACATTAGTCCGAAATTGCACGAGAAGCTTTGAATCATGTATGTATAGTATGCTATCACTTTAAGGAATCCGTATGGATTACAAACAAATGATTCTCGGAACAATAGGGGGGTTGGGTCTATTCCTGTTCGGTATGGGATTGATGTCCGATGGGCTGAAAAAGGTCGCGGGCCAAAAGCTCAGGAAAATTGTTGAGTCAATGACTAAAAAGCCGCTTATTGCCTTTTTGGTTGGCGCAGGTGTTACGGCTTTGATTCAATCCAGCTCGGCCACGACTGTTATGGTTATAGGTTTTGTGAATGCCGCGCTGCTTACACTCCAGCAGGCAATATGCGTAATAATTGGAACAAATGTCGGCACGACGGCAACCGCCTGGCTGGTTTCAATATCCGGCGTTGGCGCTTTTAAGATTACAATCTACGCTTTGCCGGCGGTCGGCTTCGGATTTCTTTTGATGACTCTGGGCAGGACGCGAAGGACAAAAAGTATAGGACAAATAATGCTCGGTTTCGGAATATTATTTGTCGGCATCAATTTTATGAAAGATGCTTTTCAGCCGTTACAAAGTAGCCCACGGGTACAGGAACTTTTTGTTTCATTAGGTGACAGGCCTATACTGGCTATTTTGGCCGGTGCCGTGATAACGACGCTTCTGCAGAGTAGTTCGGCTGCCATCGCTATTGTTCAGATACTGGCAAGCGGCGGGGCTTTCGGGAGCGATTGGCAAAAAGTCCTTGATGTTTCGATACCGTTTGTTTTAGGCAGCAATATTGGTACGACAATAACCGCTCAACTCGCAGCACTGCAGGCAAACTTGAATGCGAAACGTACAGCCTGGGCGCATACAATATTCAACACCCTCGGTGTCTGTGTAGCTTATCCATTCGTTCATCTTGGCTTGTTCGGTGCTTTGGTTTATAAAATCTCTCCATGGGAACTTGGTCCTGCCACTATTGCGGCTAATATTGCCATTGCGCACACTATTTTCAATGTTGCGAATTCGGGTGTGTTTTTGCCACTTGCCGGTGTATTGAGAGGAATCGTCGTGAAATTAGTGCCGGAAAAACCCGGTGATATAGCGGCAAAGCCTGTAATCCTCGAGGAACACCTTCTTGGCACACCGGTAATAGCGCTGGAACAGTCAAAACGCGAAATCATTCGCATGGCAAAAACAGCCAAAAAAGCCCTTGAAAATTGTCTCAACGCAATTGTCAATAATGATAGAAGAATGCTTGAGACGGTAAGACAAATAGAAGACTTCATCGATGAATTCCAGATCGCCATTACGACCTACCTTTCAGCACTATCACGCAGGCAGTTATCCGATGAGGTTTCTATCAAGTTGCCGGTGCTTTTGCACACGGTCAACGACCTTGAGCGTATTGGCGACCATGCCGTCAATGTCGTCGAAATTGCTGAACGAAAAATGGATAAAAAGCTTTCATTCAGCGACTTGGCGCTGGCCGAGATCGGCCAATTGAGACACGAGGCAGAGCAAATGTTTGATCACGTCATAGAAGCTCTGGAGAAAAATGATATTGAGGTTGCCAAATTGGCTCTGGTCAAAGAGAATAACATCAATCAGATGCAGATGGATTTTCGTCGAAGCCACGTCCAGCGCATGAGCGAGAGCATCTGCTCGGCGGAGACGGGCCTGGTTTTTATCGACCTGATTGACAATATCGAAAAAATCGGTGACCACCTCACAAATATCGCACAGGCAATCATCGGCGGCCTGCAATGGGAGGGAGTCAAACCAAAAATTTCTTCCGATTCCTGACTATATACTGGCAACTGAGCAATTTGAAGGTATAATTGGCCATATGAAGTGTCCACTTCGGATAATTGCGGTTGGTGTGTTGTGCCTGATATTGCTCGCGGGATCGAGTATGGCGTCTGAGCCGAACGCCGTCGGCACAGATTCACCCGTCGTCAACGCAGCGGTTATTGTCTGCAAGGGCATGATCGACGATGGGCTCTATAAATCCATCCAGCGAAGGACCCAAATCGCACTTGATTCCGATGTGGAATACGTCGTTTATGAAATCAGCACCTACGGGGGGCTTCTACAGTCTGCGGACGATATTTCCAAGTATTTCATACTCGATATAGGCAAAAAAGCCCACACGGTCGCCTATGTTACCACCGAAGCGATATCAGCCGGTGCGATGATAAGCGTCTCCTGCCGGGATATCATAATGCGCGAGAACACCACCATCGGCGATTGCGCTCCTATTACAATAGGCGGCAAGCTCGAAGGTGTGGAGCGTGAAAAAGCCGAGAGTTTTACCCGCGCGGCCTTTGCGCGGGCAGCAGAAGCAAACGATTACCCGGCCGCACTGCTAAAGGCAATGGTCACCATGCAGACCAAGGTTTACAGAGTAAAGAATCTGCAAAGCGGCGAGAGCGAGTTCTTCGAAAACGAGCAAATGCCCGAAGATCCGAATAAATATGATCTGGACGGCAAAGAGCTGATTGTAAAAGAAGACGAGATTTTGACGCTAACCGCTGCCAGGGCGTTCGAGTATGGAATTGCCAGAGCACAGGTCAAAGACCGGGCTGGGGCCCTTGAGTTTCTGGCCGAACGTGACGGCGTGACTTTCGCCGGCGAGCCGATGGTACTCAAAACTCTCTGGTCGGAAGAGATGGTCCGGTGGTTAAACTCGCCGGCGGTGATGGCAGCGCTTGTAATGCTTGCCATGCTGGGAGTGTATATTGAATTTAACACGCCGGGCGTCGGACTGCCCGGGCTCGCGGCGGTGATATGCCTTGTAATAATCATCGGCAGCAAATACCTGGTGGGATTGGCAAACTGGGTGGAGGTGGCGTTATTTTTCGTGGGGATACTACTGCTGTTGGTTGAGTTTTTCGTACTGCCCGGCTTTGGCATCGCGGGAATGATGGGAATAATTTGTGCCATGGTCGGCTTATTCGGCATGCTAATCAAGAATCCTCCCAACAGGGTTCCCTGGCCCGACAGTCCTGCAAACTGGGATGTATTTATGGATGGGCTTATGGGATTGTCGTTCGGCTTCCTTGGATTTGTCGTCCTGGCGTGGATACTGACGAAATACATGCCTAAACTCCAGTTCCTCAGCGGGCTGATTTTAGTGCCGGCGGTAGCAAAGCAGGGCACGGAAATGGAAATCAGTATGACGGCGCCGCCTGAACTTGAAACCATCGGCATTAATATAGGTGACATCGGAGAAGTCGTTTCAACGCTGAGGCCTACCGGAAAAGCAAGATTCGGCAATGCAATCGTGGATGTCGTTGCCAAAGCCGAGTTTCTTGACAAAGGCACTAAGGTCGAGATAATAAAAATTCATGGCAACAGAGTTGTTGTCAAAGTAGTGTAAGAGCAATCATAGGGAAAAGTGAATGGGTTGGTGGCTTATTTTTGCCGTTTTTCTTTATTTTGCCTGTGCGGCGCTGATCGTCGCCGAAGTATTCGTGCCGAGCGGCGGCCTGATCAGTATCTGCGCGCTTGCCTGCCTGGTCGGCGGTATCGTGATTTTTTTCCAATACAGTGTTACTGTCGGGTGGATCGGCATAGGAATCGCGGCTATAATGATTCCATCGGTGTTATTTGTCGCTTACAAGATATTCCCAAAAACCAGGTTCGGCAAAAGCGTGACGCTCACGCCCCCGGAACGCCGGCAGGGCGATGCCATACCCGATACGGACAGGCTTAAAGAGCTGCTCGGTGCCGAAGGCGTTGTCATTACACCGCTGCGGCCGGTGGGAATGTGCGATTTCTCCGGACAGAGAGTCGAGTGTGTCACCGAGAGCGGATATGTTGACAAGGGCAAAAAGGTCAAGGTCATCAACGTGGAAAGCACACAGTTGACTGTTCGTATAATCGAAGAGAGTTAATGAAAGGACAAGTATTATGTATAACTTAACAAACGCGACTCTGGCACAAACCGATCCGACAAAAGTTGTCTTAGTGGCGATTTTGGTCGTAGTCATTCTTGTAGCGGTTGTGGCCTTCCTGCTGTTCCTGAAATTCTTCCGACTGTGGCTGCAGGCTAAACTCTCGCGAGCTGATGTCAAATTCTCCGAGCTTATTGGAATGTGGCTCAGAAGGGTCGATATCAGGACCATCGTTCTGAGCAAAATCACTGCAATTCAGGCGGGCCTGAAATTGACAACGACGGATCTTGAGAGCCATTACCTCGCCGGCGGCAGGGTCCCGAACGTCGTACGCGCATTGGTAGCCGCAAACAGGGCAAATATTGACTTGAGCCTGAAAACGGCTACAGCAATTGACCTGGCAGGCCGTGACATCCTCGAAGCGGTCCAAACAAGCGTCAATCCCAAGGTGATTGATTGCCCCGATCCTGCGAAGAGCAGAGGAACGATAGATGCAGTGGCTCAGGATGGCATTCAGTTGAAGGCAAAGGCGCGTGTTACCGTCCGAGCCAATATCGAAAGACTAATCGGCGGTGCCACTGAAGAAACTATTATCGCTCGCGTAGGCGAGGGAATTGTTACTACTATCGGCAGCGCGGTAACATACAAGAGCGTCTTGGAAAATCCCGACGACATATCCAAGTCGGTTTTAGCCAAAGGGCTTGATGCCGGAACGGCTTATGAGATTCTATCTATTGATATTGCCGACGTCGATGTAGGTGAAAATATCGGCGCTCAACTACAGGGGGCACAGGCCAAGGCTGATCTGGCAAGAGCACAGGCCGAGGCGGAAAAACGCCGCGCAATGGCGTTCGCACGCGAGCAGGAAATGCGGGCACTCGTAGTTGAAAATGAAGCAAAAGTGCCATTGGCGATGGCTGAGGCCTTCAAGAAGGGCAATCTCGGTGTGATGGACTATTATAAAATGAAGAACGTTATGGCTGATACCTCGATGCGAGATTCCATCGCAAAGCCCAAGAAGAAAGAATAGTCTCGATGATTTATGCTTTAACACTTGATTCAGTATGATCTATATGGCCGAGAGTAAAGCGTATGAGTGAGCTTTTAGCACAAATAATTCTTGCAGGTCGAAGCGATGACGCTGAAGGCTGGATGAACATCCTGATCGTTGTAGTTCTTGCGGTCTTCTGGGTAATTGGCGGTATTATAAAAGCGAAGGCGAGAAAGCCCGGCGGCCCGAACGAGCAATTGCCTGGTAAAACTGCCCGCAAACCACCGTTACACAGCAGGGATGCACGGGAACAAATGCTTAGACGGCTACAACGTCCTGCCGACTCTGAACAAGGCCAACGCCAACAGCCTCGCCCCGCCGCACAACAACCGCGAATGAAGTTTGCCGATCTCCAGACTGCCGTCCGTAAATTTGCAGTTGAAGCCGAACAGGCTTTTCAGCCTCAATCCGGTAAAAAGACGCCGGTATTCAAACCAGCATTAACGGAGCCACAGATTACGCCCAAGACCGTCGAAATCACGGAGCCTACAGGCAAAACAATCAAAGAACTGCAAGATAAGCAAGCTTATGAACCGGAACAAATGCCCGAGTCGGAATATCTCTCCGGGCTTCTATCGGATTACGCTAACCCGGAAGAGCTAAGAAGGGCGATCCTGCATTATGAAATCCTCGGCAAGCCTTTGTCACTGCGAGATTACCCATAACTTTTATCGGACTTTGTGACTCCTGCAGAATAGCACATATTCAATCAATATATTCGAACGGCTGTTATTATTTTGACAAGGATCAAGTGTTCAGAATTTCTGCCGTTCCCGCCGCCCGCCACGCCTATGCCTGGTTTATGGCATAGATAAATCATCCGGCAGATCAGGCGAAATCAGGATTTTCCTGCCGGGTTTACGCTCGATAAGACGAATTGCGATTAGTTGACATGCACTGGTTTTAATCCGAACGTATCGAAGCATCCACGTCATCCTGAACGAAGCGAAGCGGAGTGAAGGAACTGTGCTTGAGCCTTATTGATCCTTTCAATAGACCTTTTTCTGTTAAAACCGGTAATATATTGAATAACTGTCGAAAACCGAAGATTAGAAAAACACTATTATTAAAGTCCTATAATATATGTTATGTTTCATTCAACCCTGATTCCCGGGCGTCAAGCGTGTTTTTGTATTTTAGGCTCTTCCGGCGTGTTTTTCCGGCCTACGGTCAAAATTCGTTTTCGGCGCTAATTGCCTGGTTGGCCGTGTCCGTGAGATTATCCCACATGGCAGTCGCCCTATCCAGCAGGCCCAAATTCTGCAGAATGATTGAGATGTTGACCGTTGCATCGTGACATGCAAAATTTCTCTCCAGATAATGCTCAAGGTTGATTAAGGACGATGCGAACTTTACCCTGTCGCAATATAATAAGGCAGTCTGATAGTGCAGTTGCAGCGTGTCCTTATCGAGGCAATCTGAGCTGGTCAGTTGATTCAGTGCCTCGTTGTTGCGGTCTGTTTCAAGCATGCAAACGGCTAATTTGCTTTTGGCTCTTGTATAAGCCGGATTGATCTCTAAAGCGGTTCGGAATGACTCAATTGCATGCTCCATCCTTCCAACGTTCATCATCAGGACGCCGAGTCTGTAGTGCAAATCCGGATTTTGCGGACGAAGCGATATATGCTGGCAGTGAGCGGCAATCACGGCTTCGGTCAGAGTGTTATAATCCTCTTTATAATCATACGGCATGTTTTCTTTAAGACCGGCCTTGAGTCGCAGTGTAGCTGTTTCAGTGAATAACAACGAGCTGTTCGGCTGAATCGCCGCCGCCAGCGATAACGTGCCCAGGGCATCTGAAGTGTTGCCGGATGATTTCTGGGCAATTGCCAGGCCAATGTAAGCTTCGACGATGTTGTCATTGATTTCAACCGCCTTGTTGAACTGTTGTGCGGCAAGATGATCCTGTTCAATCTGCAGGTATTGTGTCCCGAGTTTTATGGTGGCCTCAAGGAAATCCGGGCAAACCTGAAGGGCGTGCTCGTATTGCGAGACGGCGTCCGATGTGGAGCCAATCATCCGCAGGACGTCGGCATGCCTCATGATTAAATCGGGTTTGTCCGGCTGGGCCTGTAAAAGATCCTCAATGCACTCCAGAGCCTCGTAAAGCTGGCCCTCGGCGATTAGCTGGTCTATATTCTCATCATGGGCCTGGAAATTGTCCGGATGGATCAAAATCGCCGTATTAAACGTTTCGACAGCCTGCGCATGCCGGCCAGTGACAATATACAGATGCCCAAGCGAAATCAGTGCCGAGATATCATCGGGGTATTCATTCTTCAGAAGCTCATATTGCTGGATGGTTTTCTCCAATTGACCATTCTTAAAGTAAATGGCGGCCAGCCGCTGAGCGGGAAGCTGCAAATAGTTTTTGAACTTCAAACAGTCCTGATAGAATTCCACGGCCTGAGACTCTTTGCCGAGCCGTTCATAACAATGCCCGAGAGCATAGAGAGCCATCGTATTGTTCGGCTGGCGCATATAAACCGAATTGAGTTCTTTGATAGCCTCCTGCAGTTGGCCGTTATGCAGAAAAATCGCTGCCGCCGCCAGCCGGCCGTGAGTACATGAAGGATTTTCGAAGAGATATATCCGCAGTTGCTCGGCGGCTGCATCCAGCTTCATGGCATGCATCAGCTCGATCATCTCGTTCAACTGCTTGTGTCGAGGTGATTCGCTATCCTCCACAGGAAGTCTGACAGTATTTAACCAGTGCCATATCAAATCAGCAGTATCGACCGTTATCGCCCTGCCGAGAATTTCCAATAATCGACTCATACACCACCCGCACCCAGTTTCTATCTTTTGATTTGCATTAATAATTGTGGATTTGAGTCTCCACCCGCTCCCAATCACAATCAAGATATCGACAATAGACAAGGGCGGATTAAGCCTGGATTTGGCAATTCATCACTTAACGTGCCATTTTGCTTTTTCGTTGTGGGGATTGTGCGTTGTGTGCCGGTTGTTACGATTTTAGAAGCGGATTATCGGGTTCGGATTTTGCCATTTGTGCCTGTTTTTCTATCTCGTTTAAATACGCCAGAGTGCGTTCGAGCTTATCGGTCAGGTGTTTCAATTTCAGCATGGTTTTGACACGCGTCAGAAGCTCCAGCTTATTCACGGGCTTGCTTAGAAAGTCATCCGTGCCCGAATCGATGCCGCGTTCGATGTCGCCGAATTCGTTTAGTGCCGTAACCATAATGACGGGTATATCGCTGGTTTTGGGATCGTTTTTGATTCTTCTGCAGACCTCGAAGCCGCTCATCTTAGGCATCATCACGTCCAGCAGAATCAAATCGGGAGGATTTTTAGCGATAATTTCCAACGCCTCGGGTCCGTCGTTTGCGGGTATCGCCCGGCAGTCCACGTCCTCAAGATATGCCTGCAGCAATTCACGATTCTGCTGATTGTCATCCACCACCAGCACCACAGGCGTTGTATCCTTCTTTTTAGCAGTTTTAACCTTGCTCATATCAAATGCTCCTGTTCGAATCGGAAAAGCTTTTTTCGTCATCAAAATATATTTCATCTGGGTTTTGGATTAAATTCAGCCCGCTATTTTTCCAGTGCGTGTAAAACAGCCGTACAAAAGGCGGGCAAATCATCGGGCTTGCGTGCAGTAATCAAGTTGCCGTCCACGACGCATTCGTCATCTACGTACTCGGCTCCGGCGTTTATAATGTCGTCTTTTATCGCCATAAAACAAGTCGCCTTTTTGCCCTTATAAATTTTTGTGCTGCACAACAGCCATCCGCCGTGGCAAATGGCCGCGATCACCCTGCCGGCGTCAACCATATCGTTTGCGAACTTTATCACATCGGTGCTTCTTCGCATAAAATCCGGCGCGAATCCGCCCGGCACAAGCATACAGTCATAATCGCCGGCGTCAGCTTCTTCGGCTGCAATCTCAGATATGCACGGATAGCCTTCTTTCGAATGATATTCTTTTTTCGCCTCGGCCGCAACTAAATTGACCTGAAGGCCCGCCTCCAGGAACCGATAGTACGGATACCAGACTTCGAGAACCTGATACATTTCGTCGACTAAAATAGCCACTTTTTTCACTGCCATATTTTCGCTACTCCTTATTTATTGTTTCAGTGCCCTGCTGGATCCAGGCGAGATTGAAGACGTAGTGTTGTTTGCTGCTGATCAGGTGAATGAGGCCGTCGGGAGTTTGGGTCGCCGCCAGGTAGCCTCTCGGTTCGGCATGGGTTGGGTCCATAATGAACCTGCCGGTATTGCCGCCGCCGTCGAGTTGCCTTGCGAGGCCTCCATCGGTGAGCAGCCTTATTACAGGCCAGGTTTTGCCTTCATCGAACGACAGTGTTGCGAACATGCCGAAGACCCGGCGTTGCCTGCCGGTGGAATCTTTTAGCTTCATTCCCGTATTACGGTTTGTGAAACTCACCAGGAGGATGGGTCCTTCCGGCAGTCGCCTGAGGATGAGTCTTTGCCCGCTGCCGAGCGGTTGGAACTCGCTGGCCGAATATGTCCAGTTTATACCCATATCTTTAGAGATGCTCATCGGCATCTTTCCGTTAATGCTGTTGCCGCGTCCCAGCGCCATCAGGCTGCCGTCCCTGAGCTGCGTGACGCCGGCATGAATCCCCGCAACCCAGGCGCCGGTTTCATCGGCGGCAAACTTAGGCGCAGGCCTGCCGGCTCCGGCATCTGTCCATGTCTCGCCGCCGTCGCGGCTGACGTGCACGGCCGTCCCGCCGTTGCCCCCTGTCACCGCATCGCAGGGCAAGACAAGGAAGCCCTCGCGCGTTCGAAAGACCGATTCGACGGGCATGTGACGCAGGCCGTGCTCAGGATTAATCAATTGAGCCTTCGACCACGTGGCACCGTTATCGGTAGAAAACCGCATCACAGTAGCGAGATTTCCCCACGTGGCCGCTGCCGAGAGACCGTTAAAGTGATAGATAGTGTCTCTGTCGTTGAACCAGAGCGCAGGAGCGTGGTCGTTGCGGTCCGGCGCATTCCAGAAAACCGAGGCTGGCTCCCACTGCTCGGCACCGTATCGCAGGCGGCTCGCCAGGATGGTTAATTCGCGCCCGGGTTCGTCCCGGCACGAATACCAGATCGCCAGCAGGTCGCCGTTAGGGCAATCGACCAGTGCCGGGTCGTGATTGTGCTCGGAATACATCGGGCCCTCAGAATCCGGCGGGATTTTGACATATTCGACAGGGCCTTTGAAGTAGGGCTTATTCGGGTCGGGATCGCTCGCCCAGTCGGGTCGATTTTCCTGGTCCACGTCGCGTGCGTACAATGCCGGCTCAGGACTCGCAAGCGGGTCGGTATTTGGCATCTCGCCAGCGACTACACGGAAACCTATCAGCCAGCTTTTGTCGTCCGGCAGCGCACCAAGCCGGTTCGCCGAGCGCAGAAACGAGACCTGCGTACTATGACTGCCGCCCCGCGTGACCTTAAAATCACCCCCTGCACGCCCTACCGGATCCGCCTGCCCGCCTTCTTCGTACGGGCCGTACCAGTCATAGCACCATTCTTCCACGTTGCCGTGCATATCGAAAAGACCCCACGGATTCGCTTCGGTCTGCGCGACAGTCACCAGCAGCGGTTTAGCACTCTTGCGTTGACGCGCAGGATCGGGAAACCAGCTCATGCGAGCATTCTTGTAAAATTCCTCCGGCAGAATGTCGCCGGTGTGGTAGGCCGTCTCCGTGCCGGCCCGGCAGGCATACTCCCACTCGGCCTCAGTCGGCAGACGGTAGGGCTTGTCTTCATTCTTTGAGAGCCATTCGCAGAAATCCGCCGCTTCGTGCCAGCTAACAAAAACCACCGCTTCGTCGTCCCCTTTGGAAAAACCGAGTTTACCTCGAAGCACGCGGTGCTCGGGATCGAACTGCTCGTACTGGGCGTTCGTCACCTCAGTCGCGGAGATTCCGAAAGATTGCGTGATGCTCACACTGTGGACGGGCCGCTCGTCCCAATCGCCGCCTTTATCCTGCCCCATCAGGAACGATCCCGGCTGAATGCGAACAAATTTCATGCCGATCGAGTTGACGGATGTCTGGCTTACCTGTGCCGAATTCAATACCGACGTGCCGCCTAAGTGACATAGTACTGTCACAAGACAGATTACCATTATTGCCGGCCATTTGCTTTTTATCATTGCATTACCTTTCAAGTTACCTGGTTGCTGTTATTTTCAATAAACTGGCGGATTAGCGGTTTGATATATACTTGCTCAACATCCACTACTTTCGACACCGCCTCGGCACATATTGCCGCAGAAACAATGGACGAAGCCTGTGTATCGGCAAAAAAAATACGCTGCCCCTTGATCGTGCAAAGTCCCCCGCCGCTGCCGCCAAGAGGCTCGTTACGGATTGTCACGCCGTTTGCCTCCAAAAGCGCCAAAAGCTCGTCTAAAATACTCTGCTCGTTCATTGCACCCGTGTCATTTTATATCGGTCAAGGTTCAAGAAAAAACGCATTATAGGTCGATATACCTCAATAGATATCAAATTTTATCGTAGGAACAGAAAATTGACAAGTATTACGGAAAAACGCCTGTCGCTGCACAAAAGTGTAGAAGTCCAGAAACTTCAAAATGAGGCCTTAAAATCCCAGCTCGCCGGGCTCCAGCATCTGGCCAATATTGGCACTGTCAGCCATATGATAGCCCACGAGATGAATAACCTGCTGACTCCCATGAAAAGCTATGCTACGTTTGCATTGGACAACCCGGACGACAGAGCACTTACGGAAAAAGCTCTTCAAAAAGTGGCCAAAAACTGCGGGCGTGCCGCGAAGATCATGGAAAGTATGCTCGCCCTGGTCAGCGGCGAAACTCAGGAAAAGCAAAATGCCCGACTGCTCGATTTGATCGACGAGATTTTCACCTGTCTTTGCCGGGATTTTGCCAAAGACGGAATTACCGTGGATATGCGGATTCCTGATGATATGACCTTATACGTAATACCCGTTCAGATACAGCAGGTTTTAATGAACCTGATTCTCAACGCCCGCGATGCGATGCTGCCTCGCGGCGGAGTTTTGACCATCAGGGCCGCTGAGACGGTCGATACCGTTGTGATCGAAGTAGCCGACACGGGCGAAGGAATTGATCCGGACGACCTGGCAAACATTTTTGAAACCTTCTTTACCACCAAAACGGATAAGGACTCACCGTCCGAATATTCCGGAGCGGGCATCGGGCTGGCATTTTGCAAAATGATTATCGATAGACATGAAGGCTGCATTTCGGTAGAATCCAAACCTGGTCATGGTAGCACGTTTAAGATCGCTTTACCTAAAACCACAGTCGGATAGTTGCTGATGGCGGCCCTGGTGCCTAAAATTATTTTGATGTTGATATTGCTTGCCGGTTCCGCGTTTTTTTCAGGATCTGAGACCGCATTTATCAATCTAACACCAAGGCAGATACGCCTGCTTGTGAAATCCGAGCACAAACTTCAAAAACTGGTCGCCAGGCTCCTGGGCAAACGCCGGAAACTGCTTAACTGCTTTCTGCTCGGCAATATGACGGTCAACGTACTTTTTTACGCCGTCTCCAGCGTCCTGATAATCCGGCTCAAAGACTATGGCGGCCTGGTTGCCGCGTTTGCCGCCCTGATGAGCTTTGTCGGGGTGCTGCTCTTCGGCGAAATTCTGCCTAAATCCCTGGCTTACGCCAACTCAAAAAATTTCTGCGTCGCCGCCGCCCTGCCGGCATATCTCTGCCTCCAAATATTCGGGCCTGTCGAACTGGTTTTCAAAGTTACCATTTTAGAACCCACCTTAAGGCTGCTTTTGGGACCGGCCAGGGCCCCGAAGGCAATAACCGTCGGTGAATTCAAATCCCTGATCGATACCACCCGGAAACAGGGATTGATTACCGCCGACGAAAACAAGCTCTTTTCCGAAGTGATCGAACTTGGTTTTCTGAAGGTCCGGCACGTGATGAGGCCGCGAGTGGATATGATTGCCTGTGACGTGACTGAATCGAGCGCAGCAGCCCGAGAAATGATGAAAAAAAATCACCTGATAAGGCTGCCTGTTTATGTCCGCTCGATCGACAACATCATCGGCCTGGTCCACCTCCGGCAGATACTGCTCCGGGGCGAAGTTACGCTGGACAAAATTGTCCAGGAGGTCAATTTTGTACCGGAACAAAAAACGGTCGAATCGCTGCTGGAATTTTTCCGCAGGAGCAAAACCGACATGACAATCGTGGTCGACGAATACGGCGGTATCGCCGGTTCGGTACGGCTCGAAGATATTGCCGAAGAACTGCTCGGTCAGATCGAACCGACAAGCCAAACCGAACCGATCGAGCAGACAGGACCTTTTGAATATCGACTGTCGGGAAATGTCGCTCTTCACGACTGGGCCGAAGTTTTAGGGATTGATCCGGCACAGACCCGCATGGTAACGTTCGGCGGACTGGTCACCGCCCTGCTCGGCAGGGTACCCAAACCGGGAGACTCGGCGTATTTGAAAAATCTTAAATTTACCGTGGAAAAAGTAAAACACCACCGAATCGAAACGCTCGTATTAACTCTTGAACCGTTCCAAAACAATGTTTAACAACACTATTTTAGTTTTGGCTGTTGCATGCTGCATTATACTGGGAGGTTTGTTCTCCGGTTCCGAGACCGGCCTGTATCAGCTCAGTCGGCTTCGACTGCGACTGGGCATCGAAAAGAAACAATTACCTTTTGTAATCCTCGGCCGTTGTTTGCGCGACAGCTCCGGCCTGCTGTTGTCGCTGCTGATAGGCAACAATCTAGTCAACTACTTGGCCACGAGCATCGTCACCAGTTCTTTTCTGACGCGGTTCGGCGCCGAATACGAACATCGAGCCGAGCTGCTCGCTACTTTGCTAATGGTTCCAATACTTTTCATCTTCTCTGAGCTTATCCCAAAGAACATATTTCTCTATCGTGCGGACGTGCTGACGCCGTATTTTTCTCCCCTCCTTTACGCCATTTACAAACCTCTAAACTTCAGCGGCATATTACCTGTGCTCAAATTCATTTCGAGCTCTTTTGCCCGGCTGGTAGGACTTACAACAACTTCCAGAACGTTCATCGCGTCGGCACAAAGACATAAAGTTCAGGCGATTCTACAAGACACTCACGAAGAGGGCTTCCTCAGTCCCGTGCAAAGTGAGATTGTCAATCGCCTGGTAGGCATATCACACGTTCATTTAAGCTCGGTTATGATTCAAATCCACAATGTCGAGACCGTCGATGTCAATTCTGATAATTCCGCCTTATTGAAGAAACTAAACAAGTGTGCTTTTACACGGCTGCCGGTCACCGAGGGCCGGGCTGGAGACATCATCGGCTTTATCGGTATATACGAAGCGTTAAGCTCGTCGGAAAAGTTCGCCGACCTGCGCGGTTTCGTCAAGCCTATCCGAAAACTCGACGCCGACATGACTGTTATAGATGCCATGAACATCATGCAGAAGGAAAATTACAAGATTGTCCTGGTAGTAAGAGCCGGCCGCTTCGGACGGGAAAAGCCTGTCGGCATCGTAACGATGAAAGATCTGGTCGAGGAACTGCTCGGCGAACTTGCGGAATGGTAATATGGCCCCAAAGCGTAAATCTAAATTGAATAACAATATGTCGCCGAAAATCATTAATATTATCGTCGTTCTAATACTATTTATTCTGTCGCTCGCCGTGGTGGCAAATACGATGAGCAAGCCTGTTGGCCGGGATGAGCAGATGTATTGCACGGGGGCGGCATTGATGGCCCAGGGCAAGATGATCTACAGGGATTTTTCATACGCCGCCCAAATGCCCTACCATTCATTGCTCTGCGCGGCCTTATTTAAGGTGTTTAACACAACTTACTATCTGCTCGTAGGCAGAATCGTATCTTGCGTGTGCGATATTCTCGTGATGCTGGGCATAGTCGGTATATACCGGCACATTTTTAGGTCTTTTACAGCTTCCGGCATGATTTTGGGCTTGTGTGCGGCCGTGCTGTACGTATTCAATCCGCTCGTCGATTATGCCAACGGCTACGCGTGGAACCACGATGTCGTGATTTTCTGCGTTATGCTGTCTTTCTGGCTGTTTATATCCACCGACTTTCAGCAAAAATCAAAATATTGGCGCATCGCAGCCATCGGAGCCGTGCTCACATTCGCTACCTGCATGCGTGTAACCACGGTTATAGTGGAGTTATTGTTTTTTGTGCTGCTGCTGAGCGTCCATGCCGGGTCGATCAAAGAGAGATTCAAAAACGCCCTGCCGTTTCTGTTAGCCGGGGCGGTTGTTTCGATTTGGCCTGTCTGGGTGATAGCCCAGGCCCCGCGGGCATTTTATTTAAACCTCGTCAAAATACCGATGCTCTACGGACAGTGGCTACGAGAAATCGGGATGGTTCATAATAAATTTACCCTGACGTTGACGTGCCTTAGAATGCCGGGCTATTTCGTCCTTGTGGTACTGACGATATACCTTTGCCTGAGCGTGTTTTTTCTTCGCCATAAATTGAAGATTGCCGGCGGCATAAACCTACTGCTTGCCGCCCTGCTGCCGGCGATATTTTTCATAATCGCCCTGATTCCGCCGACGATGTGGAGACAGTATCTTGCCGTCCCGGTTCCTTTTTTGGTTATCAGTCTTGCCTTTCCTTTATTACATTTGCGAAAGCATACAAGTAAAGCAAGTATCAGCGGACAATTCAAGATAGCTGCGGCTATCATGGGCGTCTGCGGAATGGTGGCGGTTTTCAATTGCCCTTATGTTCTGCAGAGGATTCCGATTGCCCTCGTTCCCGAAAGCTGGGTGCCGCTCGAAGTGCACAGGATATCGCAGGATATCGCCGAGAGAACGAAGGAGAACAAACTTGTGCTGACCCTGGCCCCTCTTTACGCACTCGAAGGCGGCTGTGAGATTTACCCACAGCTTTCGTGTGGCTCGGTCATATATAGAGCCGCCGATGCTCTGACGTCCGAAGAACTCGAAACAACGAACACTGTCGGCCAGAAAACACTCGGTAAGCTTATCGAAAAAAAACCCCCATCGGCTGTTGTACTCGGAATAGAGCAAGGCAAAATGAAGTCCCTTGAAGTTCCCCTTAGAGACGCTGTCGGAACAGACTGGAAAATAAAAGAATACGAAAACGGCCCGATCGTTTACTTCAGGCCTTAGCCTTCTCACCGCTTTGCCCAGGTATTCGTCAGCCTTCTTTAGCTAATCTTCTTCGCTTTCGAAATAATCGATGATTTCCTGCGCGATGTTGTTGATGACCGTACGGGTTTGGCCGTTGGTATTGTTGGAGAGGACCGAGAATATGTAATCGCCCCGGTCAGTGACACACAGGCCCGAGAACGACTTAACGCTGTTGATATACCCGGTCTTGCCGAAGATTTTACCCTTGTACTTTTCCTCTTTGAAATATTTTTCAATCGTCCCCTCTATCCCCCCTACCGCAAGCGAGTCCTTGTATAACTGCCAATTCCTGCCTTTGTAAATGTTCGATAAGACGGTTGTTATCGCATACGCGGTAAGCTCGTTTTGCCGGCTCAGGCCGCTGCCGTCGTCTATATAGAACTGGCTCTTATCAATACCAAGCCCCAATAGATATTGAGAAATCTGCTCCCGTCCTCTTTCCCAACTGCCGTTTTTCTTATCCGGATTACTCATCGCGGCGATGGTTTTAAGCATCGCCTCGGCGGCCAATCCGAAGCTGTTCGTATTACAGCGAGCCAGACAATCAGTGAGCGGCGTACTGAATTCGATTAGCGGGATGAAATTGCTGCCCTCTTCCAGCGTTTTTTCGACAAGGTTTCCCTTTGCATTAATATCCGCCTCAGCAAGGTTCTCGTACAGGAGAAATCCAAAATATGCCGCAGGCCTTTCGATTGCCACGTCGAATGGCCCAACCTCATCTTTGCACTTGCCGAAAACGGTCAGCCTGTTAGGGTGCCGATTGCGATACGTTCCGACGGCGCCGCTACCCTTCGATATTGGCATGACCTTATTGATCAGAGATACGAAAGAGGTTTGCGGATCGACGAAGACGGCGACTTTGCCGCCGATATTCTTTGCGCTTATCTTTATGCAATTGTCGTTAAAATTCAGGCCGCTTACTTCGCAGGCGTACCACCGATTCAAATCATCCGCCGGCCAGCTCGGATGCACAGGCTCGTTATCGAAAACACTGCTGTCAACTATAATCCCTTCGATTGTCCCTATGCCCCTGGACTTCAGCGCGTTTGCTATGTCCTTGAATATCCAGCCCGGCTCCCGGCCGTACTTAATGTCGGTCTTCTCGTCGCCCAGCAGCGGATCGCCGCTTCCGATGACGACAAGTGAGTTACCGGAAAGCCCGACCTTAGTCTTATAAACGTAATCAGGCCCCAGATAATGCAGAGCTGCTGCACTGGTAATGATTTTCATATTCGAAGCCGGTATCATCAGCTCTTTTGCGTCATGGTCATAGATTGTTCTGCCGGAATTAGTCTCTACGATATGAATGGAAAATTGAACTCGTTTCTGTAATGATTTGCTGATGATACCATCGATTTGCCCTGCCAAATCGGCCCTTGCTAAGCCGCACATGCAAAGAGCAAATCCGATTATAATCAGTAGTTTTTTTATCCGAGTTTTCATATGCCGATGTATTATTTCACAATAGAAAAGGCATATCAACCATTTTCTTATCATCCCAATATGGGTTTTTATTCGGACGGCAAATTTCTGATACTCCATTCGCAATCACGATGAGGCCAAATAAATCCTGAGCAAGCCTCCAGGTCATCTTAAATCATGCTGCGCTGCATTTACGAATGGATTCATATTGCAGGCCAAACGGATTTAAGGTATACTGTCTGTGGCCTGATTCGGATACTGAGAATATATGGAAAAAAAGGTAAAATTAGCAGAACAGAAAGCTGATTTGGCGTATCTTAAAAATACGCAGTGGAATCTCGATAGAGATAAGGAGCATCATAGCCAGAAACGGGATTCGCTTGCTTCTCGATTAAGAGCCGGCGACCGGGCGGCGGCTGCCGAGCTTGTGGATACGTACTATGAACAGATTTATTTATTTATGAGGAGGCTCGGCCATGATCGCCAGGCCAGCGAAGACCTGACACAGGAGAGTTTTTTCAATGCCTGGCACCATATAGGCCAATTAAAAGACGGTAAAGCATTAAATGGCTGGCTTTATCGCATTGCAAGTAATGTTTCAAAGCTGCATTGGCGCAAACACAAGCACAGGGAGGTCATCGGCATTGAAGGCCTTGAAATGCCGCAAAGCGACAAGGGTGAGCCTGAGAAAATGGAGCATAACGAGCAGTTGGAACATTTGAAAGATGCCGTGGAACGGTTACCAATCAAACTGAGAGAAACGATTACTTTACATTATATGCAGCAGTTGACGATTGCCGAGGCCGCTGAAGCGGTCGGATTAAATCAGGGAACTTTCAAAAGCAGGCTGAATAGAGCATTAAAAACTTTGAGAAAGGAAATTATTTGAACAGGTTCCGATCGCAACCTGTTACAGCCGGGAATCCGGAGAAAAGAGTGTGCTGCAATGAAAGAAGAGCAAATAAAAGAACTCCTGAATAAACTGGGCCCGCGAATCACAGAACCGGTTCGGCCCGGCCTTGGCGAGGAGATCAAACAGCGAATCCCGCACAAGCTGTCTCGGCATAAAATTGGCTGGGATACGGTCAATATTATCATAGATTTGAGATTGAGTAAATCAGTCGCTGCCGCAGCAATTATCATTACCATGATTTTACTGCTGAATTTGTTTGGCGGCCGGGATTTAACCGGAAACGGAATAATTAAGGACAGTATGCTACTTATTAAATACTGGGGAGGTTCCGGCGAAGACCAGGTTTCGACCTCCAGATCAAGATATGAGCGTTTGCTTGAACGGGGTGAAAATGTAATATGGTACGGCTATTCCATTGACGTTAAGGATGCTAATTCCGTGCTGATGCAACGCAAGCTGCCCGACGGCAAATATCAACTCACATTCACCGATGGGCATGAACAACAAGTCGATTCCGAGCAAATGGTGGAACTACTGACCCGGATGCTGGAAAGAAGAACGAAATAATACAAACCCGGGGCAGGTGAACAAAACGCTATTTACCCTCTTCCGCCGCAATGATACGAGTTTTAACTCGCAGATGAAGTTATCCGCCAGAGGCGGACAGGCGAAAGCCTGAAAACATAATGCTATGGATTTTAACCTATTAGTAGTTTACTGCTTGTATTTTAGTAAAACCTTTGGTAAAATAGCTAAAAATCAGTCGTGATTTGCGATAATATTGTTTTCCCTAACTTTAAGGAGTATTAGCATGAGCAAGCGAAGAGGGTTTACCTTGATCGAGCTTCTGGTCGTAATCGCTATTATTGCACTACTGATGGCGATATTGATGCCGGCTTTACAACGTGTAAAGGGGCAGGCCCAGTCGATTACGTGTCAGGCGAGACTGAAACAGTGGGGTCTTTTGTTTAATTTGTACACAGACGACTATGATGGCTACTTCAATGAAGGCTGGGGTGTCGACGAAACAACATTGTGGCCGAACGCACTGCGCTCGTATTACAAGGACAACTGGGGCATGCTTTTGTGCCCAACGGCCACGAGGCCTATGGCACATGATCAAGACTTCGGTACGTTTAAGGCCGCGACGCGTCCCCTGGCTCTTCCCGGAGGTGGTACATACCTTTATACATTCAGCTACAGCATAAATTCATGGACCAATTATATGCACGGAGACCGTGGCGATCGTTGGGAGGAATGGTTCTGGAAAAGAACAGATGACACAATGTGTGTTAAACCCGGCACTCGAACTCTCAGCGGCAAGTCAGCCAGCACAAATACTATACCGGTATTTGCCGACTCCACGTGGCATGATGCATGGCCCCGCGACACCGATGTTCCTTCACAGACTGCGGATGCCTTTGGTATTACGGATCAGGGCACATCGGGAGAAATGAACCATTTCTGCATCGACAGGCACAATGGATTTGCTAATTTCCTATTTATGGACTGGTCCGTAAGACCTGTAGGGCTCAAGGAGTTGTGGACATTGAAGTGGCATCGTGCATATAAAACAAGCGGTGCGTACACGAGGGCCGGTGGTGTTTTGCCTGGGGACTGGCCTGCCTGGATGAGCCGCTATAAAGATTACTAAGAAAAAATCCTCTGCTTCTTCTCTCTACGAGACAAAGCGATGATTTTTCGGAACTAATAGATGATCGCTATAGCCTCTTCGATCCTTTTGATGACCTCGACAGCATCAGCAGAATAAGGTACATAGCCATCGAAGCCCTTCTGCAGCAGAGCCGTCGATTCCGAATCGCTCAAATTATTCACGAGGGCGATGATCTTGATCGTCCGCAAGTCCTCATTCTCACGAATACCTTTGCAGACGGCTGCCGCATTTATACCTTCAGCCAGCAGGCTTATCAGCAGGACATGTGGCGTGAATTTCTGGATGGCCGAGCCTGTTTCAAAATTGCTCTGGACAATTTGCACATCGTAGTCGGCCTTGCTCCGCAGACTATCGGCCAGAGTCGAAGCCGTTTTGATGTTGCTGTCTGCGAGCAGGACCCTGATTTTGCCGACCGCAAGTTCCGACGTCGGCATATTATGAACTTTCATAAAGCGGACCAACTCGTTGACCGGGATTCGCCGGTCTTTGCTGCCGGGTATGCGATAGCCCCTTAACTGGCCGTTGTCGAACCACTTCGAAACTGTTCGCGGAGCAACATGGCAAATCTTGGCCACATCGCCAGTTGTCAGTACATTTTTGCCTTTCGCCATGTCTCGACTCCCACCACAATGTATCAAATCGCACTTATCTTCGGTTATAAATCGAGGGCTGTTTAATATACAATCACAATTCTCATGTTAGCAGCAAATAAACGGCGGTCTTTTCGATAAGACGTCCTATAAGTATTCCTGATATATACCGAAAGGGCTAATCCGATAGAGCAAAAAATGCCTTATTTTCGCCGGCGTATTAAGTATCGAAAATGTTTTGATTTATGCCTCACAGGCGGTACAATCTCATCAATTGTTCTTGTCCGCTTTTTGTGATGAGGAGATTTCGTTATGTGTATATATTTGTCCCGGCCGGATATCACAGACAGAGAAATTGAGGCCGTTTGTGCCGTGCTTCGCAGCCCTAATCTTTCGCTCGGTCCCAAACTCGGGCAGTTCGAGCAGGCTTTCGCCGATTACGTCGGCACAAAACGAGCTGTAGCCGTCAATAGCGGGACGAGCGGCTTGTTTTTATGTATGTTGGCGCTGGGGATTACGCCGGGTGACGAGGTCATTACCACGCCTTTTACTTTCGCAGCTTCGGCAACGTCGATTATGATGGCCGGCGCCAGGCCGGTCTTTGTTGATATTGACCCGGTCAGCTTGAATATCGATCCAGCTAAAATTGAAGTCGGCATTACCGAAAAGACGAAAGCGATTTTGCCGGTCGAAGTTTTCGGCAATCCCGCCGGCTTCGACAGTGTTTGTGAAATCGCCCAAAAACACAATCTTCCGGTGATCGAAGATAGCTGCGAGGCGCTCGGTTCGGCGTTGAATGGAAAAAAGGTTGGGACGTTCGGCACGATGAGCGTTTTCGGCTTTTATCCCAACAAGCAAATCACCACCGGCGAAGGCGGCATGATTTTGACCGACGATGATAATCTGGCGGATCTATGCGTATCGCTTCGCAACCAGGGCAGGGGCAAAGGCACCGACTGGCTGGCCCATGAGAGGCTGGGTTACAACTACCGTCTCAGCGACATAAACTGTGCGCTTGGAATTGTGCAGCTATCGAGAATCGACGAAATCAAGGCAAAACGCAGGCAGGTCGCAGAATGGTACCGTCAAATGCTGGCCGACGATGACCGGCTGATCGTGCCAGTCGAGCCGGCCGATTGCGATATGAGTTGGTTTGTCTTCGTTGTCCGGCTCGCAGAAAGTTTCACAATGGAGCAGCGAGACCGGATTTTACGGCAGATGCAAAGCCGGAATATTCAGGTCAGCAATTACTTTGCTCCCGTGCATCTGATGCCGTTTATCGCCGAAAAATTTGGCCATAAGCCGGGCGATTTTCCCGTTGCCGAGTCCGCCAGCGCAAGGGCAATCGCCCTGCCGTTCTATAATCATCTGACAAAAGACCAAATCGCAATCGTCTGTACGGCGTTAAAACAGCTTTTAGCTTGATAAAAAGCACACTTTTCGCATTTTCCGTTTGGCATTCGTTGTTTTTCATACTATTTTTTTAATAGAGACTAACACAAAAGGCCAGTTGGGGGGGACCGGCCGACGAAATGGTTTCTTGAGGAAGGGGGAATTTTTGTGAAAGGCTGGAGATCCAAATTCATTTTCCTGCTGATCGTCTATTTTGCCGGCTTTGCAACTGCAATCTATATGTTGGCACCCGCACCCGAGGGCAGCGCCGATAAATCTTTCGACAACATCTCGTCGGCTTCGGCGTTTGATTCACAGGAATTTGTGAAATCTTTTAATGCCGGTATGCACAAGTGCCTTGCTTTCGGTAAAGAGGCAGCCTGTCATACCGCCGAATTCATCAAAGAAAAACTCAAGGAAATGCGCGAAACCTAACACGACCGGTGTATTCGGTGTCATGAGAATTCCCTGAGCTGCTTATTGAACATTCGCAGTTGAACATCAATCGCGCTGAGTACCCAGTCGATGTAGTGCAATGTATGGGCGGGCCGATGGTGCCCTTCGTTCATCAAGCCATCCTGCACGGTTCTTACAAACCTGCTGATCATCTGGTGGCTTATTTCCGTTGGTTCGGCTGCCCATTTCTTCAACTCTTCATATTGCCTTTGTAATCTCGAATTATTCTTTAATTGTTCGGCAGTCAAATAATCGGCGGGATTGTACGATAGCTGCAAACCCTTCAGGCACATGATTAGCGGCTCATAATTAGCCCTTTTTTCCAGACGTATAAATTTGTACTGCTGGACGTGCGTAGTTGCCTGTGCCGGGAGTTTGTTTGCGATATCATCACCGCCCAGATACCACCTGCGCTTACTGGTTCTGGCAAAGACGAGCTCTTCACCATACTCGTATTGTTTAATCTCGTCATGTCCCATCCTCGAAACCCAAAGTCTGCCGGTGCTCTTTTGCTCCGGACCACCGCCGAGCGCGAGCAGACACTTGACAAAACCAAGCGGCAGAATCTTCTGGTTGTCGCGTTGGCTTTTCCGGAGCTGGAGAGACAGATGCAAACTATGCGGGCGGACATCATAGAAATTAACAATCTCATTTATTAACTGATTAAGCAGCCAGGGATCCGCAGTTGCCGGACGAGATAGTTCCCCTGCGATATTCAGTCTTCCCGGCGCAAGTTCCAAAAAGCCTCTCCGCCGGGCCTGGTCGGTCGAGCCGGTATGGTCGTCAATATATCCGCCGAGCTTCCAGCTCAAAACATCCAGGCGAAAATCATAGAAGTATTTGAATCCGTCATATACGGGGTCAAACGCTTTTTGGATGTTTCTTTGCGGCTCGACGGCTGCTGCCCCGACATTGCTCAATTCGATCTCGATTCCAAGTGGAATCAGTCCGGGCTGAAGATTCGAACGAATTCGAGTCAGTTTTGCCTGGGCAACGCGAGCATCAAACATGCTTTTCGAAGCACGTACGCCGTATTTAACATAGTCAATAAGATCGTTCCTGTCATAGGGCATTGTCTGGAGGCACTCGTCGACTATCAAATTAACATCGCTACGGTTTGAATTTATAATTTGCAGAGCCGCCAGCAAACTCACCGACCGGTTAAAATATCTTTCCGAAGTGCGAATACGCTCAAGATCAAAGCGATATTGGAACTGGATTTGTTCTTCGAGCTGGTTGAGCAGAACCTGCCTCACTGCCAAAGCCAGGTAATTTTCGATAAACTGCTTTGCCTGTTGATCGTCGTAAAGGTGTTTTATGCTTGGCCGGGGACGGTCCAGTTCATGTTCAAGATAATAATCACTTACGGCATCCGTATGATAATGGCTCATGACCAAGTCACGTTCAGTGGTTGCGAGCAGCTCTCGGTCGGCCCGGCGTTCCGATTCGGCGTCTACAGTTCGTTCGCCGGGGCGGGTACGTCTTTTGATGAATTTCTCGATCCGTTTTCGCAGCCACAATTCGTGTATCAGGTTGACGTGGAACCTGTCACCGAAATGTTCTTCCATCGAGTCGTGAGTAACCAGGTATGCCTGGGCCTCGACGGAGCCGTTTGCCGTGTTGACTTGAACGGTATCTCTCTCGTAACGCTTGCCTTCATACCTGTCGATTCCAGCCATCGCAGCGGCGGGAACATCATGGATTACAAAACCTTCAATTCTCGAAGATGGCGCTGCAATGGCATAGTAATAGACATTGTCCGGGCTGACCCTTCGGTAGCGCGGCAGCAGAGCAGGTTCGGCAAAAAGGGTCTTAATGTCGATTTTAGATGCTTTTCTTGCAAAACTCAATCCGCTGACTGATTGAAAGATCCTTCTGTCCCGCAGTGAGCCATAGATAAACAGATTTACTTTTCCTTCTTTCATACCTTGTGTATCACAATCCGCACTTCACATTTAGTTTTAGCTATCAATTACCGCTCCGGATTCGCCTTTGCAGCTTAAAGAGCTCTTTGAAAGCACGCAGAATCACTCGTAAATTCGCGCCGGACTGTGCGCCGGCGGTCCGAGGATAATGATGCACACCTTTTTGGGTTATACGGTACCCCTTGCGAGCGGCCCGCGCCAGTATCTCGGCATCGATCAGAGCGCCTGTACTCGACAACTCGATTTTGTCGAAAATCTCCCTTTTATATAATTTGAAAGCACAGTCGATGTCACGGACTTTAAGACCGAACATCAGGCAGACCAGCATGGTCCAGCACCAGCCGTTGATTTTGCGGATGAACGAGTCCTGGCGATTCAGCCGGTAGCAACTTACAATATCATATCGTTCCATCAGTCCAAGCAACGGCGGCATTTCGTTAATATCGAATTGGCCGTCGCCATCGGTGTAAAAAACAAGCTCTTTTGTTGCCGCTTTGAAGCCGGATTGCAGCGCAGCTCCGTAACCAAGATTACGCTGGTGACGCACCACTTTTACCCTGCCGTCCCGCCCTGCAATCTCGTCGGCGATTTGCCCGGTGCCGTCAGAACTGCCGTCGTCAACTATAATTGCTTCAAAATCAGCGTTGAGCTTTTCCAAGACCTCAAGTGCCTTTCCAACGGTCCGGCCAACATTTGCCTGCTCATTGTAACAGGGGAAAAAAACGCTGATTGAAACCATTACCACCTCTTGCTCTGATGTATCCTCGTTAATTCATCTAAATATTCAATCTCCTTACCGGCATAAAAATTCACAAGTTCTGTGTTTCTCCGCGACTGGGCGAGTTTCTTCAGATGGTAGCTCGCTAATCGTACGGCTTCAACTTTATGCCGGTAACCATCCTTCTTAGACCAAACATCTTTTTCTTCTATAAACTCGTTGAAATAATCCGAGCAAAACTGATTGACCCTGGAGTTTAGTTCGGCAACGTTCGCGCCCATAAGGAGTATTTCAAGAATGGTGGTCGGCATCGGATTTAGATTAAAGGCTGTTATAGCAAAATCAAGAGCCTTCTTTTTTTCCTCTAAGCCGCGACGATAATAAAACCAGCTATGGGCGCGAATCAGGTTTTTGTGATAATCATCGGGATAGATGGTTGTTCCTTTTCTTATGCCTTCGAAAAGTTCCTTGCCCCGCGGAGTTCTTATGTCAACATACAACTTTTGCCTGTTATTGAAAAACACGATCCGCCAGTTGAGATTCTGTTCAAATCCTTTTATCGTATGATAAGAATTTGCCTGGTCGGGATCATTGTATACGGCAGAGGGCATTAAGACGACCCAGACATTACGTTTTTCAAGCTCATCGCTAAAGGATTGCCCGATTTTGACATAATCGTCCTGTGTCAAAATCTGTCCCAGTTTCTGACCAGACATTCTGGCTCGAATCCCCGCGGTCTGCATAATCTCAAATCCGGTCGAACCAGGGAGCCCGCCGGACATAATATACGTCCAGATGTCAAAGGTGTCGCGGTTATATGCCGCTTGTGCCCTGCCGTCCATGAATAATTGCAGAGGGGTTCGGCCGGTTTTCGGGTCGGGCTCCTGGCCCCAGGCGATGAAGCCGCCCTCCGTCCAGTAGTTGAACATTTTCCCTTCCAGCTTGTTATCCTTGATAAACTTCAGGGCGTAGAAAGGCTTGGCGTCCGAGGCGGTCATTCGCATGAAAACAGAACTCAGTTTCGGATCCGAAGGCCACGGATCGAGATAAACAAGCTTGAACTTAAGCCCCCACCACGTACCGAAAAACAGGATAGCTAAAGCACCGGCGACGGTAAAAGATAATTGCAGCCAGCGCGGCATGGGAGAAACTTTCAGGCGATTGTTAGCATAGAAGTTTCGACTCGCTGAAACTCCGCGAATTATCTGGTCGATAAACATCGCCACAACGGGGCACGCTGCTATCCCGGCTATCGGTATGAACCTTCGGGAACGGACGGCCATATAAATCGTCAGGGCCGCAATGGTAATTAACGCCAAATCAATCCGCGGCAATTCATAAGCCTCGCCTTCCAGCTTCTGGTTTGACTTGTCTTGCGCCCTGCCGAGAACTTCTTTCAGATAAGGAAATCCCACCCAGAAAATAATCGAAACCATGTTCAGAATAAAAAGCGTGTCGAATAAATGCAGATAGCTTAATCCGACGTTACGCTCGTACTTCGGGCGAAATATCCGTTGCAGGTCGAAGAATTGTCCCACCTTCCATAGCGGCTCTTCAAACTTGAACGGATTGAAGATAATCGTCATCAGCAGCAGGGAAACAATCGCCGCGATGGTCACAAAGGCAATATTCTCAGGCTTGTATTTTGCCGGTTTGGAAAACAGCGAGGCAAGGATATGCAGCACGACATAGACGGGCAGGATGACGAAAGGGTAGAAAAATCTGCCGTTATAACCGGCGGCCGAATTGCCGGACCATACGGCCAGTAGGGTCAATAGAACCGCCAGATATATGAAATGAACGTTTTTGTAAATACTCAGCAAAACAATAGCAACGAAAATCGCACACCAGAAGAAACTGACGAAATCAAGCCCGAGGAGCGAAAAACTGACGAATGTCACCCAGCAGACCAGCACGGTTGCCGCGCAGCCAAAGATTGTCGACAACTTGATGTACAACTTTTTCTGGTCTTCTATCTCATTTCTGGGCGCTTTGAGGAATCTCGGCCTGAGAAAACGGGAAAACAGCCAGAGGATCAATAAACCGATGCCGAGAATATACAGCACTAAAAATGGAAAACCCGTACCGACACGGTTGGACCAGTCGAAAGCGGACCTCCATTCATGAATGTCACGCCACCGCTCGGCATGTTTGCTGAAACTTATAACAAATGTATGAGTGAGGTTCGTCAAATGGAACGGATTGAACACAATAGTCGCTATAAAAGCGACGAAGCCCGCGGCCATGGTGTGGTATATGCCTTTTCGACCGATGGAGATGAACCTTTTTTTGGAAATGCTCGTTAGAAGGTTAAGGCTCACGAACGGAACCAGCATAATGAAAACGTAGATGTATCCACCGTGGACATTGCACCAGAAAACGGCCAACGGGACGATTAGCCAGATATAAAGTATGTTTCGATATGTCGCCAGCACCAATATCAGCAGAAAGACCGCTACCAGCATGTTCGAAAAACCTGCCGGGCGGACATCGAGAAACGAACGCCCGATGAACATCGCAAAGCAGGAAAATACGGCACAAAGCGCGGGATTAGCCCCCAGCAGCCGGCCCGTGTAATAGACGCAAATCACGGTCAATATGTAAATGGCGAACTTCCAGTAGACCAGAGCATTCGACGAGAAACTCATGCCGTCCGCATAGGACGATTTGGGCACCAGCAGGTAGAAGATTTCGTGCGTAAGCCAATTCTGATTAACCCAGCCGGTCGGATGTACGGCCTTAACCGTCTTGAGGCCGACCTTAGTCGTAATCCACTGGGCCCAATCCGGCCAATTCCGAATCTCTTGTTCCGTTGGCCCCGCCTTGTGCGAGTTAGCACTGAACGGCTCGACAGTATCGACGCCGTGATTGACAAAATGCCGCCCGCAGGCCATTGCAACCCAGGTATCGCCGGCGGCAACCATGTGCGTGCAGGCATGAACAGTAAAAATCAGCATTGCCATCCAGCCGATAATAACGGGCCACCCGGTCAATGCCCTGTGCCTGACCGCTTGTACTGCCTGTTCAGAGACTGTCGAATCTTCCACTCTCGGAGTCGAGATGCTGCGTTTCTTGCTCTTTACTGACTTAGCCATTCTTGAAGTCTGTCTAATCCTTTTGTAATCTGTTCGAGCGAACAGGCAAAACTCAAACGCACATTATTGTCACAGCCAAACGGCAGACCCGGAACCAGGGCCACATTGGCCTGTTCCAGCAGTGCTTTGGCAAAATCCATACTGCCGGTAATATTTGCCCCATTAATATTTCGGCCATAATGAGCGGAAACATCAGGGAAACAGTAAAAAGCGCCGGTTGCCTCGGTGCATTCGACGCCCTCGATGCCATTCAGCCGGTCGGACATATATTTGCCCCGACGTTCGAATTCGGCTCTCATCTGTTCGATAGCCGCCGCCGAAGGCTCGCCCAGGGCCGCAATCGCCGCATACTGGCAGAAAGTCACAGGATTCGAGGTCATGTGAGACTGCAAACGCCCCATCGCCTTGATGATTTCCAGCGGCCCTGCCGTATATCCGAGCCGCCAGCCGGTCATAGAGTAAGTCTTGCTGAAGCCGTTCAGAGTCAACGTTCTGTTAAAGGCATCCTCGCTCAACGAAGCAAAGCTCACGAACTTCGTATCGCCGTAGATGAGCTTTTCGTAAATCTCGTCCGAAATAACCAATACATTTGTCCCTTCGAGAACCTTCGCGATGGCTTTGAGTTCGTCCGGCGTATAAGTAAATCCGCCCGGATTGTTAGGCGAGTTTATGAGCAGCATGGTGGTTTTGTCCGTAATCGCCGCTTCTAATTGTGCCGGCGTGATTTTGTAGCCGGTGCTCTTGCCGGTTTCGATAATCTTTGCCGTCGCGCCGGCAAGCTTTATCGTCTCCGGATACGTAACCCAGTAAGGCGTGGCTAAAATCACCTCATCGCCCGGATCCAGCACGGCCTGCATCGCCTCGTAAACCGAGTGCTTGCCGCCGATATTGACGATGACCTGCTCAGGCGTATAGTTCAGCCCGTTTTCCTTCCGTAGCTTATCGGCGATGATTTTCCGCAGCTCAATGACGCCCGCCGCTGCGGTATATTTCGTCTGGCCCGCCTTGAGCGACTCAATAGCAGCTTCTTTGATATAATCAGGCGTATCGAAATCCGGCGCCCCGGCACCGAAACCGACCACGTCCACACCCTGGGCTTTTAACTCCTGCGCTCGCGAAGTCACAGCGATTGTCGCCGAAGTCGGCACCTCCTGGGCTCGTTTGCTGACTTTCATCTTCCTTTTATTCCTTTCAAATCCTAATCTTCTTTTTACATAAACAACCGCGTTATTAAAAACGAAACTGCCAGGTGAGTCAAGAAAATTGGCTGAACCTCGATTCTTAATGCTCAATGCCCGGATGTTTTCATACTTCGCCCGGAAAATCCTTGACCGCAAGTCCGGCAAGTGATAGAATTGAAGTTGTTAAAAGGGAAAAGTTTTACGGAGAGCAAAAATGTTCGGATCAAGCGAATCATTCAATTTGTTCTTTCTTCACAGACAAAGCGGCAAGCCGGCAGCCTTATTACTTATATTCCTCGCCATCTGCCTATTTGGCCTATCGGCAGAGGCCCAGTATGGCGGTGGTACTGGAGAACCTGACGATCCGTACCAAATCGCTACGGCTGAGCAGCTTATCTCGATAGGGGCGGATTCAAGCTTGCTCAGTAAACATTTTGTGCTGATTAATGACATAGACCTTGATCCTAATTTATCTGGTGGACGTGTGTTTGATGAATCAGTCATCGCCCCTTCCGTTGTGGTTATGGCACATATAGCAATGATTTCCTGTCCACCTTTTACAGGTACCTTCGATGGAAACGGAAAGACAATCCGCAACCTTTTTATTAATACTGAAAGAACATATGGCGCATACATAGGGCTGTTTGGGTGTATCACAGGACAAGTTAGAAACTTAAAGTTAGAAGGGATCAATGTTTCAGGTTATAATATGGTTGGAGGTCTGGTTGGGAACAACCAGGGAGTAATCACAGCGTGCAGCATAACGGGATCAATTTCAGGACAAAGCGAAGTCGGAGCTTTGGCGGGGAGAAATGAAGGAACAATAAGTTCCTGTTACACAACAGGAGTTGTGTGGGCCGATGAGAAAGCTGGCGGGCTTGTAGGTTACCATAGTGCTGGAACAATAGCATTTTCATACTCTCTTAATGTTGTGGATGGTAAATTCGATGTGGGAGGTCTTGTAGGCACCACCCAGGAAGGAACTGTCCATCTTTCATATTGGGATATTGACACAAGTGGCATGAGAATCAGTGCTGGTGGGCGAGGAAAGCATTCTGTAGAAATGATGAATCGTAAGATATACCGAGGATGGGGCTATCCGAACGTATGGACTATAAATGATGGGGCTGACTATCCGCGTCTATTCTGGGAAGCTCCGAATAATGAAATGATTGTCGATATGCCCTGTTTTTATGGCGGCGGTACTGGCGATCCAAATGATCCGTTTCAAATTTGGTCTGCAGAACATCTACTATCAATAGGTTATTGCCCTGATGATTTTAATGATTACTTTATATTAATGGACGACATCGATTGTAATAAAATCGATCCGAATCTTATCACACCAATTGGTACTGATCGATGGCCTTTCGCGGGAATATTCGACGGTAATGGCCATGTCATTTCTAATTTAGATTGCCGGCTGGATGGACAAAGCTGTGTAGGATTGTTTGGATATGTACAAAAACATCCTTACCCACCAGACGATGAATCCGGTATTGTGATGAACCTGCAGCTTACAAATGCAACTGTTTACGGCGGTAACCTAACCGGTGCTGTAGTAGGAATCAATAAGGGCCAGATCATTTCCTGCTATGTTACAGGATCAATTCAAGGTTGGAATCAAACTGGTGGATTGATTGGCAACAACGAAAGTACAGTCAATAGCTGTCAGTTCAAGGGTAATGTAGAAGGAGAATCTGATGTTGGTGGAATATGTGGCTATAGTGACTATCAAGCCCGTCTGGAGTCGTGTTCATCGTTCGGATTAGTAACAGGCATCGAGAAGGTGGGTGGTCTTGTTGGACATAGCGGAGTAGTCACATTAAGTTATTCAGAAGCCGATGTTTTTGGTGATGAGAAAATTGGTGGGTTAGTCGGTATCAATAGAGGCAATATCCATCAGTCATATTCTATAGGTAATGTAACCGGACAGGCTGAAATCGGGGGGATTGCCGGATCTAATTGGAAAAAAATCCAAGAGTGTACTTGTTCAGGTTCTGTCTCAGGGGTATCCTTGGTTGGGGGACTTGCAGGTTCTAACAGATTTGGATCAATCACAAATTCCTACTCTAATTCAAACACTACAGGAAATACCCAGGTTGGGGGCTTAATCGGACTAAACCATCAGACGGCAGCAACCTATTGCTATTCATCCGGTAAGGTCATCGCCGACGGCGAAAATGTAGGAGGACTTATTGGTTTAGACAGGGAAAACAGTGGTGAATTCTTTCTATGCTACTGGGATACAGAAACCAGTGGAATGAAAACGAGTCAGGGAGGATTTGGCAGAACCACACGACTCATGATGGATTCACATACGTTTCGTGGCTGGGCAAAGAACAATGTATGGACGATTCTTGAAGATTCTGATTATCCACGTTTGGCTTGGGAACAAAAGGCGGGTGTGCCCATAACGAAAGTTACCTCTACATATGGTGGTGGTACAGGCGAGCCAGACGATCCCTATCAGATATGGACAAGCGAGCAGCTTATCGAGATTGCTTACCAGCCTTGGGACTTCAGGAAGCATTTCATCCTGATGAATGATATAGACATGGCAGGGATTGATCCCATTGAGATTATTCCCATCGGTTCACGTGCAGTTCTATTCGGAGGTGTATTTGACGGCAGGGATCATAGCATATCTAACTTTCGCTGTTTTTGTCCCGGTTCACCTTACACCGGTATCTTTGGTCTTGTAGGCTGGCCAGGACAACCATCGCTCAAACCACGTAATGTCATTGGATCAATTATGAATTTGCACATTGAAAATATAGATGTCATTGGTGGTTCACATACTGGCGGTCTGACCGGAATGTGTGGAGGTGAAATACAAAACGTTTCTGTTTCAGGTCGTGTTCAAGGAGAAGAATACGTAGGTGGTCTGATCGGATACAACACCGGAGAAATACGAAATTCATCCAGTGACACTTCCACTACTGGTGTGAAAAGTGTAGGTGGCTTAGCAGGCTATAACCAAGATGTTGTTATCGATTGCCGTTCAACCGGTATAGTAAGCGGCAACGACCGAATAGGCGGACTGATAGGAATTCAGCTTTCACGTTCAATAGTGCGGTATTTACGTGTTAGTACCCTTAGCTCCTGTACGTCTTCTTGCCAGATCGACGCAACGGGCATTTCTGCGGGAGGACTAGTTGGAGAATGTGGAGGACAAGTCACCGATTGTAATGCGATAGGAAATGTATCAGGCCATGAACGTGTCGGAGGGCTTATAGGTTATAATAATGGGAATCTCCAAAGTTGCTTCGCAACAGGAGAAATTACGGCCGATGGCAATGCAGTTGGAGGACTAGTGGGTTTCGGTTGGACCGATCAATATGCTATCACAGGTTGCTATGCAACTGGCAACGTACGAGGTATTGACCGCGTAGGTGGACTTGTTGGCAACTGCAGTGAGTGTACGATCAACCAGTGCTACTCCCTGTCGAATGTTACTGGTCGGAACCGTGTAGGCGGCCTTGTTGGATATTCCAGATTTTCAACAATTCAATCAAACTACGCTATGGGTGATGTTCAGGGTCAGGACTATATCGGAGGCTTTGTTGGGATTAGTACTAAACCAGTTATAAAATGCTATTCGACCGGTCGGGCTTCTGGAGACCGGCAAGTTGGTGGATTCATTGGATGGACATGGTATTCGCCCAAAAAAATGGAATCATGCTTCTGGGATATTCAGAAATCGCAACATGTAAATGGAGAAGGGGGTCATGAGTACCCCTTAGAGGGGCTCGTCGGCAAGACGACAGCCGAGATGCAAATGGCCGGAACATTCCTTGATGCTGGTTGGGACTTTGTGGACGAGACAGCAAACGGTACTGAAGATATCTGGTGGATTCTCGAAGGCCAGGACTATCCGCGGCTTTGGTGGGAAGCTATCGAATGATTATTGATAATTGATTATTGATTATTTTTTCTTGCATCCAGTATCAACCGTCGAGACATGAGAGACGAGCATCGAATTTATTGACAGCTAATTACACAACTGTTAGTCTGTTGCCATGATTCGTAGTATTCAAATTGCGGTCGAGTCTGATTCCAATCTGGTCGGGCCGGAGAAAAAACACCCGCCCTCCGCCTCCTGTTTCTCCCGTAAGGGATGGCTTACGCCACTGTATTCTATATTCTGTCTTCTGTTTTTTTCCTTCTTCCTTGTCGGTTGCGCCGAGCCTGAGCAACAGCCTATATGGGAGCAAGTCAAGATTGGCGATTTGGCCCCTTACGAGGCCGGCAAAACTCAGAAGGTTGAATTGTTAAAGATAACAAGGCTGGATGTTCATATTTTTGAAATACCCGCCGACAACATCGCCGAGATAGACAAAATTCGCAAGAAGTTGTTCATAAGGCCGCTGCAGCTTAAGGATTACGAGGCATTTAACGCCAACTCGTTTATGGTTCGCTTCGGTCAGGTCGATATGTGGAGACAGACCAACGACTGGCTGCTCGGCGCCGAGGGCCGGAACATAGCCAATGTCTCGCTAATGCTGGCGGACGGCCAGGCCCAAACCGTTGCCATAGCCGGATTGGACCGCCCGCAATCCATCTATTACACGTCAGCCAACGGCTCAAGAGAAGCTGCCAACGTCGGGCCCGGCATCTTCGGCCTGAGAATCAAAGCTGAAAAAATCCCCGGCTCAAGAGGAGTGTGCGACCTCGTCGCCTATCCGATATTTTCCCCGCCCACCCAAAGCACAATCCGACAATTAGATACGCTCGGAAAATTACGCGAGTTTCCCTTTACCAGTGCCGCTTTCGGATTGAAAATGAGTCCGGGCGATTTTGTGTTCCTGGCCCCGAAAGAATACGTCAGCGACCAGACGGCATTGGGCGGCCTGTTTTTCAGCAATCCCCAGGGCGGGCTGTTCTTCAGCAAAACCAAGTCACCCGAATATAAATCCGCCGTCAGAATATTTTTGCTCGTTTGTACCGGAATAAATTATTGACCAGCGTATGCCCAATCCGATAGTGACACTGACTCGATGCAGCGATTACAGCCGGCCGGCAATTGCCGAGGCGATAGAAAAACATTTCAACCTGCTCGGCGGGCTAAAAAAGTTTGTCAGGCCGGGCGACAGTGTTTTGCTCAAACCGAATTTCATCGCCCCGAGGACCCGCCGGCACGCCACGCAGACCGACCCGGCGGTGATTCTCGAAACGGCCAGGCTCCTGAAAGATTTCGGCGCCAGACCTTTCGTCGCCGATTCACCGGCCTGGAGCAACACATTTACCTGCGTAAAAGCATTAAAACTGGACGAGCCACTCAAACAATTGTCCGTGCCGGTAAAGCAGCTCGACAATCCTAAACAATGTCGGGTAGGAGCAAAGAATATCCGCGTCGGCATAAGTTCCATTGCGCTCGATGCCGATGTGATTATCAATCTGCCCAAGTTCAAATCGCACCAGCAGTTGGTGGCGACATTTGCCGTCAAGAACATGTTCGGCTGCGTCAGCGGCAAGCGGAAGGCCCTCTGGCACTTTACAAAAGGCCATAATCCGGATGAGTTCTGCGAGCTGCTTATTGAAATTTACAAGTATATCAACCCGGCCCTGACTATTATCGATGCGGTCACAGCGATGGATGGCCGCGGCCCGATTCGCGGCAGAGCCAGACCTTTAGGCTGGCTTATCGGCGGAACCGATCCCATCGCCTGCGAAACCATCTGCGCCAAACTGGTCAATATCGAGCCGGAAGACGTGCCGATTATCAAAACGGCAAAACATATAAGTTTCGGCTGCTCGGACCCGGCAAAAATAACAATCGCTGGCGACGATTTCTCGCAGAGCATATGCACAGACTTCAAAATGGCCGAGCTGATTCCAATCCGCTTTTCCCTGCTGCACGTCTGCAAAAGCATCTGCAAACAGATACTCCTGCTGGTCAAATCCGCAGCTAAAAAATTAGCCCCGGAAAACTCAGATAAGGCAGAGATAAACAGAAGTAATGGCATAAAATAATAGATACCCGGAAATATAAAGAATACGAAAAGGAGTAGAGCAGTGGCTGGAAAAATAGATCGACGAGGATTTCTCGGATTAGTAGGTATCGGAATCGCAAGCGGAGCATGGCCCGAAGGCCATCAAGTTTATGGTGCTTCGGCGGCACGAAAAATCGGTGGCGTTGAGCTGCCCGCCGGATGGATAGAGCCGTCGCCGGAGTTTTCCCTGGCGCCGTTCTGGTTCTGGAACGATGCACTGAGCGAGAAGGAGATAGCACGCCAGTTGGATGATTTCAAGGCGCACGGAGTTTACGGATTTGTGATACATCCGCGGGCCGGGCTGCCGCGCGACATAGGCTGGATGAGCGAACCGATGATTAAGTTCATGAGATTCGCTATCGAGCAGGCGGCCAAACGCAACATGTGGGTCGTGCTGTATGATGAGGGCATGTACCCGAGCGGCTCTTCGAGCGGCCAGGTTGTGGCTGAAAACGCCGCATTCAAAACGCGGGGGCTGTTCCAGATCGATCTGGATGAGGCGGAGCCCGGGGCCAGCAAGTCCGGCATTAAAATCGGTCAGGACGGCGAGCCTGCGCTGGATGAGGGGCAGAACCTTATTGCGATAGTCCGGCGGAAAAAGAACGGGCATCGAATCGCAATCGTTGACAGGGCCATCCGTGAAGGATACTCGGTCATTCGCGGCCTGCATTTCGTCGAGGATGACCCGCCGAGGCGAGACAACCACAGAGAGGTACCGGAGAATGCCCCGCCCGGTGGGGACATACTGAATCCCGAATCGGTGGCGTGTTTTATTCGGCTGGTGTACCAACGGTACTATGATGAATTCAAGGAGCATTTCGGCAAAACAGTACAGGCAATTTTTACCGATGAGCCATCGCTTCTCGCCAGGCGAGGCGAGCGAGGGGCGATGCCGGGGACAACGGACATAGTCGAACATGTAAGTTCGCACCTTGGGTACGACTTTCGTCCCTATCTGCCGGCGCTGTGGTATAGTGACGAGCCGGACGCCGAACGTTATAAAAGAGACTACGAGCGGGCGCTGCAGCACAGGCTGGAGGAAACATTCTATGGTCAGATTTCGAAGTGGTGCCGGGAGCATGGCGTCGCACTGACGGGACATCCGGCGGCACCGGACGACATCGGACAGCTTCGGCATTTTCAAATACCGGGACAGGATATCGTCTGGCGGTATATCGAGCCGGGCAAACCAAACGCCATCGAAGGAGCACAGTCAACCCAGGGCAAGTGTGCTTCATCGGCGATGATTCACCTGGGCCGACGGCGAAATTCCAACGAATATTGCGGGGCGTATGGGCATAACTTTACGTTCGAAGAGATGAAGTGGCTGACGAACTGGCTTATCGTTCGCGGATGCAACCTGTTGTATCCGCACGCATTTTATTATTCTGTGCGAGGCCCGCGCATCGACGAGCGTCCGCCGGACGTGGGGCCAAACAGCGCCTGGTGGGATGAGTATCGGCCGTTTGCCGATTCGGTGCGACGGCTCTGCTGGCTGAATACGGACTCTAAGCACATCTGCGGACTGGCAATATTAGGATTGAACGACCATCTGCCGTGGCGGGCAGCGAAGGTATGCTTCCAAAGCCAGCGGGATTTCAATTACTTGGAGGCGCGACATCTTTGGGAAGATGCCATCGTGAACGAAAACGGTATCCGGATTGCGTCAATGCACTACCGGGCGCTGATTATCGAGGCCGAACCGCCTGAGAAGGCAAAACCGGCTTTGGACGTGCTGGATAAGGCCGGCCGGCTGATATGGTGGAACGAGCAGATGGAAGATTCGGAACTGGTGCGGCAAATTGACCGGCTTGTGTCGGTGGATGTCCGAGTCCGACCGGCAAAGCACGATTTGCGGGTACGGCACATTTTCAAAAACGGGGCGGACTATTACATCGTCTTCAACGAGGGCCAGGATAATCTTGAGGTGGAGTTGGAGACATCCGTCAAGGGCAGACGTTTATTGCTCGATCCGCAGACCGTTCGGCAACAAATTCTTGCGCCTGAAGATCCCCTGCTTCTCAAGCCGCACGAACTGCGAGTCCTTATGGTCACAATAAAATAGATATGCCGTTTCGAGGAGCAAATGAATGACGCCGAAAGGGCGAAATAAGGCAAAGTCCGCACGACTGTGTTACTTTGCGGTATCGTCGGCCATTCTTTTTGTCCTGGCGGGCGCGTTCCTCGTGGGTAAGTACGGGCTGCTCTTCGACTCACAGTTCGGCAATAATCAATGTCAAGCGGAAACTATAAACGCGCAGAACAAATGGGCCGAGCGAATCGAATTGCCGGGCCTGCCGAATTTACATAAGGTCTCCGACGACCTGTATCGCGGCGCTCAGCCGACCGCAGAGGGCATGAAACAACTGGAAAAGCTGGGCGTCAAAACAGTCATCAATCTGCGATCCCTCCACTCGGACCGCGATGAGATCAAAGGCACCGGGCTGGCTTATGAGCATATCAGTATGACGCCATTGAGCATAGAAGACAAATACGTTGTTCGCTTCCTGCAGATTGTCACTGACAGCAACCGCACGCCGGTCTTCGTACACTGTCAACATGGGGCCGACCGCACCGGGACAATGTGCGCAATTTATCGCATCGCGGTTCAAGAATGGAGCAAGGACGAGGCCATCGAGGAAATGACCAAAGGTGGCTTCGGCTTCCACAGCGTATGGCAAAACCTGCCGAAATATATTCGTAAGCTGAATATCGAAGAAATGAAACTTCGAGTCAACTCGAACAAATAGATCACCGCCCTTCAACTGCATATTTATAAAATCGTCTAAAAATATAAAATCTTCCTTGCACAATCTCGCAATTATCAGGTAGAATAAAATTGTTATTTGAAGGCGAGGAACAAACGATGAAATATCTAAGTCTCTGGCAGGTACTAATCTTTTTTATCGTTCTGAATTTTATATCTGGCGTTTGGGCAAACAACGACGTAGAACATGACCTTGTTCTGACAATTCACTGCCCACAAAGAAACATAAAACAAGGAGATGAGATTCCGATCGTGTTCACGATCACTAATAACGGCTCGTCCGCTCATTCATTTGAAAAACGCAATTATGATCGCAGCGGGCGCATATGGGAATACGAATTGGTCGCAAAATACCAAGACGGAATGAAAGTTCCTGATCCAAGGGAGAACTACGAGGGAGGTATCGGAGGCGGATTGGGTGGTGGGGAGAGAGAAATATGGCCCGGCCACTCGTATAGCAGAACCATCACTCTGAATCAATGGGCCTTGATAAACAAGCCGGATCGTTATAGTGTAATTGGGATTTACTCATATAGTATTAGAGACACAGATGCATACAACAAGTACGGCACTTATCGCTCAAGAACAATCCGAGTCAAATCGGCTCCCATTGAAATTGTTGTCAAGTCTCGGGGCCGTTGGCGCATGGGATAGCATATCAAGAGCCTCATAAAAAAACTAAAAAAAATAAAGCCTTCGAGAAAACAGGAGGTCGTCCGACAAAGAACGGCAATCATTGCCAAATTAGCATATACCTGTGATAATCGGATTATCCCGACTTTGCTTGATCTGATGTACAGAAACTATCACAACAACGAAGTGAGCATGGCACAGCGTGCTTTTTTTTATCTGCCTAAAGACATTCAGACAAAGAAAATGCTTATCAATAAAGCAATGACACGTGAAATGGCTCCCGGAATGCAATTTGTATTGAAAATGTTCGATTGCTCCAAGGATGAATTCAGAGATATCATCGCCGTTAATATTAACTCGGAAAATGTTGATTTTCGGAACGAGGCAATAATGGCTGCACAGGAGTATCCTGACGATTTGCACATGCCCCATCTGATTTCGATCGCATTGGATACTAACAGAAACCATCCTTCTGTAGCAATTGAGCGCCACAGGGCAATTTATGCGATCGCACACAATCGCACAGACGAAGGAGTCAAGGCACTGAAGACTCTTCTGGATGACCCGAAAAAAGGTATTCACAGAACAACGGAGGAAGCTATACGAAGGGCGTATCAACGCCATCCGGAATATCCGAAAGATTCAGACGAAGAATTCACCAATAAACTGATTGCTATTGCTACAGATGCTAAACATCCGTTGCAAACGTATTGTATCATTGCGATTCTACGTACTCGGACCATTGAAGGAGTCAGAGCCCTCAAAACACTTTCAGGTAATCCGGAACAGTACAGCGCAATAGCGGAAATAGATCCTGGAATTAAAGCTATCAGGGATTTGCTAAGAAATCCTGATAAGGATATCAGTAAATTTACGTCTGATATTATAAAGAGCTTCTACAGAAAATATCCTGGCCGACCTTTACGGAACGACGATTTCCCGGAAGAATTCAGAGGAAATCCCGAAGAAAAAAAGAAGAAGATATTGGAGCAAATCGCGAACATGTAAACCTGAAAAATTTCGATACTGCATGCTAATGGATCTTCTACCATCCCAACGACATTTACATAACCTTCTCGTAAAGAATAACAATGAGATACGATAAGTCTTAATAATTACTTCGCCGCCAGTGCTGAAAGAAACTTTTCCCTCTCGGCCCGGCTGAAATCTCTGCGGTAGAATCTTAGAAAAATCTCTTTTTTCATCTCCTCTTCCGATATTTCCGGCCGGTTGTTATAAATTGAGCTGCGCACTATTTGCCTGGCGGTATCGTACATGGAGCAGCCCATGAGCAATCGCTGCTCACCGGTTTTGCTCATCATTAAATCCCGAAACCTAATAGCAATATCAGGATGAGTGTCGAACATCGCTCGCCTCTTTATATATTTGTTCCAAAGCTAACTCTCGTATCCAATTATTGATATATGCTGAGTCCAAACTATCAACTGTTTCGATCAGGTTTGCAACATCTTTCATCTGCATCTCAGAGTGGCTTTCTTTTGCCCATAGCAGCTTGGATATAATCAGGTCCTCGGCGGAAACTAACCACATAGGACATTGTTCTATTAAAACCTGTTTTCTATTGGAAAACTCAGCATTCTGATATGCGGAGGACTTTTTAATAATGAAGTCTATTTTGATAACATAGCGATTGTGTATTAAATTAAACATTCCACGTCGGGAAACTTCATTCGCAATCATTCCCCTGTTTATGTAAAAGTCATCTTCAAAAAGAGCGACAAATCTATCGATGGCATTCTCTTCCAATTCTATAACTATGTCAATGTCCCTCGTCATCCGCGGTATAGTATAATAGTTCGCTGCGATAGAACCGGAAATCATGTAAGGAATTTCCGCTTCGTTTAATCGCCGGGTGACTATTTTCAGTACCTCAAGTTCCTCACTCATATGCAACCTTTGTTTATCACAGAATTAAAAATCAATCCATAACAGAATAACATGTTATTGCTCCCACAACAAGAGAAAGTAGCCCACTTATACACTGCAAAGGCCTATTCCGGGAACATTGACAGTCGCTGCTTATTCGGCTAATATCCATTTCTATGCAGAATGGATCAATAAATATATTGGGTATCGAGACCAGTTGCGATGAGACGGCGGCGGCTTTGGTTGCTGACGGCAAGGTTGTCAAATCGTCCGTGGTGGCCTCGCAGGCCAAACTGCACGAAAAATATGGGGGCGTTGTTCCTGAGATCGCCTCCCGGGCGCATATTGAAAAGATATACCCGGTCATAAAAGAGGCGATGGAGCAGGCCAACGTGACTAAGGACGATATTGACGCTATTGCCATTGCGAATCAGCCGGGGCTGACTATTGCTCTGGTAGTGGGTGTTACCGCTGCCAAGACGCTTAGCTTCGCCTGGAACAAGCCGCTTATCGCAATCAATCACCTGCACGCCCACCTTCAGTCGGCGATCATGTCCGCCGAGAGCGTGGAATTGCCCGCCGCGGCCCTTATCGTGTCGGGAGGACATACGAGTCTTTACGATTACCATTCGCCGCTGAAGCCGGAACTGTTGGGTTGCACTATCGACGATGCAGCCGGCGAGGCCTTCGATAAAGTCGCGACCATCCTGAAACTGCCCTACCCCGGCGGGCCCAGTATTGAAAAGGCGGCGGTAGGTGGAAACCCAAAAGCAATCGATTTCCCGCGTTCTATGTTGGGGCGTGATTCGCTGGATTTTTCGTTCAGCGGAATAAAAACCGCCGTGCTGTATTACTGCCGGGGCCAGGACATGAAGGGCGAGAACAAAGTCGATTCGATGAGCCGGCAGGAAATTGCCGATATCGCGGCGTCGTTCCAGGCCGCCGTGGTTGACGTACTTATAAAAAAGACAAAACGGGCAGCAAAAAAAATCGGGGCAAAAACAATTTTGCTGGGAGGCGGAGTAGCGGCAAACAGCAGTTTGCGAACGGCCCTGCAGGAGACGTGTGAATCGTCCGTCCCGCCGATAAAGCTGCTGGTCGCGCCAAAACAATATTGCACTGACAACGCGGTTATGGTAGCCTCTTTAGGCTATTATAAGTTCAAGGCCGGGCTTTTCGCAGATTTGACGCTCGAGCCAAAAGCAAGCAGTTCATAGCTCGCATATGAACACATAAGTAAGAACAAACAAGGCAGGTGACATATTCAGGTTGAACAGATAAAAAAATTGCTGGAGCAGGTCAAAAGCAACGAGTTGGATATCGACCAGGCGGTCGAGAAACTCCGGCATTTGCCGTTCGAGGATCTGGGGTTTGCGTGCCTCGATCACCATCGGCAGATCCGGCGGGGTTTTCCGGAAGTTATCTTCTGTCCCGGCAAGACCATCGAACATATAATCAAAATATTCGAGAGCCTCGCCGCCAAAGGCAACAACGTTCTGGCTACCAGGGCCGAGCCCGATGTTTTTGAGGCACTGAAAAATACGAAGAAGTTCCCCAACGCCCGCTACGAGAAACTGGCCAGGGCCATCGTCATGGAACAGAAAGAGTCGCCGACTTCAAAGACCATCCTGCCGATAGTTACCGCCGGCACCGCCGATTTACCCGTCGCGACCGAGGCAAAAGTCACCGCCGAGATCATGGGCCAGCGGACCGAATTGATCTGCGACGTGGGAGTGGCCGGCCTGCACAGATTGTTCAAACATCTGCCGAAGCTGCAGAAGGCTAACGTTATCATTGTCGTCGCGGGAATGGAAGGCGCGCTGGCCAGCGTCGTGGGTGGTCTGGTGAGCTGCCCGGTCATCGCGGTGCCCACCAGTGTCGGCTACGGCTCGGCCTTCGAGGGACTGTCCGCCCTCTTGACGATGCTCAATAGCTGTGCCGCGGGCGTCACCGCCGTCAACATCGACAACGGTTTCTCCGCCGCCGTTACCGCCACGCTGATAAACAAGAAAATAGAAGCAAGTATGCAAAATGCAGATAATCAGTGACATCCCGAAATTGAAGCCGCGAGCGGTTGACGGCCATAAGGGCGATTACGGCAAGGTCTGTATTATTGCCGGCAGCATCGGAATGAGCGGAGCGGCCGCTCTTGCGGGTCGAGCCGCCCTGCGTGCCGGCGCCGGGCTCGTGCGGGTAGCCACGCCTAAAAGCGTATTGCCAATTGTCGCTGCGATAGAGCCGTCCTTTACAACAATCGCCCTGCCCGAAGACGGCGCCGGGCGAATCTCAGCAAAAGCAATCCATGACGTTCTTGAAGCGGTCGGGCAAAACGATACCGTAGCGTTCGGTCCGGGTATCGGTACCAGCGGGGCGCTTCGGTCTATCCTTGAAACGCTTCTTGAACAAGAGTCGCTGAGACTTGTTATCGACGCTGATGGTCTGAATAACCTTGCCGGCATAAAAAACTGGCCCGCACGGCTAAAAGCAAAGTTGATTCTTACGCCTCATCCGGGCGAAATGAGACGACTCTGGTCGGGCCTGCTGCGAGAAGAAATGCCCGCCGAGAAGCCAGAGCAGGCACTGCAATTAGCACAACGAGCAAACACCATCGTCGTCTTAAAGGGAGCCGGGACGATCGTGACCGATGGTGAGAAAGTTTATATCAACAAAACTGGCAATCCGGGCATGGCCACCGCTGGCTCGGGTGATGTCCTGACCGGAGTCATAACCGCCCTGCTCGGCCAGGGATTAAGTGACTTCGATGCCGCGGTTCTGGGCGTTTATATTCACGGTCTGGCCGGCGACATAGCGGCGGAAAAATTCGGCCATGTCAGTCTGATGACAACCGACATAATCGACTCCTTGCCGGATGCTTTTTTGAAAGACCGATAATTGTCTTTCTTCGCGCGGCTACGGCCGGCAAATCCCTACACGCCATCGCTTTGATAATTTCAATGAACCGTTCGACCATCATCGTAGTCGGCCAGATCCACTCGGTCTTTCCCAATACCGAAGCGAAAATTCAAAGTTTCACCGAGGATATCAAGCTCAAAACCGATAAACTTTTTTCCGCTGTTGTATGTGTCACTCGCCCCAATGCCATCCCACCTCACTGTTGATAAAATACACTCGGTCAGTCGGCAGTTTCCGACCCCCCGGATAGCATTTTCAACGACCCGTGTCCCGCAATTCACTCAGCATCCTTGTTTGTGCCGCTTTGCTATCATCTTATCATGAATATTGGAAAATTATTTGGCAATAAATTCGGAGAATTTCTGACCAAGCCGCCCGTGTTAAACTTTCAGGGAAGCCGCGTATGAGATTGAGTGCGATGGTGGGGCTTGCATCTGTTTCATATATTCTATCTTCTTGCGGCCGGGCACAGATAAGATATAATTGCGGGCAATGAGTGTACGCCGACGGGACCGGCGATTCTGCTGTGGCTTCAAGCAGTTATATTTTATTGTGTTCGGTCGCAGAGTGGCTATAATAGTATCAAATTTGGTAAGATTGAAGCAAAAGGATAAGTAAGAGGAAGAATATAAAAGGAAAGGAGTTATTATGGTATTCAGCTTTCTCGATATTGCGGTGTTTTTGGGCTTCATTACCGCGGTGATAACAATCGGACTTTGGAAGAGCCGGCACGAAAAAACCAGCGAAGACTACTTCTTGGCCGGTCGCGGCCTGAAATGGTGGCTGATCGGTTTCTCGCTGATCGCTGCAAACATATCATCGGAACAATTGGTGGGCATGAGCGGCAACGCCGCCAGTCACGTAGGCCTGGCGATAGCCAGCTATGAGTGGATGGCGGCTATCACGCTGGTCGTGGTCGGATTTTTCTTTCTGCCCTATTTCCTAAGGGCGGGGATCTATACAATGCCCGAGTTCCTCGAAGTACGCTACAATGCAGCAGCTCGTACTATAATGGCAGTTGGCACCATCTTTCTTTATCTTGTACTTCTCGGCTCGGTAACATACTCCGGTGCCCTGACAATTCAGACTATGGCCGGAAAAATGGGCCGTGATGTTTCATTGCTGCAGGCGGCTATCGTGATTGGTTTTATCGCGATGGTTTACGTTACCGCCGGCGGTCTGAAAGCCTGTGCATGGGCCGACCTGATTCAGGGAAGTGCATTGATTTTAGGCAGCGCCGTCGTCATGCTGTACGCATTCAAGAAACTCGGCTCAGCAACCGATGGCCTTGCTTTTATAGAGAATGTCAAAACCGGGGCAGTCGGAGTTAAAACCTTTGCTCAAGATACCGGAGCAATCGACCGGTTCTGGCAACTGAACAAAGTCAGAATGAATATGTTCCTGCCCAAGGACGACAAAGTGCTGCCTTATACGGCACTAATGCTGGGCTTGTGGATACCAAACTTCTACTACTGGGGTTTGAATCAGTACATCACCCAGCGGACACTGGCTTCATCATCGTTATCCGAGGGGCAAAAAGGTATCGTGTTCTCGGCGTTTATGAAGCTGCTCGTTCCGTTCGTTGTGGTAATCCCGGGTATTATAGCCTTCAACCTTTACTCAAAGGACATGAAAGATCAGGCGGTCGGTGATAATGCCCCGGTCATCGCAAAGTATATGATGGCCAATCCCGATACCGAAATGGTTGAAACCGCACAGGCTCCGGGCGATGATGCTGTCGCCGCATGGAACCGGCAGAAATTCGTGATCGCGATATATCCAAATGACGCCGCTAAAAAGGCGGTTAACACAACTAATCCGTTCGTACTGCCTATAACACAGCAAAAATACGATGAACTTGAATTGAAAGAATATACAGTATTCGAATCTGACGACAAATCATGGGCATCGGCCTTCCCCAATCTGAAGGCGGAATTGGAAGCGTATAACACCTCCGTCAAAGAAGCTGCAAACACTGCGGGTATTCCGGTCACAAGCGAAAAATTTATCGCTTATAAATATGATACGGCTCTGGGGCAATTGCTAAGTAACGTTCTGCCAAAAAATACCGGTTTAGTCGGTTTCGTTTTGGCCGCTTTGCTCGGTGCAATCGTCAGCTCACTGGCAGCCATGCTCAATGCGGCATCGACTATCTTTACGATGGATATTTACATAAAATATATTTCACCAAAAGCGCAGCAAAAAAGCATTGTCACATTAGGCCGTATTTGCGTTATAGTGTTCGGATTTGTGGCGATTTGGCTGGCTCCGAAGTTAGGCGATCCGAATATCAGCAACAGTATTTTCACTATTATCCAGGAAGTCCAGGGACTGCTCTCGCCGGGTATCTTGGCGGTGTTCGCGTTCGGCCTGATTGTTAAAAAAGCCCCGCCAATGGCAGGTGTCGCGGGTCTGCTTACGAATATTGTCTGCTACGGCGGAATGTATCTGCTCGGGCGATACAATATCGGCCCGGAAATTCAGTTCCTCAACCGTATGGCAATCTGCTTCGGAATCAACATTGTTGTAATGACCATCATTACGATACTCAAGCCTATGGATAAGCCGATCGTATTCGAGCAGAAAACCTCACTTGACCTCAAATCTTCCAAGGGAGCTTTTATGGTCGGTATCGTTGTAGTGATTATTACGCTGGTCCTGTACTTCCTGTTCAGCCCGATCGGCCTGTTAAAATAACAGCGACTTTTTGAGAGTTGTGGAATGGAACTGACTAAAGAAGGACAAGCAGCATTAGATATAATCTTAAAGGCTGCGAAAGAAAACGGTATCGACGTAAAAGGCGGCAAAGTCAGAAGGACCTCATCGCGTTTCTGTCTCGGGGTCGAGCACGGTGACTACAACGGCACCGAACTGTTCGGCGTCGGAACCGACAGGTTCATCTGGCTGGCCTATAAGCCTAACGGCACGAAAAAAGTCAGGCTCTTCAGCGGAAATTTCCCCGGCGACGGAGTCATCGAGTTCGAATTAGGCAACGTTCCCGAGCCGAAGTCGACCGAAGTGGCTGAAACATGGGGCCGCTTCCCGTACGGGATCGATTATATCCTAAGGCGCGAAGGCTACGAACTTTCGCAGGGTATTGACGGTGTTCTCTATGGGAACATCCCCGGCGGTGGAATGAGCCGGTCGGCATCGCTGTGCAACAATTTGATTCTGTCGCTCTTCGACGCAAACGGCATCGAAGTCGAAGACAAGAACACGATAGTCGATCTGGCCCAGGCGGTGGAAAATGACTACATCGGCTCGCCCTGCGGAAAGCTCGATCAGACTATGATAATCTTCGCACGCGAGGGAATGGCCACGTACTACAATCCCGAGGACCGCTCGATTGACTATGTGCCGATAGGAGCCGGAGCGGCCGATTTTCGTATCGTTGTCCTCGATACCGGCACGGACCGCCCCGGCTTGGAAAAATCGACCTACGCTATCCGAAGGGACGAATGCGAAAAACTCGTTTCGATATTGCAGAAGGCGGGCCACGAGATTTCCTGCCTCGCGGATATCAAAGACGATGAGCTCTACGAACAGATTATAGGCGAATTCGGGGCAAAATATCCGGATTTGTGCGACCGGCTCAAGTATATTTTCGGCGCACAGAAGCGGTTCTACAAAATGCTCAAAGCATGGAAAGCCGGTGACATCGAAACCGTCGGGCAGATATTCCGGGGCGACGGCCTCGGGCTTCGCGACGATTACAAGATATCCGGCCCGGAACTCGAAACGATGTGCGACATAGTCAGAACGGTGCCGGGGGTTCTGGGCGAGCGGATGCTGGGAGGCGGCGACAAGGGGGCGTCCGGCGCGCTGGTTTGCGCCGAATCCGTCGAGGCGGTGAAAGCCGCGGTCGATACCGCCTATCCGCGAAGCTGCCCCGATTTCGCCGGGAAATATGCCGTCCACGTTTGCAAAGTTGTTGACGGCGTAAGGGTTTACGAAGGCCTGCTGTAAGAGGGATGGTGGCGATTTATGTCAGAAGGATGCTCGTCATCGGCAAAGGGCAAGTTCGAGGCAGAGGTTTGTTCCAACAGGCGGATCGGCCCCGGATTCCATCGGCTCAGGCTTCAGTTCACGCAAGATGGTGCGGAGGCTTTTGCCAATTTCGAGCCGGGACAATTCGCACAATTCGACCTTTCAAAAACAGCCCTGCCTTCGCCGGACGCCGTGCCGGAAGAATTGCGTGATGCCTCCGGCCGGAAGATTCTGCTACGACGGCCTTTCAGCTTTGCCGAAGTGACTCCCGACGGCGATAATACGTTCGCCGAGCTTCTCTATTGCGTAGTCGGGCCAGCCACGCTGCGAATGACGACTCTATCGGCTGGCGATCATATCGGCATCATCGGACCTCTGGGGCGTGGTTATCAAATCCCGGACGGCAAGAAAATGGTCCTTCTGGTCAGTGGCGGAATGGGTACGCCGCCGCTGCAGCACCTGGCGCAGAGCCTTACGGCTCGCAATGACAGCATCGACGTTGTCTCGCTTGCGGGCGCCAAAACTGCTGAGGGGTTGCCCTTCGAGGGCCGGCTGGACGAGATTTCACAGACACTCGGATTCTCCGTACCTGAATTCGCCAAATACGGCATCGAATCGCTGATCGCAACCGACAACGGATCAGTTGGTTACCACGGGCTTGTAACCGATTGCCTTTCCGAATGGCTCGATAAATCCGATATAGCCGTTGATGATATGATTGTTTGCGCCTGTGGACCCGAGCCGATGTTAGCAAGGGTCGCGCAAATCGCCGCCGAAAAGAACATCGATTGCCAGGTCAGTATGGAGCGGAGAATGGCCTGCGGCATCGGCCTGTGCCAGAGTTGTGCCGTCGAATGCAAAGTTAGCGATTCAAACGAAACCATCTACAAAATGTGCTGCCAGGACGGCCCCGTCTTCGACGCCAAAGAAGTCGTCTTCTAATCTCCATCCTATTCTTCGGAAGTTTCTGTTCTCAGTTTCCGTATACTTTCAAGCTGCAGGACAGCGGCCTTGTCTTGCGGGCGATTCATCGCTCTTTTTGTTTTAATCAAGGCATCCAAACTCAGTACCCGGATTTTCATATCTTCAACTTCAATAAGCTCACTTTCCTGTTTGGCTCGATTATAATCGCCCAGACCGTCAATGAAGCTCAGGCAGTCTAACTGGCCATTCTCCGTATCGAGATACAGATTCTTGAATTGCACGCACGTTTTATCCGTCAGCTTCAGTTTCTTTCGATTCGGTGTCATTCGATGCACAGGGTCCAAATCAGAGATGGCTTTTTGCAGTGCGAGCAGATTAGCAGGCGAAAAATCACAGCAGATGTCGATGTCCTGGGTCACATAGGTGCACCCGTGAGCAACGCCCGCAAATCCCCCCACTATTACAAAGTCCACCCCGTTATTAACCAGCCTCTCAAGCAGGTTGACAAAATCGTTGCTCACAGTCGTTTTGCTTTCCTGAGTTTCTTTGCCGTATTAAGTGCGATTTGGTGTCGTTTGATTCGGTCTGTCACGCTTCTTCGAAGATTGTCGGCGAGCATGGAAACATCTATCCCATAGTCAGTCGCAGCCTGGATTGGGTCCATTTGCCGGGAGTTGTTCATACGTTTGGCGTTCTTGTTTGACTTTCTTGCCATAAACCGAATTATAAACGTCTTGATGTGTGATATCAATAAGAAAATCCCCGGGGCAGGCCTGGGGCCTGGGGGCTAAACGAACCACGAGTCACGAGTCACGAGCAACGTATCAAGCCACCGCGGCGGATTCGTCTTCGTATTCGCCGAATCGGACGCTTATCTTCTTGCTCACTCCGCGGACCTGCATCGTGATGCCGAACAGCACATCGGCGATGCTCATTGTGCGCTTGGCGTGTGTGATGATTATGAACTGAGAGTCCTTCTGGAAATCCCGCACCAGCATATTGAAACGCTCATTATTCGCTTCATCCAGGGCTGCATCAACCTCGTCGAGGAAACAGAAAGGTGACGGCTTGGCCTTGAATACCGAAAACAGCAGTGCCAGTGCTGTCATCGATTTTTCGCCACCGCTCAGCAGCGATATACTTCTCGTCTCTTTGCCGGGCGGGCGAGCTATTACCTCTATGCCGGCATCGAGAATATCTTCGGCATCCTCGAGTATCACATCCGCTTTGCCTCCGCCGAACAGCTTACGGAAGATTTCCTGGAAATGTCCCCTTATTTCCTCGAACGTTTCCTGGAATTTCTCTCTGCTCTTTTTGTTCAGGCGGTTGATTAGCTGCTGGAGTTGCCCCCTGCTGCTGTTAAGGTCCTGGACCTGTGTGCTCAGGAACTCGTGCCGATTCTCGAGGGCTTCCTGCTCGTCGATAGCGTCGACGTTTACGTTGCCGAGCCGTTCGATCTTGCCCCGAAGCGTGGCTATTTCTTCTCTTATCCCCTCCCAATCGACTTGCTGGTCGGTGTAGTCCTTATAGGCCTCAGCCAGATCGATCTGCAACTCATCCCGGACCCTCTCAATCAGGTCCTGATGCCTTACCTCCAACTGGCTCAATTCTATTTTTAGCTCATTGGTCATTTGCTCGGTCCGGCCTTTCTCGGCACGTTTGACCCGAACAAGCTCCTCAGTTTGCTGTTTTTCTTCGGACAATCTTTGCAGTTCTTTTTGCAGCAGCCGGCTGTTCTCCTGGTTCTTCTCTTTTTCAACGAAAAGTTCCGAAACCGATGCTTCGCAGTTAAGAATATCCCTCTGAGCGTCCGTCAATTGCTCGGCGCAGTTTGCCGTTTCCTTCTCGGTGGCGCCGGCAGCCGTCCGGTTCTCCTGAACCTGGCTGTTCAGGCTGAAGATTGCCTGTTTTAATGCCTTGCTTTGTTCGGTAATCTGCCCCAGGGCAATCTTCAAATCGGTCAGCTTGTCCGACAACGCCTGCTGCTGCTGTTTTTGTTCGGAGTGTCTTGTTTGAAGCTGTTCTATGTGCTCGGTTCGCTGGTTGTTCACGACCTCCAGCTCATATAATTTCTGCTTCGAGTCATATTCCTTCTGTACCGACTGGGCTATCTGCTCGGCCAGCAGATCGATTTCACTGGCTATCAAGGGCTCTTCTTCTTTGAGCCGCTTTACATTCTGTTCTATAACGCTGAGCTTGGAGCTTACCTGCATCTGTTCGGTATTCGCTTCATAGACCGCAGTTCTCAATTCCTTGCACAACTTATCCAGGTGAATCTTCGTCTGGTAGTTTTTCTCAGTCTGGTTTTCAATCGCTTCTATTTCCGAGGTTATATTTGCGATGGTATCCTGTAATTGACGCAGCCTGCTTTTACGTGATATCAAGCCTGTCGCCTTGCCAAGCGGCCCGAGTTTTATCACCCCATCGGTGCTTACGAATTCGCCCTTCAAAGTGACACACTTGTAACCTTTTGCCCCGTGGCCGGCCAGTTCGGCGGCCTCATTCAGAGAATCAACAATCAGCGTCTTGCCGAGCAATTTCCAAGCCAATGGTGCGTACTTGCCGTCGAATTTGACAAACTCGACGAGCCTGCCTTTCACACATTCGTATTTCGACAAATCGTTGCTGTCCACGAAAGGCTCGGTTTTATCAAGACATATAAAATTCACTCTGCCGTCAAGAGCCTGGATTTGTTCGCTGTCGGCCAGCATTCTGCTCGTATTGTTTATCACTAATGAGTCGGTCTGGCCTTCGAGGACGGCTTCGACGGCATTGGCGTATTCAACGTCGGCTTCTATGATATCGGCCAGCATTCCTTCGACATAATCGAATCTGTTGTTTTCAACCGACCGATTCTGCAGGATGCTTTTGACGCCCGGCTTAAGACCCTCACAGCGTTTTTCCATATCAGTCAAAATTGCCAGCTCGCTGTTCAGCGCACTTGCCGCCTCTTTGCTGTGGGCCAGCCTCTTGTTGTCCTCAGCCAAAGACTCATCGAGCTGCTCGGAATTTTTACGTTTGGATTCCAGACTGTTATTTAAGTCGCTCAGCACTTTTTCAATATCATCCAAACGAGCGCTGTGCTGAGCTTTTTCGGTCAGCAGTTCCTCCAATTCGGCGCGGGCGGTCTGGGCCCTGCCGGCAAGGCGGTCTTTCTGACTGGATAAATTATTCCGATAGATCGAAATGCTCTGGACCTCGTTATGAAGCTGCGCGGTCCTTCTGACTATATCGATAATTCCTGACTTCTCATCTTCAAGCTGTGCTTCAAGCGAGGTACATTCGGCGTTTACTTTCTGGATAGCCGCCGCTACCTGCTCGACATTACGGCTTTTCTCTTCGAGCATCTTTTCACAGTCCGCCGACTCGGCCTTGTACCTGGCGGAATTTTCCTCGAAGACGCTCATCTGCTCCCGCAGCTTTTCGATTTTTTCCGACGCGGATTGCTTCCTTTCCTCCAGCTCCGTAACCCTCGCCCTCAAAAAATCGATTCGCTGAAGTTTCTGCTCGATTTTGCTCTGAACGGAGACAAGACTGTTTCCGGTGCTGCTTAGCTTGTGCTCGGTCTCGATTATTTCCTCGCCGAGCCTGCTTAGCAAAGTATCTTCTTTTGCCACTTCGGCCGACAGGCTCTCGAACTGCTCGGTTACCTGACCGAGAGCCTCCTGCTTTTGGCTTATCTGCGTTCGATGCTTCGCGTATTCGACCAGCGAGTAATTCACCTGCAGCTCTTTGAGCCTTTGGGTATATTGCAGGTAGTTTCTCGCCTTGCCCGCCTGGAGTTTAACGCTCCGCAGCCGTTTGCCGACTTCGCCTAAAATATCCGCAAGCCGGAGCAGGTTTTGTTCGGTTCGTTCCAGTTTGCGAAGTGCTTCTTTTTTATGCGCCTTGTACTTGCTTATACCGGCGGCTTCTTCGAATATGAATCTTCTGTCGGTCTTCGACGCACTTACCAAATGCTCAACCTGTCCCTGTTCAAGAATCGAATAGGCCTTAGTACTCACACCGGTGTCCATAAACAGTTCGCGGATATCTTTGAGCCGGCAGACTTTATTGTTTATCCGGTACTCACTCTCTCCGCTTTTATATATCTTTCGTGTTATTTGTACTTCGTCAGCCTCAATCGGGAGCTGTCGTGCTCCGACGCCGTCAGAATTTGACATAACCAGGCTGACTTCAGCCGCCCCCAGAGGTTTTCTGCTGGTGCTGCCTCCGAATATTACATCCGCCATCTGCCCGCTTCGCAGGCTTTTAACGCTCTGCTCCCCGAGGACCCACTTTATCGCATCGACAACATTGCTCTTGCCGCATCCGTTGGGTCCGACAATGGCTGTTATCGGTGAATCGAAAACAAATTCCGTCTTGTCGGCAAAACTCTTAAATCCGTTTAGTATAACCTTTTCAAGTCTCATCTATTATTCCTGGTGTAAACGTCCGGTAACTATTTCTAAAAAACTCAAGCCATGCTAATTAATCCAATTACGCAATATTGTTATCGGCCGAAGGTTTGTCATTTCTTGATATTTAGGTCGATTTTTGGCATGGTCCCGGCATGAAATTCCGCTCTCACAACACCCTTGTCACACATCTGTTTCAAAAGGACTGCCGCATCCGCATAGGAGACGCCCAGGCCGCCGCGTCCCTTCTCGCCCTCTTCAATGGGCTCGTCACAGAGTGTTCTGATAATATCACCGAGTTCGAAGGAGCTTTTCAATTGTGATATGACACCGGGGCGTTTCGGATGCTTGCGGATGATGTTTACGTATTTCTGACCGGATGGGGCGTTGATGACGACGTCACCGCTGCCTGACTGCACGAAAATATTGCCGTTGCAATAGATTGGCGCACCGAACAACACAAAACACGGCTGCCCGCTGCGAGAGACAAACACTGCCTTGAGTTCGGTTTGTGCGATCCGCTCCAGATAAAAATTACGCCCAATGAACTCCTGCGTTATGGCAACATCGTCTAATTTTCGCAATTGCTCGTACGCAGCTAACCTGATCCGAAAATCATCATCGCGCAGCAGTTTCCGCGAGATCGAGACCGCATCGTTCCGCTTTGCTCCGATGGTAATCGACTCCAGGGCCTCTACTCTGTTAGCTGAATCTTTTTCCTGTGCGATCCGCCTGAGAGCCACCAGGCCGGTGTCACTGCCGAGGTTGAGCATACATCTGGCCGCGTGCAGTCGAATCTTCTCGTCGGGTGAATCCAACAAAACACCGAGCTCGTCCAGGCATTCATTGCCGATGGCCTCAAGAGCAACCTCGCTCGAATATTTGTCCCCGGAACCGGAAAGTCTTTTTACATAAGCCCTTATTCTTTTGCTGTTAATTGCCGGTTCCTGTGTAAGAAACATTGCCGCGACTATTGAAATGAATCTTTGTCTCTGCTCTTTATATTTAGGCGGCACGATAAATTCGATCCTGTCGGATAATACCGCCTTTGCTGCAGCATCGCTAAAACGCCCGTTTATGCGGTTGCGAATCCGGTTTGCCATTTCAAAATCAGGCTTGTGGAGCGAGAGAATAATCTTGTACTCGTCAAGAACCTTTCCTCCGGCCATGATATGCCCCGTCCTTTTATTGATTGCCGAATCGTCAATCTTGTCTATATAGACCGGCCCCTCCGCATCAGCCAAAATTCTTGTATTTACACCGAAGCTTCCCAACATTTTCAGTTCGGCCGTAAAAAGCCGACCGCCATCAAGAGAAGTTGTCTGTGTGCTCGGTAATGCTGTTACTCTAACGTCGAAGTACTGGTTTTTCGAAGCAACTGCCGGTATCACCCCCTCAACCGAGACTACTGCAGTATCGGGACTGTCGATGAATTTATCGACATCCAGCCCGCTGTTCGCAGGCAAATGCCTTAGAATATATTGTCTAAGATAGTCCCTTACCTGTGGCGGGCATTCTGCAGAACCGGCCCTTTCAAGCCCCACTACCAGGCCTAACCCTTCAACGGGAACCGGTTCAGGGGCCGAGACCTTGGCTAATGAGCCGATTGTGGCGCCCAAACCTTCCGTGGATGCAAAATCCTGCCCCTCCCTGCCGGCATGGCTCTGCCCACCGCAGCCGCCTACACAATAGATGGTGAGCAACGCTGCTATTACAAGAACTGTTTTTCGACAAATCATGTTCATATAGCCATGCACCTCAAAAAGGCTGAATATGCAGTGGAGAAAGCTGCCCAATATTATGCCTTCAAAACAATAATGTCAAGCCGAATTTCGTGCCTTTTTTCAGATCGATTCTCGATGCAGGTTACTGATTCGGCCAAATCATCCAAAACTTCGCTTTAAGCTGCCGCCCGCAGCGTAAGTTTACCGCTTCTTTTTAGTTGCCTTAAACGCTATTTCGATAATCGGCCGTAGTTTTTTGGTCCACACTTCATATCCCTTATCGTTCAGATGCAGTTGGTCTTTCAGAAAGAATTCGATGTTTGGCTTGCCGTCGCTGCTTAACAGCGGCGTTGCCGAATCGAAGTAGAACAGCCGGTCATTCTTCCCTGAGAAATCCTTAATCATCATGTTCGCTTCATTCATCACCGGCCAGAGAGACCATCTGCTCCGGCTCGGTTTGATACCCACAAAAATAATCCGGGTTCCCGGCAGCCCGGCGTGGACCAGCTTTACGAATTTCTTATAGTCGTCAAACACACGCCTGGCATTTTTGCCGGCCGCCACGTCGTTATCACCGGCGTAAAATACAATCACCTTCGGCTCGTAACACAGCACAATCCGCCCGGCAAAATAATTGACTTCCGAGATTTGCGAGCCGCCGAACCCGCGGTTAAGCACGGCGAATTCCCCGAAACACTCGCGGGTCGGCCATAACCGGATGCTCGAACTACCCACAAACAACACGGCATCCGAAGGGAATGTATTCTTCCTGTCCCACTGCTCGAATTGCCGGATCGTCTCTTCCCACCGCCCGGCAGGATCCGCCGCCGGCTTATCCTGTGCGAGCGATAAAACACAACCGCAAAGTAAAATCAACAACCAAATTTCTCGTCGAATCATCACAAAACCTTTCCATGAAATCCCAGTTCTAATCGTATTATAAGATATGCTTAACCGTCGATCAGCGAAAGTTTATTTTTCCGAGTCGAACAAATACACGATTTGCTGTGGAGTTTTCACGAGTACTTTTGCTCCGTTTGCGGTCAGTTCCTCAGCGGTTCGAAAACCCCAGAGAGCCCCTGCCGGAAACATGCCGGCAGCGACGGCCGTGCGCATATCGGTGTCCGTATCGCCGAGATAGACAAACCACCCGGGCAGAATATCAAGCTCCTCGGCGATCTGAAGCGCCCCGGCGGGGTCGGGCTTGATGGGAACCGACGGTAAAGCACCGCGAACGACCTGGAAATGACAGTCCGGGAAATATCCCTCGACCGCGGTACGGGTCGCATCATGAGGCTTGTTCGACAGTACGGCCATCGGAACACCGCGTGCCTGCAGCTCGGCCAGCAATTCCGGAACGCCGGGATATGGCTTTGTATTGACCGCCCAGCATTTTGCATATTCGGCCCTGATAACTTCCCTGCATCGATCAACTGTTTCGTCATCCTGGTAGTCCTCGGGCAGAACACGCTTAGCCAGGCAGCCAGCACCGTCGCCGACAAAACGCCGGTAACTTTCAATAGGATGCGTCGGAAAACCCAACTGCTTCAGCCCTGCATTCGCGGCAAAGGCGATATCAGCTAATGTGTTCAGTAACGTACCGTCGAGGTCGAAAAGTATGGCGTGAAATTCGATTGTATCAGTCTCCGATGATTTGACAGATGATGGTTCTGGTTCTGGGCCGGGTGTCGAAATCGACGAGGATAATTTGCTGCCAGGTCCCGAGCGTTAGCCGGCCGGCCACAATGGGCACGCTCAGCGAAGGCCCCAGCAGCGAGGCCCGCACATGGGCATGGCCGTTATCATCATGCCACGTTTCTTCGTGCTCGTACCTGCCGCTGGCCGGGGCGATTTTCTCGAACGCCGCCTTCAAATCGTAGTTCGCCAGTCCCGGCTCGTATTCGGTCGTCGTAATTCCAGCCGTCGAGCCGATATTGAAAACCGTCACGGCCCCATCGCGAATATCCGACCGCGCCACCGCCCCGCCGACCTGATCGGTAATATTAACAACCTCGTTATTGCCTTTTGTTTTGATATTTATCTCTTGCGTTTTTATCATTCGCGAAAAGCCTTATTCTTATTCATATTATCCATTGTAAATGGCCCGTATTATAACGACTGCAATCGACTTTTGCAATCCTCAATCTCGGGAGTCGCTGCTAATCGCTAATTCGCTACGATTTCGCCACGACATACGCAACACGCAATGCGAAATGGCGTACACTCCAGGCTTGTTTTTAGGCCGGAAAATCCTCAAAGCCCAATCTCATGTCCCTCTCGATCACCAGTCAGGTGTTCCTTCCTCTACGATGCTGATATCGGCCGACTCAATCGTTTTACGCGCGGCCGGTGATACTCGGCCGGCGGTTACAAGCACCGTAGTGACGTTCGGATTGGACACCCGATATTCACCCACGCTGTCAACCACTTCCCGGGTGTCGGTGACGTAATCGTACGGGCAAACCAGGACATATGTTCCATCGTCGAGCACTGCTAACGGCAATCCGATAAACTTCAGTTGCCGGATTGGTTTTCTTTCCCGAATGTCAACCAGCATCATGCCCTCACGGATGCAGCAGAGAGCACCGACTTCGCTGTATGCCTGCGCTGCACTCTCGATGAGAGCTGCCCGATTTTGGACGCCGTCCAGGGCCCTGAATTGGTCTATGAGTTGTAGACGCTGCATAGTTGTGAACGCGGTCGAGTAGTGGAATCGAGATCGGATAGATTTTTCGACACCGGCGGCCTCAAGCTCACAATCAAGCTCGTCATTGATCGTGCTTGGCGGGCTTTTGGCGATCATTTCTTTCATCTGTACTGTCGTGGCAGGCACGCTCAGGCCGGGGACGAAAGACATAGCGGCTTGCGTAAGAAGACCTCCACCAAACAGTTCGAGCGTCATTTCGTCGAGTAGCTTCTTCAGCACGGGATTGGCCGTCTCAGGATCACAATCGAGTTCGGTGGCCAGCTTCCGGCGATCGGGAGAGCCCGCCCGCCGGTCTGCCGGATCGATATACTGATTAACCATAAGGTCAAAACCTTTGGGGGCACGCTCGAGTATTTCGAATGGCTCGGTGATGATGAGCTTCAATCCTTTCTCCGTGTCTTTCAGCGGAGTGAGGATGCCATCGACAAGAAGCGGATCCTTGCTTAACTCCTGGGCGGCTTTAATCGATTTCAATTCGCGCAGACGCAGGTAAAGCATATCCCGCCCCCGCGCGGTGATCGTGCCGAAGTCCGAATTAACCGTGAACGCATATTGGTATTCCTCCACCGGAACACGTTCGGCAATCTGGTAGTTGGGCCCCCGAAGAATCT
>Ga0307429_1000032_pt1 | contig 97815 bp, 94 predicted proteins | sample SalMarWE160230MG_FD_202151 | JGI IMG/M metagenome (GOLD analysis project Ga0307429, IMG submission 202151) | Salt marsh sediment microbial communities from the Plum Island Ecosystem LTER, Massachusetts, United States - WE1603-230 | ecosystem: Environmental > Aquatic > Marine > Intertidal zone >... | reverse complement strand
AAACATCATCCGCGGATTCATTTTCCGCCATCCGATCGGCGCCGCGAGGCGGGCTCCGGCTTGAACTGACCCGCCCGCCACCGCAATTGCCGCTTTGACGGTCCCCCCGAATCGCCGCCATACTCGCGGGCGCTATGAGACGCTGGCTCGCGATTTCCGCCGCCCTCTTCGGTCTTGTTGGGTCCGTCGCCGCGCCCGCGGCGGCGCAGTCGCCGATGCCCTACGTCGTCGCCATGGCGCAGCACTTCGTGCAGAACCGGCTAATGAAAGCCTCCGCGAAGGAGCACTATCACATCGAGTTCGACCAGTCGTTCGTCTACTCGCAACCGCGCAAGACACTGTGGGTCGTGGTCGGCGGCTATGTTTCCGACCAGAATAATTATAACAGTTTTACCGCCGCGGTGCTGCTCGATTGTCCCGAGTTTCAGAAGATCAAATGCTGGTCGCTGGAGAAGCTGTCGATCAACGGCAAGATCGTGCTGGATAGGAAGCGGATTTGATAAGGCTTCGTGACAGCGGCGCGCGTCTCACGAAATTCTGATCGAACGTTAAACCCGCGCGGGGCCGGTCCGCGCTAAGCTCGCGCCATGCCCCCTTGTGCCCGCGCGTTTTCGCTTGGCCTCGCCGCCGTCGTGGTGGCTGGGCTCGTGGCTGCCGTCCGCGCCGCGCCTGCCGGCGAGCCAGTCAGCCTCACCGCCGCCGACGGCGTCAGGGTCTTCGCCACCTATTACGGCGCCGCCGACAAGACCAAGCCGATCGTGCTGCTGTTCCACATGGCCGGCGCCAATAGCGGCGAATACGCGCCCATCGCGCCCAGGCTCAATGCACTCGGCTTCACCGCGCTAACCGTCGACCAGCGCTCGGGCGGCACCGCCTTCGGCCGCTCTAACAAGACGGTCGAGACGCTCGGGCGCAGCACGGGTTACCGCGCCGCCTTAGCCGACCTGCAAGCCGCGCTTGCCTGGGCGCGCGCCAATCACGCGGCCAAGGTCATCGTCTGCGGCTCGAGCTACTCCGCCTCGCTGGGGTTCCTGCTGGCGGCGGACAATCCCGGCAAGATCGCCGGGCTCATGGCGTTCTCGCCGGGCGAATATCTTGGGCGCGCAAACACCGTGCGCTCCGCGGCGGCGAAGCTTAATGACGTCGCGGTATTTGTCACTTCCGCCAGCGACCGCGGCGAGATCGCCGCCGCCCGCGCCATCATCGGCGCGGTGCCAGTCAAGACGAAAACACAGTTCGTGCCCAAGCACGCGCCGCACGGTGCCTCCGCACTGCGCGAAGATGCAAATCCCGCCGGTTACAAGGAGGTGTGGGCGGCGGTCGAGCGTTTCCTCATGCCGCTGCGCTAGCGCGCGAGCCGCGTCCTCACCGCACAGGCGCGGCGCCGCCGAACTAATAGTCCAGGATATCGCCATCGGTAATCAATTCGGCGGCGTCGCCGTTGATATCCTGGATGATCTGCTGTTCCGGCGCGACACCGCTTGACGGCAGGTTATCCGGCTGTTTTGGCCGCCGCGTCGCCGCTATGTTGCGATAGGCCTGCATCGCCTGCTCGCTGCCGAGGAATGCGCATTTGCAAGTGTCGGGGTCGACATAAAGATAATACGGATGGCCGGCTTTGACGCGGCGCAGAAATTTGCGCGCCGGCACCGTACGTAGGCGCGCGATCTGCGTCTGCGTGTCCGCCACGCACACGATGAAGCCGGCGTCCCTAAGATGCATGTCGGTCGCTTCCTGGCCCGCCGCGCCGGGATCGCAGAAGAAACCGAAAATCAACAGCGCCAGCAGGCGCGCGTCGTTCGCTCGCATGGATCGTCGCCCCTTCGGCTATGGCTCCGAAGAGTCTCACTCCCGCGCCGCCAAGGCAAGCGTCATACTTTGCATGCGCCTGCCGAAGCCGAATATGCGACTGAACGCCTGGCAAACCTCAGACATGAAATTTTCGCCGTTGGCCGAGAAATAGAATACGCCGGCCTAAAGTTTTGCGGCGCGGCGCCAACGAATGCGGAAGAAATTTCCCTGCGCGTCCGGCAGCGCGCTCAAGGTGAGGTCGTCGCCGACAATTGTCGCGTGCCGGACTTGCATGGTGCCGACCAGATTTGGATTGAGCGCCGAATAAATCGTGTGATGCACAAGCTCGCCTTTAACCTCGAAGCGGCCTGTGTAAGCGACCACACCTTCGGCCGCCACGGCACGCTCGGTCACGCTGATACCGTCGAGGCTCATCGGGTTTGTGCCTTCGCTTACGCGGGGGCGCTTGGCCGGCGTGTTGACGACGCCCATGAATCCGTCCGGCGTGTACATGATCTGCGAGGTACGCGCGACGTCGGGCGTGACGCTGCCGTCGCCACTCACAAATTCACGGCCGAGCTCGCGCCAGGCGCCGACCAAGTCCTCGCTGCGCATGGCCGCCTCACTCCCACAAGCCGTAGCTCGCCCATTTGGCTTCGGGGATCTCGTCGCCGAGCGTGTAGCTGAATGAGGTCACCACCAAGTGGTCGGGCGCCGCGGTGCAGGTATAGGACAGCGCGTACCATTTCTTGCGGCTGCGGAAGGCGGCGCCCTTAGCCACCACCGTGTGATCATGAATCTGCGCGTCCGAGCGCGCGCTGGCAATCGCGCGGTCGGGCCGAAACGGCTTGTGCTCCTTGCGGATGCGCTGCATCGCTGTGTAGTCGCAGAGCTGTTCGAGCCGGTCCGCCGGCGCGAGCATTTTCAGGCTGCGCTCAAAGCGCGTGTCGTGTGCTGAGGCCGAACTCGCCAAGACGAGGGTTGCGCCGATCGTCACTACGAGCCGCCGCATACGCTCCTCACACGCCATGGCCGAATTGTCTCGGCGCATTTTTACGCAACCGGGCGCCGATGAAGCAAGCGCTGATCCTGGCTTATCCCTAGGGAATCGCGGCGAAATTGCCGCATTCAGGTGTATTTCGGGTCGCGATCAAGCAATTCGATTGAGATCCCCTGCGGCCCGCGCAGGAAGCAGATCTTGATGCCGGGGCGCGGTGAGTGCGGCTCCTTGCTGAATTCGACGCCCTTGGCCTTGAGCTCGGCGGCGATGGCGTCGATGCCGGTGACCGCCAGTCCGAAATGGTCGAGCCCCTGATAGGGCGTTGTCGGCGGCGCATTGACGCCGTCGCCGGGCGCCACCGGCGCGATAAAAATATTGGCGCCGCCGAGCTTGAGGTCGATGCGCGGCGCGCCTTGTTGCGTCGAGCGGACTACCTGCGCGCCCAGCATGCGCTCGAACCATTGCGCGGTCGCCTCCGGGTCGGGGCTGCGCAGGTGGACGTGATCCCAGGTGAGTTGCGGCATGGCGGTCTCCCGTTATGGCGTGTCGCGCCATTGTGGCCGCGGTCGGCGGCCATGCGCAACCGGGATGGCGGTTGCTCAGCGGGTGATGGCAATTTGAACGGGCGCTATTCCGCGTATGGCACGAAGCGATTGCGCGTTCGCTTAGCGCGCCCGAGCGCGCGGTGACAGATTTATGACAGCAATCGGTTTGTTCGAGTTGCCCACAAGCGCGCAAACACTTCGCGTTTTATCGCTCCCGGCCGGGAAATTTTTGCTAATCGGAATGCCGTCCGGAATAGAACGGAAGCCCCATGGCGCGCACACCGATCTATGCGGCAGGCGGCATCGTGGTGCGCGGGCGCGCGCGCCCGCTGATCGCGGTCGTGCAACGCAGCAAGGATGATGCTTGGGTGCTGCCGCGCGGCAAGCTCAAACGCGACGAAAACCCGTTGGCCGGGGCGCGGCGCGAGGCGTTGGAGGAGACCGGCCATCGCGTGCAGGTGCATGAATTTCTCGGCGCAATCACCTACCGCGCGCGCGGCCGGCCCAAGGTGGTGCAGTTCTGGCGCATGCAGGCTTACGAACGGCCGAGCCGCGACGTCATGAAGGACATTATCGCGGTCGACTGGCTGCCGGTCGGTTAGGCGGTGCGGCGCTTGAGCAATCCGCTTGAGAAGCTGTTCCTGCAACACGCCGGCCGTCGCGTGCTCAAGCACCGCAAGCACGGCAAACGACGCAAGACGCGCGCGCGCGATAAGTCCAAACCGGCGCAGCGCAAGGCGAGTTTGCCGCAGGCGCATCGGCGGATGGCCAAGGTGCGCACCCACAAAGCGGCTGTGCGCGCGGGCAAGTCGAGGACGCAGGTTCGCAAAGCGAGCGCGCGCGCACGCGGACCCGGTTCGCATGGTCACAAAGGCGCCGCGACGAGAACGAAAACTCGGACCATGTTACAGCGCGTGCTGGGCCGCCTGGGGGGCTGAGTGCGCAGGCGCGTTTCGCCGTAATTCTGCCGCAAGTGTTACCGGAATTTAATTTAATTGCCGCGACCGCACGCGCGCACATTCCCAGCACGGCGTCACGCGCAATCTCGGAACATCCCGCAACAGCTTGGCATTTTCTGATCTTCCCAAATCGCAGGAATCGAGCGGCAGCGCCGTTTATTCATTGCAATGAATGGATGGAGAGGTGTGCCATGAGAAAGACCTTGACCGCCATCGCGGCCGCCGCGACTTTCGCGCTCGCCACTGTGGCCGCTCCGCAGCATGCTGAGGCGCGCCATGGGCGCAACGCAGCGATCATCGGCGGGCTGGTATTGGGTGCTTTGGCCGGCGCGGCCATTGCCAATGGCGGCTACTACTACGCCCCGGCCCCTACCTATTATTATGGTCCACGCTGCTACTGGACCCGCGAGCGCTATTGGAACGGCCGGCGCTGGTACGCACGCCGGCTGCGCGTCTGCGATTAACACGCTCATAAGACCGAACTTCAACTTGGCAAATCCCGGAATCAACGAAATTCCGGGCTTTTCCTGTGGAGCCCAAGGCGTCCGGCCGATCACAATTCGGTCAAATTGCCACCGCCTCTTTCATCGGGAGCGGAACCGGCATAGGGTTTCGACATAGCCGTCGGCCTCGGCCGACCTTCACCCTGGAGGGAAATCTCATGAAGAAGGCCGTTCTCGCCATCGCGGCGGCCGCCACTATCGCCGCGGGGACCTTGACTGCGCCTACCCCCGCCGACGCGCGCTGCCGTGGCGCATGCGCCGTCGGCATCGGACTCGGCGTCCTCGGCGCGGCGGCGCTTGGCTCCGCCATCGCACGTGGCGGCTACGTGGTGTACGAAGGCTACGATCGGCCCTACCCGTACCGCTGCCACCGCGGCTATTGGGCCCGCCAGCGGCTTTACGACCGCTACGGCAGCTTCGTCGGCTGGAGCGAGCCGCATTTCGTCTGCCGCGAACGTTGGTAAGATTCGCGTAACAAGTTTGGGTGCATGATCCCTGCCGATCGTTATCGGCCCGAGGGACACCCATGAAACAGGCTATTATCGCGCTCGCCGCGGCCGGCTTGCTGGCCGCGGCGTTGCCGTCTTCAGCACAGGCCCGTTGCCACGGCTGCGGCGTCGCCGCTGGCGTGGTGGGCGGGCTCGCCGCCGGCGCTATTCTCGGCTCCGCGCTCGCCGGCCCGCGCTACTACGAGCCGGCCCCCGTTTATGCCGCCCCGCCGTCCGCGGTTTATTACGAGGGCGAGCCGGTGTGCCACGTCGAGCGCCACCGCGTCTGGGTGGAAGGCTATGGCTGGCGCCACCGCCGCGTCGAGGTGTGCGACTAGCTTAAACGCAGCATCCGAAATGCCGACGCCCGGCCGGTGTGCCGGGCGTTCGCTTTTGTGATGGGAATCAGCGCCGCATGTGGTTGAGCACCGCCGCCGTCGGCCAGCAGTCGACCTTCAGCCCGTTCTTCTTCTGATAGGCACCGAGCGCCGCGCGCGTGAGCATGCCGGCCTTGCCGTCGATCTTATCATGATAAAGCCCGAGCGCGGCGAGGCGGCGCTGCATCGTCTCCACCGCGTTGGTCTTGAGCTGCTTCGCCTTGCTCCACGGGTGCTCGAACGGCTTGGCGCCGGCAATGCGGTCGCTCAGGTGGCCGACGAACAGCACGTAAAGATCGGAATAATTGTAGTCCTTGAGCACGTAATAGTTCTTCGGCGTCAGAAAGCCCGGGCCGTAGGTGCCCTCCGGCAGCAAGAGCGAGGCGGGAACCGAGAGATCGCGCGCCGGAATTTTGCGGCCATAGGCCGGCACGAAGCCAGCCTTGAGCCATTCGCCGATCGGCCGGGTGTGGCCCGGCTCGGCCAACGTGCAATCGACGTTCTTGTGCACGCGCACCTCGATCGCCCAGGGCTCACCGTTGCGCCAGCCTTTGCCCGCGAGCTGCTTGGCGGCGGAGGCGAGCGCGTCCGGCACCGAACGCCACAGGTCGGTGCGGCCGTCGCCGTCGAAATCGACGGCGTATTTGTAGAACTCCGAGGGTAGAAACTGCGTCATGCCGATGGCGCCGCCCCAGGACGAACGCATGAACTCGCGCGGGATGCCGTCCTGCAGCATCTTCAGAGCGTGCAGGAATTCGTTGCGGAAGAAATCCTTGCGCTTGCCCACGTAAGCTTGCGTCGCCAGCACGCGGATGGCGTCGTGATTGAGCGTGTAGCCGCCGTAGTCGGTCTCGCGCGCCCAGATCGCCAGCACCACGTTGCCCGGCACGCCAATTTCGCGCTCGATGCGCGCCAGCGTGTCGCGATACTGCGCGGCCAGCTGCTTGCCGCGCGCGGCCAGGCGGTCGAAGCTCGCCTCGCGCAAATATTGCCCCGGCGTCTGCACGAATTCCGGCTGGCCGGGCGGCGGCTTTTCCGGCCGCCCGGGAATGGCGAGATCGGGCAGCCGGTAGTCCGGTTGCAGCCCGCGGGTGGCGGCATTGAAGGTGGCGCGCGCGACGCCGAGCTTTTGCGCGTCGGGCCAGGTCGCTTGCAGCCAGCGCTGGAAGGCGGCGTCGGCGCGGGCTGGCGCCGCGCCGGCGGCCATCAGGCAAACGAGAAGCGCGACTGTGAATCGCATGCTTGTCATCATAGCATGCGTATGCGCGGACCGGACCGCGCGGACGCGGCGACGCGACGCGGCGGCGCGACCGCGGCCTCGACCGATTGCGGCGCGGGACTTGTCGTTTGCGGCGGCGCCTGCGTAGCGTGCCAGCGCGCCTGCGCACGCACAATCGCAGCCGCGATCTCGGGCTTGGAAAGCCCGGCGGCGCTGGCCTCCATGCCGGCGCGGATGGAAATTTTCAGCAGTTGGGGCACCAGCGGCCAGAAGCGGCGGAAGCAATCGTTCGATTCGAGCGCGCAGGCCCGCGCGCGCACCTCAGGATGACGGCCTCAGCGCGAAAACTTCTTATATTTCAGCCGATGCGGAATGACGCTGTCGGTCCCCAGCCGCCGCATCTTGTCGGCCTCGTAGTCCTGGAAATTGCCCTCGAACCATTCGACGTGGCTATCGCCTTCGCTTCTTCCCTCTCCCCCTGTGGGAGAGGGTGCCGAGCGAACGTCAGTGAGCGAGGCGGATGAGGGGGAAACCAAATGCGATGTGCCCTCTCACCCGGCTCGCGCTCGCATTCGCTCCGCGCGAGCCACCCTCTCCCACGAGGGGAGAGGGCAAGAGTGAATGCCGCGCCGCTGCGGAAACCTACCGGCTAAACTTCTTATACTTCAACCTGTGCAGAATGACGCTGTCCGTCCCCAGCCGCCGCATCTTGTCGGCCTCGTAGTCCTGGAAGTTGCCCTCGAACCATTCCACGTGGCTGTCGCCCTCGAACGAGAGGATATGCGTGGCGATGCGGTCGAGGAACCAGCGGTCGTGGCTGATGATGACGGCGCAGCCGGCGAAATCCTCCAGCGCCTCTTCCAGCGCGCGCAGGGTATCGACGTCGAGGTCGTTGGTCGGCTCGTCGAGCAGCAGCAGGTTGGCGCCGGAGCGCAGCATCTTGGCGAGATGCACGCGGTTGCGCTCGCCGCCCGACAGCGTGCCGACCTTCTTCTGCTGGTCGGCGCCCTTGAAGTTGAACGAGGCGCAATAGGCGCGCGAATTCATCTCCTTCTTGCCGAGCAGGATCACGTCCTGGCCGTTGGAGATTTCCTCCCACACCGTCTTCTTGCCGTCGAGCGAGTCGCGCGACTGGTCGACATAGCCGAGATGCACCGACTCGCCGATCTTGATGGTGCCCTTGTCGGGCTTTTCCTGGCCGATGATCATGCGGAACAGCGTGGTCTTGCCGGCGCCGTTGGGGCCGATGACGCCGACGATGCCGCCGGGCGGCAATTTGAAGGTGAGGTCGTCGATCAGCAGGTTGTCGCCGAAGCCCTTGGTGAGGTGGTCGAAATCGACGACGTGCTGGCCCAGCCGCTCGGCGACCGGAATGACGATCTGCGCCATCGTGTTCTGCTTGGCGTTGGCGATCTTGAGCAGCTCTTCGTAGCGCTCGTAGCGCGCCTTGGATTTCGATTGCCGCGCCTTGGGCGAGGATGAAATCCATTCGCTCTCTCTCTCCAAAGTGCGCCGGCGCGCTTCGTCCTCGCGGCCTTCCTGCTCCATGCGCTTCTGTTTCTGATGGAGCCAAGAGGTGTAATTGCCCTCGTAGGGAATGCCGCGGCCGTGGTTGAGCTCGAGGATCCAGCCGGTGACGTTGTCGAGAAAATAGCGGTCGTGGGTGACGATCAGGATGGCGCCGGGATAGTTGCGCAGGTGGCCTTCCAGCCAGGCCACGCTTTCGGCGTCGAGATGGTTGGTGGGCTCGTCCAGCAGCAGCAATTCGGGCTGGTCGAGCAGCAGCCGGCAGAGCGCCACGCGGCGGCGCTCGCCGCCGGAGAGCTTGGAGACTTCGGCGTCGTCGGGCGGGCAGTTCAGCGCGTCCATCGCCAGGTCGACCTGGCTATCGAGGTCCCACAGGTTCTTGGAATCGATCTGGTCCTGCAGCTTCGCCATCTCGTCGGCGGTTTCGTCCGAGTAATTCGAGGCGATCTCGTTGTAGCGGTCGAGCAGCGCCTTCTTGGCGGCGACCCCCTCCATCACGTTCTCGCGCACGGTCTTGCCGGCATCGAGCTGCGGCTCCTGCTCCAGGTAGCCGACGCGGGCGCCCTCGGCGACCCAGGCCTCGCCGGTAAACTCGGTGTCGAGCCCGGCCATGATGCGCAACAGCGTGGACTTGCCGGAGCCGTTGACGCCCAGCACGCCGATCTTGGCGTCCGGGTAGAAGGACAGATGGATGCCATCCAGCACCTTCTTGGCCGGCGGATAGGTCTTGCTCAGACCCTGCGTGTGGTAGATGAATTGGCGACCGTTCATTGACCCCTAAGACCCTGATTATTTTGCCAGAATCCGCCCGCGCGCGCCGCGCGCGACCCCGAAAAGTGGGAACCGGTTTTCGGATCAGGTCACGCGCAACAAAGCAAGCACGCCGCCGGACGCGTTGTCGGGAAATTCGCCGCTGATGTAGCGAGCGCACCGCCAAAGGGCAAGCGCGGCTTTCCGCCGGCCGATGAGTCACCGGTGCCGGTAAAATTTTAGAAAGGTTGATTGCAAATTTCGCCGTGCGGCGCCGCCGTTTTGGACCCGTTGTTAACCCCTGACGCGCGAACATTGCCTAGCATGAATTTGGCCGCCTGACGGGCGACCAAAGACTACGCGGGCAAAAAGTCGCCCGCCGCGTGGTGGAATTAGCGTCATGACTCGCGCCTTGTTGGCCATTTCCGGATCCGCGGCAGCCCTGCTGCCTCACCCCTTTGCCGGCCTCAGCCACATCCTCGACGCCTTCTGGCACGATCTGACCCGCCATGCGTTCGACGGCTACCATCCCGAGCGGCACTATATGCGCGGGCCGGGCCCGGCCTGGCGCGCCAAGCACGGGCAATTCCCCTCCGCCTGAGACGGCCTCCCTGTCTTGTGATCGCGCCCGCGCTGTGGTTGGTCCGCGCCGGGCAGGCTATTGGCCGCCCGCTATCCAAGGGACGGGGCGCGCCATGAGCCTGCAAGGAGCCATTCTCGACGATTACCAGAACGTGGCCATGACGGTGGCCGACTGGTCGGGCGTCGCCAAGGACGTGAATTTCATGGTTTTTACCGAGTCGCTGGGCGGGCCGGACAAAGTAATTGCCGCATTGAAGGACTGCGCCGTGGTCTGCCTGATGCGCGAGCGCACTTTGTTCAGCAAGGACGTGATCGACGCCCTGCCCAACCTCAAGCTCATCGTCACCAGCGGCATGCGCAATGCCGCCATCGACGTTGCTGCGGCGGCGGCGCGCGGCGTGCCCGTCTGCGGCACGGCGTCGCTCGGCCATCCGACCGCGGAGCTGACCTTCGGGCTGATGCTCGAGCTCACCCGCAGGATCGGCTACGAGAACGCGCGGCTCAAAGCCGGCGCGCGCTGGCAATCGACGCTCGGCATCGATCTCAACAACAAGACGCTCGGCATCATCGGCCTCGGCAAGCTCGGCACCCGGATCGCCCGCATCGGCAACGCGTTCGACATGAAGGTGATCGCCTGGAGCCAGAACCTGACGGCGGAGAAGGCGAAGGAAGCCGGCGCCACGCTGGTGAGCAAGGAAGAGCTGCTGCGCACGTCCGATTTCGTCACGGTGCACGTGCAGCTGAGCGCGCGCACGCGCGGGCTAATCGGCGCGGCGGAATTGGCGCTGATGAAGCCGAGCGCCTTCTTCATCAACACTTCGCGCGGGCCGGTCGCCGACGAGAAGGCGATCGAGGCCGCGCTGAAGGGAAAGAAGATCGCGGGCGCGGCCATCGACGTCTACGACGAAGAACCGCTGGCGCTCGATCATCCGTTCCGCAAGCTCGACAACATCGTAATCACGCCGCATCTCGGCTACGTCACGGCGGAGAATTACAAGCGCTTCTACGTGCAGATGGTCGAGAACATCCGCGCCTGGCTGGACGGCAAGCCGGTGCGGGTAATTACGGCGAAGTGATATTTTCTGTCATGGCCGGGCCTGTCCCGGCCATGCCAATCGAAAAGTTTACGCCAGCTTCAAAAGCTTGGCCGCGTTGTTGTGGGCCACGTCGGCACGCAAGCCCTCGTCGAGCGGTACCGTGTCCATGAACTCGCCGGCCCCGTCCGAGTCGAAGGGATAGTCGGACGAAAACATGACACGGTCGCGCCCGAGCGCGTCGAGCGAGCAGTGCATAGGCGGCGCGTCGTACATGCCGGACAGCGTCACCCAGACATTCTCCTTGAGATATTGCGACGGCGGTTCCGGCAGATTCCAGCCATAGGGTTTCGAACGGCTGTCAAAGCGCCAGAGCTGGAAGGGCAGCGTCTCGCCGAGATGGCCGAGCACCAGCTTGGCTTTCGGGTAACGGTGAAAGACCCCGCTGCAGATAATGCGCAGGGCATGCGAGCCGGTTTCCACGCCCCAACCCCACATCGGACGCGCCAGCACGTTGTATCCGGCAATTGCCGCCAACGGAGCGACCGGGTCGACCGGATGCAGATACACCGCCGCGCCCAATGCCGCGGCCCGTTCCCAGAACGGGTCGTAAGAACGGTCGTCGAGATATTTCCCGTTGGTGTGCCCGTTGATCATGGCGCCGCAGAACTTGAGCTCAGCGACGCAGCGTTCCAGCTCGTCGGCGGCGGCTTTCGGATCCTGCATGGCGAGATGGGCAAAGCCGGAATAACGCTCCGGGCACTTTTGAATTTCCTTGGCCAGAAAATCGTTCGAGACGCGCGCATTGCGCACCGCCGCCGCGGTGTCGCGCTCGATCTGCACACCGGGGCCGGCGATCGCCAGCACCGCGCGCGCGATCCCGGCCTTGTCCATGGTTTGCAGCCGCTGCTCGCCGAAATCGGTGAGGCAGGCATAGAGCTGCGCGGTTTTTTGCGGCGCCACGTCCACCATGGTCGGCCGCCAGTAGTCCACCGTGCCGGGATCCAGGAAATGCTCTTCCAGGGCGATCTTGTTGACCATGAGTGTCCTCCGGCAGCGGCTTTCAGCGGACGCCGCTTATCTTTTCTCTGTACCGTATTTTGGGCTACACTGTACCAACATTCAAGGCGGCCCAGGGGCCCGCACAGGCAATGCGTCCATGAACCGTCCCGGCGTCAGCGACAAGAGTCAGGTCCAGGTGATCGCGCGCGCGGCCACTATTTTGCGCGCGTTGGAGGAAGAGAACGCCGGCCTCAGCCTCGGGCAGATCGCGCAGCGGGTGAACCTGGCGCGCTCAACCGTGCAACGTATCGTGGCGGCGCTCGAATGCGAGAAGCTGGTGATCGCGGCGACGCCCACCGGCCGGGTGCGGCTCGGCCCCGCCATCCTGCGGCTGGCGGCCTCGGTGCGCAGCGACTTCCTGGCGTTGGCGCGGCCATTCCTGGAGCGGCTGTCGGACGAATTGCACGAGACCGTCGATCTCGCGATGGTGCGCAAGGACCATTTGATCTTTATCGACCAGCTGACCGGCGTGCAGCGCCTGCGCGCCGTCTCGGCGGTGGGCGAGACCTTTCCGCTCTACTGCACCGCCAACGGCAAGGCCTATCTGGCGCAGCTTTCCGACGCCGCGGTCGAGAAGCTGATCGGGCGTACCTACACGGCGCGCACGCCGAAGACGCTCACCCGGTTCGATGCGCTGATCGCCGATCTCAACACCGTGCGCGGCGCCGGCGCCGCTTTCGACTGCGAGGAGCACACGCTCGGCATCTGCGCGGTCGGCGTCGCCTTGCGGGACCCGCTTGGCAATCCGGTCGCCATCTCGGTGCCGGTGCCGAGCCAGCGCTTCGTCGACCGGCAAGCGCTGATCACCGAGCGGTTGAAAGCCACCAAGCGCGCCATGGAGACGCACATGAATTCCGCTGCCGCCTAAGCTAGACTACGGGCGGCACCGACAAAAAGCGCACAAATGCGCGAAACCTAAAGGGAGGATGCCGTGGCCAAGAGAATTCGCGGCGTGATGTTCGAGGAGAACCTGCGCAACAGCATGAGGCTGGAGTTCTATAACCTGTCCCACCGCTTCGGCTATCAGTCACCGAACTGGCCCTATTTCGAGGACGTCAAGATCGAGCGTATCCACTACATGGCGAAGTCGGGCGTGCTGTCGCAGCGCATTACCACCTCGATGCACAACACCACCCATATCGACGCGCCCGCGCATGTGATTCAGGGAACGCCCTTCATCGACGAGGTGCCGCTGCCGCACTTCTTCGGCTCCGGCATTGTGGTGTCTATCCCGAAGAATAAATGGGAGCCGATCACCGGCGACGATCTCGAAAAAGCCTGCGGCAAGATCGTGCGCCCGCGCGACGTGGTGATCGTCAATACCGGCTGGCACAAATTCTACGAAGACAGCGAGGACTATTTCTGCCGCGCGCCCGGCTTCGTGCCGTCGGCCGGCGAATGGTTCGTAAAGAAGAAGGTCAAGGTGGTCGGCCACGACACGCAGGCCAACGACCATCCACTCGCCACCGCCATCGGCCCGCAGCGCAACGGGCCGCTGCACCCGCATCTCGAGAAGGAATACTACGAGTGGTCGGGCGGCCGCGACTGGAAGGACGACTTCCCGGACTGGGAGCCGGTACACCGCATCCTGTTCAGGAACGGCATCCTCGGCATCGAGAACGTCGGCGGCGACATCGACAAGGTCACCGGCAAGCGCGTCACCTTCGCTTACTTTCCATGGAACTGGGATCGCGGCGACGGCTGCATCGTGCGCCTGGTCGCCATCCTCGATCCGGACGGCAAATATCGCATCGAGCGCGGGAGGAAATTCTAATGCACATTAAACGCTTTGCCGACGCCAAGCCCTACGATGCGCCCAACCACCGCGCCTGCACCTCGCTGCGGCTGTTCGGCGCCGAAGCCGGCGGCACCAAAGGACTGATCTTTGGCGTGTCGCACTTCCTGCCCGGCGGTGGCGCCGGGCCGGACGCTTCGCCGCCGGAGAAGGCCTATATCGTGCTCGAGGGCGAGCTCACCGTCATCGTCAATGGCAAGGAGACCGTGTTGAAAAAACACGATTCCTGCGTCATCGAGCCGAATGAAAATCGCGAGATCATCAATCGCGGCAACGATGTGTGCACCATCGCCGTCGCCGTTGCGATGCCGCCGGTGAAATAATTTGTTGGTGTCATTCCCCCGCGAAAGCGGGGACCCAGCAATCACTGGATAGAGAGTGATTACCGGATGCCCCGCTTATGCGAGACATGACAGCCGAGAAAATACCGGGAGGACATCATGTCCGACGCGTTTCTGAAAAATCCGCTCTCTTTGTTCGACGTCAAGGGCATGACCGCCATCATTACCGGCGCCAGCGGCGCCTTCGGTGCGCTGGCCGCAAAGACCTTGGCCGGCGCCGGCGCCAATGTGGTGCTGGCGGCGAGCAAGGAGGACGCGCTTAAAAAGGTCGCCGCCGACTGCGAGAAGCTCGGGGCGAAGACCGCCGTGATCGCGCTGCGGCCGAGCTCGGAGGAAAACTGCGAGAAGATCGTCAAGGCCGCGGTCGATAAATTCGGCCGCGTCGACATCCTGGTGGTGGCTTCGGGCTTGAACAAGGTGGCGAAGATCGTCGACCAGAAGCCGCAAGATTTCCTCGACGTCATGGACGCCAACGTCAATCAATCGTGGCTGATGGCGCGCGCGGCCGGAAGGCAGATGCTGAAACAGGGCCAGGGCGGCAAGGTAATCCTGACCTCGTCGGCGCGCGGGCTGCTCGGCCATCCCGCCGGCTATTCGGCCTATTGCGCGTCGAAATCGGCGGTCGACGGCATCACCAAGGCGCTGGGCTGCGAATGGGGCGAGAGCGGCATCACCGTCAACGCACTCGGGCCGACCGTCTTCCGTTCGCCGCTCACCGCCTGGATGTATGAGGACACCGAGCGGGCGCAGACGGTGCGCAAGGGCTTCCTGGCGCGGGTGCCGAAGGGCCGGCTGGGCGAGCCGGAGGACCTGGCGGGGCCGCTGCTGTTCCTCGCTTCCAAGGCGTCGGACTTCTATACCGGCCACATCCTCTACGCCGACGGCGGCTACACGGCAGGATAAACGATGGCAAAAGCGCGCATCGCGGTGGTCGGCGCCGGGTTGATGGGCCACGGCATCGCCCAGGTGTTTGCGCTCGCCGGCCATGACGTGACCATCACCGACACGGTGCTCGCGAGCCTCGACAGCGCCAGGACGCGCATCGTGGCGAATTTGCAGGACCTCGGCGACGATCCGAAAGCGGTCGAGCGGGTGACGGCGGTCGCCAATCTGGCGAGCGCGGTGCGCGCGGCCGACTACGTGGTGGAGGCGGTGCTGGAGGATTTAGCCGTCAAGCAAAAGCTATTTGTTGATATCGAAAAACACGTACGGCCAGACACGATCCTTGCCAGCAACACCTCTGTCATCCCGATCACCAAGATCATGCAAGGGCTCAAGCGGCGCGAGCGCGCGCTCGGCACCCACTGGTGGAACCCCCCGTTCCTGGTGCCGCTGGTGGAGGTGATCGAGACGAAATGGACCAGCGCCGCGGCGGTAGATTTCACCATGAAACTGCACGCCGCCGCCGGCAAGAAGCCGGCACACGTCAAGAAGGACGTGCCCGGCTTCATCGGCAACCGGTTGCAGCACACGCTCTGGCGCGAAGCCATTTCACTGGTCGAGCACGGCATCTGCGACGCCGAGACCGTGGATGCGGTGATCAAGGCGGCGTTCGGGCGTAGGCTTGCGGTACTCGGCCCGCTGGAGAATGCCGACATGGTCGGCACCGATCTGACGCTCGCGATCCACAAGACCGTGCTGCCGGCAATCGACAGCCGGCCCGCCCCGTCGCCTTATCTCAAAAAACTGGTGAAGGCCGGCAAGCTCGGCTTCAAGTCGGGAGAAGGCTTCCGCAAATGGACGCCCGAGCAGCAAAAGCAATTGCGTTTGAAAGTTCTGCAACATCTCAAAAATGCGCGCACCCGGGACCGCTGACCGCGCGCCAAGGAGGAAGCGATGACGAACAGGACAACAATCTCGCGCCGCACCCTGGTCAAGACCGGTCTCGGTGCGTTTGCCGCGCCGGTCGTGCTGCGCATGCTGCCGGCCAACGCGCAGTCGAACGTGATCAAGATCGGCCATGTCAGCCCGAAGACCGGGCCGCTGGCCGGCTTCGGCGAAGCCGACGGCTTCATCCTCGAGCAGGTGCGCGGCCTATTGAGCAAGGGCCTGCAGAGCGGCGGCAAGACCTACCAAGTCCAGATCATTTCCAAGGACAGCCAATCCAACGCCAGCCGCGCCTCCGAAGTCGCCTCCGAATTGATCCTCGGCGACAAGGTCAACCTGATCGTCGGCTCGGCCACGCCCGACACCACCAATCCGGTGTCCGACCAGGCCGAAGTCAACGAGGTGCCCTGCATCACCACCAATTGCCCGTGGCAGCCCTATTTCTTCGGGCGCAAGGGCGATCCGAAGAAGGGCTTTACCTGGACCTATCACTTCTTCTGGGGGCTGGAGGACGTCATTGCCGCCTTCCTGCCGATGTGGGATTCGCTCCCGACCAACAAAGTGGTGGGCGGCCTGTTCCCCAACGATGCCGACGGCAATGCCTGGGGCGATCCGCAGCACGGGTTGCCGCCGGCGCTCGCCAAGGCCGGCTACAACCTGCACGATCCCGGCCGCTATCAGCTGATGAACAACGACTTCACCTCGCAGATATCGGCCTTCAAGGCGGCCAAATGCGAGATCGTCACCGGCAACATGATCCCGCCCGACTTCGCCACCTTCTGGTCGCAGGCAGCGCAGCAGGGCTTTCACCCCAAGATCGTCACCATCGGCAAGGCGCTGCTGTTCCCCTCGGTGGTGGAATCGCTGGGCGCGCGCGGCGACGGCCTCTCCAGCGAAATCTGGTGGACGCCGAACTATCCGTTTAAGTCCGGCCTCACCGGGCAGAGCGCCAAGCAACTGACCGACGCCTATGTGAAAGCCACCAGCCGGCCGTGGACGCAGCCGATCGGCTACCAGCACGCGCTGTTCGAAGTGGCGATCGACGTCTTGAAGCGCGCCAAGAATCCGCATGATCCGAAGGCGGTGCTCGCCGCGATCGTGGCGACCAATTACCACTCGATGGTCGGGCCGGTGCGCTGGACCGGCCAGCCAGTGAAGAACGTCTCCAAGACGCCGCTGGTCGCCGGGCAATGGCAGCGCAAGAACGGCAAATTCGATCTGGTGATCACGGAGAACAAGTCGGCGCCGGAAATTCCGGTCGGCGGGAAGCTGATGCCGCTGAGCTAGTCCGCTTTCATGGCCCCCATCCTCGCGCTGGACAATATCTCTAAACGTTTCGGCGCCGTGGTAGTAGCCGACGGCATCTCGCTCGATCTCAACGACGGCGAGGCGCTCGGCATCATCGGGCCGAACGGCGCGGGCAAGACGACCTTGTTCGGCATCGCCGCCGGAAGCGTTGCGCCCGACGCCGGGCGCGTGCTGTTTGCCGGCGAAGACATCACGCGGCTCTCGCCGCAGCGCCGCTGCCGCTTGGGGCTCGCCCGCTCGTTCCAGATTCCGCAGCCCTTTGCCGGCATGACGGTGTTCGAGAACGTGGTGGTAGCAGCGGCGTTCGGCACCGGCGAACGGGAAGCCGCGGTTTACGAGCGCTCCGCCAAGCTGCTGAAGCGCTGCGGTCTTGCCGGCAAGGCCAACCGGCGCGCCGGCGGATTGACCCTGCTCGACCGCAAGCGGCTTGAGCTCGCGCGCGTGCTCGCCACGCGCCCGCGCGTGCTGCTGCTCGACGAGGTCGCCGGCGGGCTGAGCGAGCACGAATGCAGCGCGCTGGTCGCGCTCATCAAGGAGGTGCGCGCCAGCGGCGTGTCGATCGTCTGGATCGAGCATGTCGTGCACGCCTTGCTGGCGGCGGTCGACCGCCTGCTCGTCCTGCACGGCGGCCGCTTCATCGCCGCGGGCGACCCGCAAAGCGTAATCAAAAGTCCGCAGGTAGCGGAAATCTACATGGGGATCGCCGCCGATGCCTGAGCCCCTGCTCGACGTGCGCGACATCGACGTGTTCTACGGCGACTTTCAGGCGCTGTTCGGCGTTTCGCTGCGCGTGGAGGCCGGCGCGGTGGCGGCGGTGATCGGCGCCAACGGCGCGGGCAAGAGTACGCTGTTGAAAACCATTGCCGGGCTGATAGCCCCGCGCCGCGGCGAGATCGTGTTCGACGGCGCGCCGACCGGCGCCGCCGCGGCCTTCGCCATGGCCCGGCGCGGCGTCGCGCTGGTGCCGGAAGGCCGCCGGCTGTTCCCCTCGCTGACGGTGGAGGAAAATCTCCTGATCGGCGGCCAGGCACGGCGGCCGGGGCCGTGGGCGATTGAGCGCATCTACGAGCTGTTTCCAATGCTGGCCGAGCGGCGGCACTTGCCGGCGCCCGCGCTGTCGGGCGGCCAGCAGCAGATGGCGGCCATCGCGCGCGCGTTGATGGCCAATCCGCGGCTGCTGCTGTGCGACGAGATCAGCCTTGGCCTCGCGCCCATCGTGGTGCGCGACATCTATGCACGGCTGCCGCAGATCGTGGCGGAGGGCCTCTCGCTCGTCATCGTCGAGCAGGACATCGTGCAGGCGCTGCACGCCGCGGCCCATGTCTTTTGCCTGCAAGAGGGCCGGGTCGCCTTGCAAGGCAAGGCCGCCGAGATGACGCGGGAAGCTATTTCGGCGGCCTATTTCGGGGTTTGAGATGACGGAATGGATCAACGTCATCCTGCAAGGCGTGCTGATCGGCGGGCTGTACGCCATGTTCGCCGCCGGCCTGTCGCTGATCTTCGGCGTCATGCGGCTGGTCAATATCGCGCATGGTGACCTGATCGTGCTGGCCGCCTATATCGCGTTGCTGGTGACGCAAGGGCTCGGCATCGATCCGCTCACCTCGCTGCTGCTGGTCGTGCCGATCATGGCGCTCATCGGCTATGTCTTGCAGCGCGGCCTCTTGAATTTCACGCTCGGCGACGATCTGCTGCCTCCGCTGCTGGTGACGTTCGGGCTCTCCATCATCATCCAGAACGGCCTGCTGGAGCTGTTCACCGCCGACAGCCGTAAATTGCAGGCCGGCGCCATCGAAATCCAGACCGTCCAGCTCACGCAGGGTATTTGGCTCGGCGTGTTGCCGGTCATCCAGTTTATTGTTGCGGTGGCGGTGATCGCCGGACTGCAAGCGCTGTTCTACCGCACCGCGCTGGGCCGGGCTTTCCGCGCAACCTCCGACGATCAGCCGGTGGCGCAACTGATGGGGCTCGACACCCGTCACGTGTTCGCCATGGCGATGGCGCTGTCGCTCGCCGTCATCGCCATCGCCGGCGTGTTCCTGGCGGTGCGCGCCAATTTCGATCCGTCGATCGGGCCGGCGCGGCTGATCTTCGGCTTTGAAGCGGTGATCATCGGCGGGCTCGGCAGCATGTGGGGCACGCTCGCCGGCGGCATCATCCTCGGCGTGTCGCAGGCGATCGGCGCGCAGATCAATCCGGGCTGGCAATTGCTCGCCGGCCACATCGTCTTCCTCGCCATTCTGGGGTTGAGGCCGCAAGGCCTGTTTCCGAAGGTGTCGGGATGACGGTCGAGCACGCAACGCCATCGAGCCGCGTCGGTGTCGTGCTGGTTGCCGGCGCGCTGATCGTACTGGCGCTGGCGCCGTTCTGGGGCGCGCGTGAAACGCTGCGGCTGCTGGCGGAGATTTTCACCTTTGTCGCGCTGGCCAGCCTGTGGAACCTGCTGGCCGGCTATGCCGGGCTGGTGTCAGTCGGCCAACAGGCTTTCGTCGGGTTCGGCGGCTATCTGTTGTTCGCGCTCGTCATGCTCGCCGGCGTGCATCCGATCGCGGCCATCGCGATCGCGGGGCCGGCGGCGGCGCTGGTGGCGGTGCCGGTCGCGCTGCTGATCTTCCGCCTGCGCGGGGCCTATTTCGCCATCGGCAGCTGGGTGGTGGCGGAAGTGTTCCGGCTGCTCGCCTCGCAGATTTCCGTGCTGGGCGGCGGCTCCGGCATCAGCCTGCCGGCATCGATCGTCATCGCCATGGCGCCGAGCCGTCAGCTGCGCGAATTCGAGCTGTACTGGCTGGCGTTGGCGCTGGCCGTGCTGGTGCTGGGCGCGATCGTCGCGCTACTGCGCTCGCGCCACGGCCTCGCGCTGACCGCGGTGCGCGACAACGAGCTGGCGGCGCAGAGCACCGGCATCGACGTGACGCAGCTGAAATTCGTCGTCTACGTGCTGGTCGCGTTCGGCACCGGCATGATCGGCGCGATGATCTTCCTCATGAAGCTGCGCATCTCGCCCGACACCGCCTTCAACGTCAACGATTGGACCGCCTTTGTCATCTTCATCACCGTCATCGGCGGCATCGGGCGCATCGAAGGGCCGATCATCGGCACCATCGTCTTTTTCGTGCTACGCCAGGCGCTCGCCGATCTCGGCAGCCTGTATTTGCTGATGATGGGCGCGGTCGCCATCGTCATCATGCTGTGGGCGCCGAAGGGGCTTTGGGGCCTGGTGGCCGAGCGCTTCAGCTGGCAGGTTTTGCCCTTGCAGCGGAGATTGGTGAGCGCGGCAGAAACGGGATGAACGCCATGACCACGAAAATCGACATCTACACCCACATTTATCCGGACCGTTTCTTCCAGGAGATGAACAAGATCGCGCCCAACCTCGGCAATATCGGCCGGCGACTGCGCGGCATCAAAAAACTGTTCGACCTCGACGCCCGCTTCAAGGAGATGGATGAGTTCGGTGATTACCGCCAGATCATCTCGCTGCCCAATCCGGCGATTGAGGATATCGCCAAGCCCGATGTCGGCCTCGAACTCGCGCGCATCGCCAACGATTCGATGGCCGAGCTGTGCCGCAAGCACCCAGACCGCTTTCCGGCCTTCGCCGCCGCGCTCTGCATGACCGACGTCGCCGGCTCGGTTAAGGAAGCGCGCCGCGCCGTCAAGGAGCTCGGCGCGCGCGGCGTGCTGCTCTACACCAATATCGCGGGCGAGCCGCTCGACCAGCCAAAATTCGAGCCGCTCTTCGCCGCCATGGCCGAGCTCGATCTGCCGATCTGGCTGCATCCGGTCGGCACCGCGGCGATGCCGGATTATCCGGCCGAAAAGAAATCACGCTTCGAAATGTGGTGGTGCTTCCACTGGCCCTACGAGACATCGGTCGCCATGGTGCGCATGGTGTTCTACGGCCTGTTCGACCGCTATCCGAAACTGAAGATCATCACCCACCATCTCGGCGGCATGATCCCCTATTACGACGGTCGCGTCGGGGCGGGCCTGCAGGTGCTCGGCCAGCGCACCTCGGACGAGGACTATTCCAAGATCCTGCCGTCGCTGAAGCGCCCGCACATGGACTACCTGCACGACTTCTACGCCGACACCGCCATGTTCGGCGGCGGCGTGGCGGCGACCCGCTGTGGCTATGAATTCTTCGGCGCCGAGCGCGTGGTGTTCGGGACCGACACGCCGCTCGGCCCGATCGCACCGACCATCGCGACCGTCAACAAGCTCGAACTCGCGCCGGCCGATCGACGCAAGCTGTTCTGCGGCAATGCCGAGACGCTGCTGAAGATGACGTTCGGCTAGTATTCTTCCTTTTGGGCGGGCCGGCGGGAGATAAAGGCATGCTGCGCACGGCCATATGCGGCGCCGGAAACTGGGGAACGCGACTGATCGAGTCGGTGCAGGGCAAAAGCGTCAAGATCGGTTTCGTGACAGCAGTGACCCGCGATCCGGCTGGCGCGCAGCCGCTCGCCGGCCGCTTTGGCATCGCCCTGACCGACAGCTTTGCCGCAGTATTGCCCGATGCCGCCATCGACGCGGTGGTGCTGGCGACGCCGCACTCGCAGCACCCCGTTGAAATCGCGGCGGCGGCGCAGGCCGGCAAACACGTGTTCGTCGAGAAGCCGTTCACGCTGACGCGTACCAGCGCAGAGAGCGCGATCGCGGCTTGCAAAAGCGCCGGCATCACGCTGCATGTCGGCTTCAACCGCCGCTACGCGCCGGCCTATGTCGAGATGACGCGGCGCATCGCGGCCGGCGAGATTGGCGCGTTGCGGCACATCGAGGGCAATTTTTCCGGGCCGCCCAGCTACCAGACCGAGCCGGACAACTGGCGCTCCAACCAGATCGAAAGCCCGGGCGGCGCCATGACCGCGCGCGGCGTGCACGTGCTCGACAGCATGGTGAATCTCGCGGGGCCGGTGGCGACGGTCTTTGCCTTCAGCGAGCGGCTGCAACACGAAATCGATGTTGACGATACCACCGCCTGCCTGTTGCGCTTTGCGAGCGGCGTCACCGGCACGCTTGCGACGCTGCACGCGGCAAGCGCGTTCTACCGCATCCATGTCTTCGGATCGGACGGTGCGCTCGAAATGCGCGGCGAAACCGAACTGAATGCTTTCGATCTCGACGGCAATTTGCGCCGCATGACTTACGACGCCGTCGACAAGGAGCGCGCGGAGCTGGAGGCCTTCGCCGACGCGGTGGCGGGCGGCGTGAACTTCGTCATCGCGCCGGAGCAGATCGTCAACGTGGTGGCGGCGACCGAAGCGGTGGCGGCGTCGGCACGCAACGGCAAGGCGGTGGATATTGATTAGCCGCTCGTCATTCCGGGGCGCCACCCAAGTCGGCTTTAGCCGACTTGGGTACTTTTGAATCCTGATCTCGGGTAAACCCGAGATCAGGTGCGGCGAGCCCGCAATCTATAACCCCGGCGCTGCGGCGTATGGATTCCGGGCCCACGCGCTACGCGCGTGTCCCGGAATGACAGGTCAGAGATCCTGCTTGATCCAGGCGGTTTGCACGTCGGCGACCCAGTTGCCGACGTTCCATTCGCCCCAGGCGCCGAGGCCGCCAAGCTCGTCCGGCCCGCAATAGACCGGAACATGCACGACCGAGAGCCCATCGTGGGCGCGCGCGCTCTTGAGCGCAGCGCGTAATGAGTCGGCATTGTCGCCGCCGGAGAGCGCGAGAACACCGGACACGGAGCCGGCAAGCGCGCGGTAATCGACTGCAACGCGGTCGTTGGTGCGGAATTCGCAGTTGTATTGCGCAAGCTGCAGGCCGGTGATAGCCGCCATGCGGCGATTGTCGAAGATCACGATCATGCCGCGCACTTTGTGCTCGACCGCGTCGATCAGGATTTGCGGGTTCATCATGAAGGAACCATCGCCACAGAAGGCGATGCCGTAACGGGGCTGGTCGGCGAGCGCGCCACCCAACAGCGCGCTCGGCGCGAAGCCCATATAGGAAGCGCCGGCCTCGGTGAAAGTATCGCCGGTCTTGTCGTCCTCGACGATCTGGAAACCGTTGGCCTGCACGTCGCCGGCGTCGAAGAATTTGGCGGCGTCGATCTGCTTGGCGAAATCGGCGACGATCTTGATGGCGGCGGGCTGCGCCAGCACCGGCCTTTGCCAGGCCTCGTCAACGAGCGGCGGGCAGGCGTAGCGTTTGGCCTTGTAAAGCGCCCATTCTTTCTTCTTTTCGGCGCAAGCTTTCAACCAAGCGCCTTTGTTCTTGGCCGCATTTGATTTCTCCAATTTCGCGGCAAGCCGCTCGGCCACCGCGCCGATGTCGCCGATAAGCGCGACGGTCTTGTTGTAATGGGTCGCGTCGGCGAGATCGCCGTTGATGTTGATCACGGCCTGCGCGCTTTTGTAGCCGATGCCAGAGCAATCGGCCTGGCAGACCGCGCGCGAGCCAATGACGATCAACAGCTCCGCTTCGCTCATGGCGTAGTTGCCGCTGATCGAGCCCTTCGAGCCGCCGACGTGCATGTTCTGGGCGTGGGCATCGGGCAGCACGCCGGTGGAGCCGGGCGACAGCACGACCGCGGCGCCGGCGGCTTCGGCGAGCCGCTTCACCGCGGCGTCGTGGCCGCGGGTGCCGCCGCCGGCCTTGATGGCGACCTTGCCGGCCTTGGCAACCATCGTCGCTGCATGGTCGATGGCTGTGTCATCGGCGGGCGCGAGCTTGGGCAGATTGGGCCGCGCCGGCAGCGCCGCCAGGTTGACGGTCAGCCGCGCCGGCTGGGTGTTGAGCGGCAGCAACAGATAGAACGGACCGGCGCGGTAGGGATGGTTCACGCACAGCGCGCCGCGGCGCAGCGCGTCCCGCACCGCGCCCGGCGTGTGCAGCACGTAAGATTGCCCGAGCACCGCGGTCATGCGGCCGAACAGACCCTGCTCCTCCTTGGGCACCTGCTGCATGTTGTAGCCTTCGCCGTAGGTCGTCTCGTCGCCATAGATGTGATAGACGCCGACGCCGTTCGACGCGGCGGCCAGCGAGCCGGCAAAAGCCTGCATGGCGCCGGGGCCGATCGAGGTGATGACCGCGGATAATTCGCAGTATTGCCAGCGCAAGGCGGTGGCGGCATGCGCCATCTCGACTTCGTTGCGGCAATTGACGGTGCGGGTGGCGCCCTCCTCTTCGTAAATGCGCAGCACGTTGCCAAGATCGGTCGAGCCATGGCCGAAGATGGCGAAATATTTGCGCACGCCCTGCTTCATGAGGCCGAGCACCAGCGCCTCCGACAGGGTGATGTCGATGAGCCTGGGCAGCGCATCCGCCGCAAGCGCGGCATCGACGCCGCCGGCCTTGGCGACGGCACGGGCGCGCGCGCGCATCTGCCGGTCCGATTCGCTTTCGCCCGGTCGCGTCAGCACGTCAGGCCTCCTGCTCGGTTGCCCGCACCGCCTGCGCCTTGGCGCGCATGTTGCCCCAGAGCTGCAACACGATCACCAGCAGCGCCAGCGCGAAGAATAACAGCGCGGTCAATGAGGTGTAAAAAATATCGAAATTGCCCTCGGACATGATGATAGCGGTGCGGTACTGGGTTTCCAGCGTCGGCCCCAGCACCAGCCCGAGCACCACCGGCGTCACTGGGATACGCGCGCGCAGCAACAGGTAGCCCATCAGCCCACAGGCGGCCAGCGTATAGACGTCGAACACGGAGTTGCGGATGGCGTAGGAGCCGATCACGCACATGACCATGACGGCGACCGACAGCAAATGCGGCGGCACCAGCAGGATCTTGACGAATACGCGGATACCGAACAATTGCACCACCAGGATGATGATATAGGCGAGCACGATCGTAAGATAAACGCCATAGATCTCGATCGGGTGTTCCCTGAACAGCATTGGGCCGGGGAACAAGCCGTGGATCAAGAGCCCGCTCAGGATGACGGCGGTGGCCGGATCGCCGGGTATGCCGAGGCTGAGCAGCGGAATGAAGGTGCCGCCGCTGACTGCGTTGTTGGCGGTCTCGGGCGCGATCACGCCCTCCTCGACGCCCTTACCGAAACGCGACCTGTCCTTGGAGAAGCGGCGGGCGTGGTCATAGGCGATGAAGGCGGCGATCGGCCCGCTGGCGCCGGGAATGGCGCCGATTACCGTGCCGATCAACGAGGAGCGCATCATCAGCCCGAGGCTGCGCCGCATCAGCGCGAGCGAGGGCAGTTCGATGCGGGCGTCCTGCGGATCGGCCAGCTTCTGCAGGCCGGCGCGGTAGATTGAAAAGGTCTGGATGATATGCGGCACGGCGAATAGCCCGATCATCGCCACCACCAAGTTGACGCCTTGCTGAAAGGTAACGGTGCCGAAGGTCAGACGCTGGTCGCCGGTGATCTCGTCGAGACCGACGGTCATCAGTATCAGGCCGATGACGCCGGCGATCAGCCCGCGCATCAGTGACTTTTCGGCCAGGCCGCAGATGGTCGACATGCCAAACACCACCAGCGCGAAAATCTCCGCCGGGCCGAATTTGATGGCCAGCCGCGACACCAGATCGACCGACACCACCATGATGAACAGGCTGATGAGCCCGCCGACGGTGGAACTGATGACCGCCAGGCCGAGCGCCAGGCTGGCCTTGCCGGCATTGCGCATCGGATAGCCGTCGAGCACGGTAGCCGCCGCCGACGGTGTGCCCGGTACGCCGATCAGTATGGCGGACACCGAACCGCCGGTCATGCCGCCGATATAGGTCCCCACCATCAAGGCAACCGCCGGCATGGTGGCGGCGCCGAAGGTGAGCGGCAGCACCAGTGACAGCGCCATCGTATAAGTGAGGCCCGGTATGGCGCCGAAGATGAGCCCGATTATCGTGCCCAAACCGATGGCCCCAAGCACGCTCGGCTCGAACACCAGCGGCAAGGCGTTGACGAATGCGTCCATCGGCCGGCCGCTAGAAGTAAATAGTGATGATGTTGCCCGGCGGCAGATAAGTTCCGAGCAACTTGCCGAACACCAGATAACAGCCGAGCGATAGCCCGATCGACATGCCGGCGATCACCAACACTGACCTGACACGCAGGACAAACAACAAAATCGCAGCCACAACAAATGCGGTCGACGGGATGAAACCGAATGGCTCGAGCAGCATCCCATAGACCACGAAGCTGCCGATCGTCATCGCAACCGCGGTCAAACCACCCGGCAGAACGGTGGCGGAATCATGAGTCTCATTTTCCAAATCCAGCGCCGGCGTCCGAAAACTCTGAAACAACAGCAACAGCGACAAGACCGCCAGCACATAGCCGAAAAACAACGGAAACGCGCGCGGTCCCGCTTCGGTGCCCGGGCTGGGCGCGATCGTCTGATAGACGAGCACGATCCAGACCAGGGCGACCGCAAGCAGGACGGTTCCGGAAATCCGGTTACGCAGATTTTCGGACATGCGCTAGCCGTTGTTGCTGGCGGATGACGCTATCAGCTTTTCGGCTTTTTCTCGAGGCCGAGCCCTTTCATGATCTTGTCGAGGCGGCCGTCGTCCTTGACGATGAGCTTCTCGAAGGCCTCGTGGTCGAGAAACTTCACGTCAGCGCCGAGCTTGGCGAGCGTGGCCTTGAAGCTCGGCGACTCGGCCGCTTTCTTGGCGGCGGCCTGGAGCTTCATGATCACCGCCGGCGGCGTGCCCTTGGGCGCCGCCAGCCCGCGCCACATGGACAGTTCCACGTCCACGCCCTCTTCCTTGGCCGTCGGCACATTCGGGAACGCGGAGAGGCGCTCGCCGGCGGTCATGGCAATAAGGCGGACCTCGCCGGCCTTGAGGAACGAAACGAACTGGCCGGGGAACTGCACAGCGACATCAAGACGCCCGGCCACCAGCTCGGCCGGCACCTTGCCGACGCCGCCGAGCGGCACGTAGATCACCTTGTCGCCGATCCCAAGCGCGTCGAATATCGCGGCGGCGGTAACGTGGGTGAACGAGCCTTTGGCGGCGGTGCCGACCTTCAGCTTCGACGACGATTTTTTCGCGGCCGCAGCGATATCCTTCAGCGTCTTATAGGGACTGTCGGCCTTCACGGCGACCACCAGCGATTCGTTGGTGACGCAGGCGATCGGCGCGAAGTCCTTGTAGCTCAGGTTCATGTTGCCGCGTAGATGCGACGTGCTGATCGAGTTCGAGTTCCACACGATGGAGTAGCCGTCCGGCGACTGGGCGCCGACGTGCTTGTAGCCGACCGCGCCGCCGGCGCCCGGCCGGAACACCGGCACCACCGGCTTGCCCAGCGCCTTGCCCATTTCGTCTGACAGCACCTGGGCGATGGTCTTGGCGGTGGAGCCGAACAGCACTGTCATCTCGACCGGCTTGTCGGGAAATTCCGCGCGTGCAGCGCCGATGGGCGCCAGCAGCAGAGCCGCGACGGCGCTCGCCGCCGCGGCCAGACGAAAGGCTATTCGCTCGCTTTGCTTTCTCATTATCTCGTCCTCCCTTTTTCTTTCGATGTTTTGGCTTCTGTCGTCGGCTTTAGGCTCTATTCCGCCGCCACCCGGTGGATGGCGTCGGTGCGTTCCTCAGCCCGCTCCGGCAACGCCGCCTGCGCGGCGTTGGATAGCACCCAGGCATCGCGGATGACGCGCTTGGCATTGGCGAGAATGATCTCGGAGGTCTCGCCGGCGAGCACCGGACGGACCTCGGCGCTGACGATCGGGCGTTTGGTCTGGTTAAAGAATTCGTTGTCCTCCAACACGTCGAAGAACTCGGTCACTTCCTCGGTGTCGATCTCGCCGCCCGGTACGCCGAAGCGCGGCTGAATGTCGCCATAGGCCGGATGCTTGCGGTCGCGGCACACGCAGTTGCCGAGATGGGCCGACCATAAATAGTCCTTGATCAGCGGGATCGCCTCGTCCGCTTTCTCGTTCAGCAACGGGAAGTGGCTCAGATCGGCGAGCAGACCGAAATTCGGATTGCTTGGCGCGATGGCGTTGGCGATATCGACCGCGTCGGTAAAATGGCCGATCAGGTTCATCTTGTCGATGTCACGGTCGAAGATCTTGAGCGTGAAATTCATCGACCCTTCTTCCTTGCCGTATTCCAGGATCTGGTGCAGCGAGTCGATCAGCAGCTTCTTGGCTTCCTCGCGCTTGGCGTTGCCCGGATCCTTGCCGGCGATGATCCGCACCACCTCGGCGCCGAGATCGTAGGCCTCGTCGACGCAGTTCTTCACCGCGTTGATGGCCTTGCCGCGCTCATTGGCGTCGAAGGAATTGAGGTTGAGCTTGTTGCCGAGAATGCGCGGCTGGGTGGCGTAGGCCACCGACAGATGCGACTGGTCGAGCAGCGTCCGGCAGGTATTGCGCGCTCGGTAATCCTTCATCCAGCCGACCTCGACCGCGGTCCAGAAATCGTCGGCGCAAATCTTCTCAAGCGTCTCGACCAGCGGCCCCTCGCCGGTCTCCAGCCCCGGGAAGGCCTTGAAGTGTACGACGCCCACCCGCATTTTCTGGTACATGCTAATCGTCATGGATCGCTCTCCTTGATTGCGCCGAAACCGAGCTTCGATTTCATCGGTATCTTTTACAAGTGCCCATATTGCCGCGTTACTCCGCCGCCTGTGCCATAGCCGCCTCGCGTTGTTCCTTCTCGCGCAACGCCATCCGCACCCGTTCCGGGGTCGCCGGCAACGCGGTGATGCGCACGCCGACGGCGTCATAGATCGCGTTCATGATCGCCGGGATGGTCGGCACCATGGCCGGCTCGCCGATGGCCTTGACGCCGAGCGGACCGATCGGGTCGGGATCCTCGATGATGATCGAGTTCACCTGCGGCACGTCGAGCGACGTCGGCAGAATATATTTGGCGAGGCCCGAAGTGCTGGTGCGGCCGCCTTCGAGTTTGTAGTCCTCCATCAGGCCCTGGCCGAGCGCCTGCACGATACCGCCCTCGATCTGGCCTTCCACCCCTTGCGGATTGACGGCGCGGCCGACGTCATGGGCGGCCCATATTCCAAGAACTTGCACCTCGCCAGTCACGGTATCGACTTCGACCTCGGCGACTTGGGCGCCGAACACATAGACCTGCCAGGGGCGGCCCGAGCCGTCGACCGGATCGAGCCCGGTGGTGTCGGTGCCGAAGGTCGCCGAGCCAACCGGCACCACGCCGCGGTTCTTGGCGGTTTCGACCGCCTCACCCATGGAAATGCGGTGATTTGTGTCGTTCGCCCAGATTTCGCCATTGCCGGTGCCGATCTGCTCGGGCGCCACGTCCCAGACCTCGGCCATGACGTCGACCAGGCGCTTGCGCGCCTCGCGCGAAGCGAGCGCCACCGCGTTGCCGATCATGTAGGTTTGGCGGCTGGCGCCGGCGTGAGAGGCTTCCGGCGCGCGCGCGGTGTCGTTGTCGCCGATCACCACGTGCTCCGGCTTGACGCCCATTTCCTGCGCGGCAATCTGCGCCAGCACGGTGAGGATACCCTCGCCGATCTCGGTGACGCCAGTGACCACCTTGGCGCTGCCGCCGTCATCGATCTCGGCCCAGGCGGCGGCGCGATCGACCACCGCGGTGCGGGCGATCCCGTACCAGCAGGCAGCCATTCCGCGTCCGCGCTTGCGTGCCATGGCGCTACTCCGCCGCTTCTTGTTTATCGACGCCGGCAAAACGCGCGCCGAGCGAAACCGGCGGCCTGATGTCGGCACGGTCGAGGTCGCGGCGCTTGTCGCCGCGCGAGACCGGGCTGCCGGCTTCCCAGCCGGAAGCTTTCTCAGCCGCTTCGAGCGCGCGCAGCAGGCTGACGCTGCCGAGCGTCTGCTTGGTGTGGGTGATCGCGCCGTCACGCATGGCGTTGATGCGCCTGATCTCGAAGGGATCGAGCCCGAGCCGCTCCGCGCAGATGTCGAGATGAGATTCGGTGGCAAATTGCGTCTGCAAAGCACCGAAGGAGCGGAAGGCGCCGGATGGCGTGTTGTTGGTGTAGATGCCGTAGGTGTCCACGCGCACGTTCGGGATGGCGTAAGGCCCGGCGCCCAGGATCGCGGCCTTGCGCATGACGCCTTCGGTTGACAGTCCGTAAGCGCCGCCGTCGCAGATCATGGTCATTTGCAACGCATTGATACGGCCGTCGCGCATCAGCCCCATGCGCAAGGTGGTGCGCGAGGGATGGCGTTTGGCGGTGGAGATGATCGATTCCTCGCGGGTGAACACCAGCCGCACCGGCGCGCGCGTCTTCATGGCGAGCAGCGCCAGCATGCCCTGGTAGATCATGTCTTCCTTGCCGCCGAAGCCGCCGCCCACCGGGCTCATGATGAAACGGACCTTGCTGATCGGCTTGGCGATAATGCGCGCCAGCATGGAGCGGTGGTGGGTGATGTTCTGGCTAGGCGAGACGATGGTCACCACATCGTCATGATCGACGTAGGCGAGGCCGGCCTCCGGTTCGAGATAGGCGTGCTCGATGGCTTGCGTCGAATAGCTCTCTTCGACGACGAGATCGGATTCGGAAAAACCCTTCTCGACGTCGCCGACGCGGATCGGAATGTGCTTGGTGATATTGTCGGGCGCGTAGTCGTGCAGCACCGGCGCGCCCGCACGCATGGCGTCGTCGGCGTCGAACACCGCCGGCAGCGGTTCGTAATTCACCTTGATCGCGGCGGCAGCGCGCTTGGCGGTAAGCAGATCGGCCGCGGCGACAGCTGCGACGGCCTCGCCGACATAACGCACCTTGCCGCGCGCCATGATCGGCTGGTCGTTGACGAAGACACCGAAGCCATCCTCGCCCGGCACGTCGGCCGAGGTGATGACGCCCTCGACGCCGTCCATGGCTTCCGCGGCGGAGGTCTCGATGGAGACGATGCGGGCGTGGGCGTGCGGCGAGCGCAATACTTGGACATGAAGCATACCCGGCATGGTCATGTCGCCGGCATATTTGAGGCGGCCGGAGACCTTGCTGGGCGTATCGATGCGGCGCACGTTCTTGCCGATGAAATCGCCCTGCTCGGCGTCGATTTCGCCGAGCGCGGTGGCCGGCAGGCGACCGTTCTGCACGTCGCGCGCCAGTTCCACCGCGTCGAAAATCTTCTGGTAGCCGGTGCAGCGGCAGATATTGCCGCCGAGCCGCTCCTTGATTTCCTCCCGGCCGGCGAAGGGATTGGCGCGCAGCGCGGCCGTCGCCGCCATCACCATGCCGGGAATGCAATAGCCGCACTGGCTGGCGCCCATCTTGTGAAAGGCCTTTTGCAGCAGGCTCAATTCACCGGTGCTGGCCAGCGCTTCGACGCTCTCGATCACCGCGCCTTGTGCCTTGGCCACGGGCAGCAGGCAGGACTTCATCAGCACGCCGTCGACGAACACCGAGCAGGTGCCGCATTCGCCGGCGCCGCAGCCTTCCTTGTTGCCGGTGAGGTTGAGGTCGTCGCGCAGGAAGTCGAGCAGGCGCTGATGCGGCTTGGCTGCACGGGAAATCTTGCGGCCGTTGACGGTGGCGTCGAGACGAAGGTCAGGCATAGGCCGCCTCCAGTTCGGGGGCAAGCGCTGAAGCGTCGGCGCCGGCGCGGCGGGCGGCGTTGACCAAGCCGCGCAGCATGAAGCCATGCACCACGTCGCGGCGGTAGTCCTGGCGCGTACGCGAGGCAACCAGCGCGACCGGCATATCGGCGGCTTCTTCCAGCGTGGCGGCGTTGAGCGGCGAGCCTTTGAGAAATTTTTCAACGTCGGGCAGGCGCAGCGGCCGCGGCCCGATGCCGGCAATGGAAAGCCGCGCGTCCTCGATCTTGCGGCCGTCGCGGTCGAGCTTGACCAGTGCGGCCAAGCAAACCAGCGAGATCACCAGCGAACGGCGGTGGCCGACCTTTTCGAAACTGCCGCCGTAGCCGGCGAGCGCGTCGCATTCGATCGCGACCAGCAATTCGCCGTCCTCGAGCACGGTCTTGTTCGGGCCGGTAACAAAGTCGGCGAGCGGCAGTTTTCGCTTGCCGCGCGCGGAGACAAGCTCCACCTCGGCCTCGTGCGCGATCAGGCAGGGGGTACCGTCGGCGGCGGGCGAGGCATTGACGATATTGCCGCCGATGGTGGCCTGCGCCCTGATCTGGTCGTCGGCAAACCAGACCGCGCAGCGCGGCATGCAAGGCAGCGCACGGGCGAGCTTGGCATCATCGAGGAAGCGCTGGATCGGCGTGGCGGCGCCGAGCCACACGAGTTTGTTATCGATGCGCAGCTCGTTGAGCTCGGGGATTTTCGAAACGTCGATCAGCACCGGGATATCGACGTCGCCGGCCCTGCCCTCGCGTGCCCAGGGGAAGGTGTCGGTGCAGCCGGCGACGACGCGACAGCGGCCGCGATTGTCCGCCATCGCCGTGAAAGCCTCGCCGAGCGTGACCGGCGTCAGGTAGTTCTCGCAGATGAGCATCGCGCTCCCTTGCGTTCGCCCTCGCCTCTTCGAAATATTTACTCCACCGCCTCTTTATGTGCGGCGTCCATTTTCGCCTTCACCACCACTTTGATGGCGTCCTCGACCCGGTCCTTGGCGTAGCGGATCGCGGTCGGCAGGTCGTCGAGTGGGAAGGTGTGGGTGTGGATCTTGGTTGCGTCGAAGCGTTTCTGTGCCATGAAGGCCTCGGCGCGGTGAGTCGCGCTCTTGCCCTCGCCGCGGATGCCGCAGAGGTAGATGTTGTTGCGCACGATATGCGCCACGTCCACTGGCACCTTATCGCCCGCATAGGCCGCAAGACAGACCCTGCCGCCGCGGTTGACCATGTGCACGGCGTCGTTGACGGCACTGGTCGCCGCCGAGCATTCGACCGCGTAATCGACGCCCTTGCCGCCGTTGAGTTTTTTCACCGCTTCGACAACGTCGGGTTCCTTGCGGATATTGATGACCGCGTCGGCGCCGAGTTCCTTGCCGATCTGCAGGCGGTTGTCGCGGGTGCCGGTGAGAATGACCGGCTGGGCGCCGAGCGCCTTGGCGACCGCCACCGTCAATAGGCCGATGGGCCCGGGTCCCGTGACGCAGACGCTTTCGCCGGCCATCAGGCCGCCGAGCTCGGTGAGGGCATACATGCCGGTGCCGGCGGTGACGACGAGCGTGCCTTCCTCGTCCGACATCTCTTCGGGGATCGGGATCAGCGTGTTGACGTTGTTGACCTGGTATTCGCAGAAGCCGCCGTCGGTCGTGAAGCCGTTGGCGCGGTGGCCCTTGTCATGGTCGCCGTAGTTCATGCCGTAGTTGTGGCAGGAAGTGTACATGCCCTCGCGGCAGCGCTTGCACTGACCGCAGCCGGCGTGGATCTCGACCGCCACGCGCTGGCCGATCTTGCACTCGTCGACGCCGGGCCCGAGCGCCACCACCCTGCCCATGTATTCATGACCGGGCGTAAAGTTCTTGTTGAACGGCTGGCCGCCTTGGATCAGCGCCGGAGGCCCGTGATAGATGATTTCTAGATCGGTCTGGCAGATCGCCACGGCGTCGATACGCACCAGCACTTCGGCCTTCTTCGGCACCGGCACCGGCTTTTCGCTCATGCTGAGCTCACCCGGGTCGCCGAGCACCCAGGCGCGCATGGTTTCCGCAATCGGAAATTCATTGTGGTTGGTTTTCACTCCGGGCGGTGCGTACATTTGTCCTCCAGATGCAATCGGGGGCTTAACGCGCGGCAATCAATTGGCGACGGCCTGCGGCCGCTCGGCATTGGATTGCGAATTGGGCTCGCCATATTCGGCGGACAATGCGCGGGTGGCGGCGCCGATCTCGTCGCGCATGAGTGCGAGGTGCTCATCGCTGGCGCGCATCGCCGGCGTCGATGCGCTGATCGCGCCGATCACGGTACCGGCCTGGTCGCGAATGGCGGCGCCAACGCAGATCACGCCGGGCAGATATTCCTCGCGGTCGATGGCATAGCCGTTGCGGCGCACGACGCGCAGCGATTCGAGCAGCGCCGGAAAGTCGGTGATGGTCTTGTCGGTGAAGCGCTTCATTCGGCCTGCGAGAATGCGTTTCATTTCATCTTCCGGCAGCCAGGCCAGAATCGCCTTACCCACGGACGTCGCATGCGGGGCTTCCACCTTGCCAGTCTTGCCGGTGTCGACGCGTACGGCATGTCGCGCCTCGCGCACTGCCAGCGTGACCACGCTGTCGCCCTGCAAGGCCGCGAGATGCACGGTTTCGCCGGTGACCCGGTTGATGTTTTCGAGATAGGGCTGGGCACGGCGCGGCAGATCGACCTGCAGGCAGGCATGGCCGAGATAGAGGATACGCGCGCCCAGTGCATAAAGCCTGCGCCCCGCCACTTTGGTGGCGAAGCCGCGCTGGATCAGGGTCGCCAGCAAATGGTGGCAGGTGGAAATGTTGAGGCCGGTGCGGGTGGCGAGCTCGGTCAGCGTCGCCTCGCCGCCGGCCTCGGCGATGGTTTCCAAGAGGAAAAGCGCGCGGTCGACCGATTGGATGCTGTGGCGGTCGCCGTTGGCCCGCGCGCGCGATGGAAGGGCCTCAGCACCCGGCCCGGGCAGGATGGTGGCGTCCATGGTTTCGTTTCTCCCTAACGGCCCAAGGAAATAGGCCGGCCGGGTGGAGTCAAGGATATTTTCAGTATCGAGAATCTCATTTTCGGGATACGAAAACACAAAATAATAGTCCGCTCAGTGTGTTAGCGGGTGCTCCGGGCGAGATTATTAGCCCTGTTTGGCCAATCCCAGCTCGATTTCGATGGCGCCACAGAGCATCTGCCCCAGGGTGATGTGCATCTCCTGGATACGGGCGGTGGTGTCTGACGGCACCACCAGCAGGTGGTCGGCGAGGCCCTTGAGGGCGCCGCCGCCCTTGCCGCCAAGGGCGGCGGTGACGAGCTTCATGGCTCTGGCCTGTTTCAGGGCGGCGATGACGTTGGGGCTCTGGCCCGAGGTGGAGATGGCGATGGCAACGTCGCCGGGCTTGCCCAAGGCCTCGATCTGGCGGGCATAGACGCGCTCGAAGCCGAGGTCGTTGCCGGCGGCAGTGAGCGCCGACGTATCCGTGGTCAAGGCAAGCGCGGCGATGGCCGCACGGTTCGCCTTGTATCGGATGCTGAGCTCAGTCGCGAGATGTTGGGCATCGGCAGCGCTGCCGCCATTGCCGAAGAACAACAGCTTGCCGCCGCTGCGGAGCGAGGCAACGCAATCGCCAACCAGCCCGGCAAAGGTGTTGCTGAGCGCCGCTTCGGTGCGGCGAGCGACGTCATTGTGTTCAGCAAATTCAGCTTTGAAAAATGCAGCGAGGTCCATGTCATGTTCCATTGCGCATGATCTCGTCCGGAAACCGGTTCCCACTTTTCGGGATCATGCTGCTCAAGCCGCCTCGCCGCGGAATTCCGGCACCGCGTCGCGCAACGCCTTGTAGATGACGGTGCGCTCGTTGCGCGCCAAGCCCTGTTCCAGGACCTTCACCCAGGCGCGGATTGCTTCCAGCGTCGGCTGCACCGGCTTGGCTGCGACGATACCGGGAATGCCGATATCGGCGGTTTCTTCTTGGCGGGCGAACAGGATTTCATGCAGGCGCTCGCCGGGACGAATGCCGGTGAATGCGATCTTGATGTCGCGGCCGGGTTCCAATCCGCTCAGCCGTATGATGCGTTCGGCAAGATCGACAATTTTGACCGGCTGTCCCATGTTGAGCACGTAGACCGAGACGTCGCCCTTTTTCGGCTCCAACGCGTGGCTTGCCGCGGTGATGACCAAATCGCAGGCCTCGCGAATAGTCATGAAGTAACGCACCATGTTCGGGTGAGTGACGGTGACCGGGCCGCCGGCTTCGATCTGCGCCTTGAACTTCGGCACCACCGAGCCGTTGGACGCCAGCACGTTACCGAACCGGACCGAGATCAGGCGGGTGGTGCCTTTGCCGCCGGTGGCTTCGTTATCGAGCGCCTCGCAATACATTTCCGCCAGCCGCTTGGTGGCGCCCAGCACGGAAACCGGCTCGATCGCCTTGTCGGTGGAGATCATCACCATGGCGGCGGCGCCGGCCGCCGCGGCGGCGTCGGCGACGTTGATCGAGCCGAACACATTGGTCTTGATGCCCTCGTCCCAATCCATTTCGAGTAGCGGCACGTGCTTGAGCGCAGCGGCGTGAAAGACGACGTCAGGCGCAAATTGCGCAACCAGCGCCATGATGCGCTCGCGGTCGCGCACGTCGGCGATGCGGCCGGAGATGTTGGCCTGCACCTGCATGCCGGTGAGCTTTTCCAGCACGGCGTGCAACGCGGGTTCCGAATTCTCGATTGCCAGCAGGCGGGCGGCGCCGAATACCAGCAGGCGCTCGCAGATTTCCGAGCCGATCGAGCCGCCGCCGCCGGTAACCACGACCGACTTGCCGCTCACGAACTGCTCGAGGCGGCGGTAATCAATCTTGACGCTCGGCCGCAGCAGCAGGTCTTCGACCGCGACCGGCGCAAGCTGCACGGCCGGGCCGCCGGAATCGAGCGAGGGCAGTTGGCTCAGATTAAGACCCAGTCGGCGCGCGCGAATTAAAATCGATTCTGGACGCGCTTCCGGCGAAAGCGCCGATGGCGCCAGCACCGCGCGCGCCACCCGCGTGCCTTGGTTGCCGAGATCGGCGACCACGCGTTCGAGATCACTGATGTCGCCCAGCACGGAGATGCCACGGATCGACTGGCCGCGGTCATTTGCCGACGGCGACAGGATGCCGACCGGCCAGATCTTCTTGACCGCGCCGCTCTCGATCGAGCGCAGTAGAACCTCGGCGTCGGCAGCGCGGCCAAGGATCAGCGCCGGAGTGGCATCGGCGACCTTGGCGCGCTGGAGCGTTCGCGAGTAGTGGAAATATCGATAGGCGATGCGCGAGCCGCCCAGCAGGAACATCTGCAGGAACCAGTACAGCAGGATGGTGATCTTGCCGAAAAAGAATTGACCGTACACGTTCGGCGACAGCAGCACGTAATCAAGCACGAGCAGCGACATCGCTAGAACGGTAGATGCTCGGAAGATATTGTAGAGATCGGGAACCGAGGTGAAGCGCCACTTGTTGCGGTGCAGGCCGAAGATGAAATAGACCACCGCCGCATAGACCAGGAAGACCGGCAGAAAAATTTCGAGGCCGGGCAGTTTCACGGCGAGGAGGTAGTCCTCGAAACGCATAACAAATGTCAGGCCGATCGCCGTGGCGGTGGCGACCAGATCGTGCAGCACGATCAGAATCTGGCGCGGTGTTAGTCGTGGCAGCCTGATCATTCGCGGTTTCCTGCGGGGTTTTGATCTTTGCGTGAACTATACAGGGATTTCGCCAACGGGGGCGATTTCCAATCCGCGGGCGGGAAGAACAAGCCGATGATCCAAGGGCTTAGGTAACAAATCCGCCAGGCAGGGCAACAGCAAATTTAGCAGCCTTTCAGACCCGCAGAAAACGCGGCGCGCCGCCGGATAGTGCCACGCAGGTCAGCCGTCCGGTCGCGAAGGCGCCGGTATCGATGCCAATCCTATTCGGCAGCACTTCCGGCTTCGGCATGGGCGTATGGCCGTGCACGACGATCTTGCCGAAGTCCATATCGCTGCCGAGAAATTCATCGCGGATCCAAAGCAGATCGTCTTCACTCTGGCGATCGAGCGGCACGCCCGGCCGCACCCCGGCATGGCAGAAAAAGTATTTGCCGCGGCTAAGCGACATTTTGAGTGCGCTTAGAAAATCCACATGCGCACTCGGCAACGCGACCCGCAGCTGATCCCTGGCCATAGCAAAATTCGCGTGCGTGAGCCCGCGGAGGTGAATGCCATAAGAATGCAATGTTTCCAGGCCGCCCTGCTGGCGCCAATGCGGCCCGGTCGCGGGATCGGAGAGAAACGCCGCGAGCAGGGTCTCATGGTTGCCCTTGAGCGCGACGTAGGACGTCGGAAAAGGATTTTCGATCAGACGATCGAGCACACCGCGCGACTGCGGACCGCGGTCGATATAATCGCCGAGGGTTACGGTCAAGGCCGCAGACCCATACTGCTCGACGTCGCGCCGGATCGCGGTGATCGCTCGCTCGAGCAAATCCAGCCGGCCGTGGATGTCGCCGATCGCATAAATGCGCTCCGGCGCGCTAGATCGGACGTCTTCGTTCGTCATCATGACTTGACGGTGTTAACCATTTTGTTGATTCGGCCAGCTACAGATAATCGAGCGCCTGAGAAATCACAGCCCCAGCGGGCCGCCGCAATTCCCTGTTTGCGGGAAATTTGCTAACGGAAGCCGGACGCCGCGGCCGCGGCGCCTGCCTGACGCCATCACAACTATTGCCATGCGAGATTCAAACGCCAGCCTGCCGCGCGCGCGCCTGCTGACCGCGCTGCTGCTGCTTTGGCTCGCCGGCTCCGCCTTGCGGCTTACCATCCTGGCAGTGCCGCCGGTCATCCCGCTAATCCATGACGACCTTGACCTTAACGCGACCCAAATCGGCATCCTGACCGGTCTGCCGTCCATGCTGTTCGCCATCGCGGCGGTGCCGGGCTCGCTGCTGATCTCCCGGCTCGGCGTGACAACGGCGATGGTGGTCGGCCTGGCCCTCAACACCATCGGCGGCGCGCTACGCGGGACGTTGCCCGACGTCTATTGGCTCTATGCCATGACCATCCTCATGGGCACGGGCGTCGCGATCATGCAAGTGACCATGCCGCCGGCGGTGCGCGCCTGGGCGCCGCGCCGCATCGCTTTTGCGACCGCCGTCTACACCAACGGCCTGCTGGTCGGCGAACTGCTGCCGGTGGCGCTGATGCTGCCGGTGGTGCTGCCGATAGTGGGCGGCTGGCAATGGGGCTTCGCATTCTGGAGCGCGCCGGTCGCTGCAATAGCCGTGCTGGTCATGGCTTTGGCGCCGCGGCAGGCCCCGTCAAACGGAATCGGCCCTGCGGCGCGGCGGCGCTGGTGGCCGGATTGGAGCAGCGCCCTGATCTGGCGGCTCGGCATCATGCTCGGCACCGTCAATGCCATGTATTTCACCACCAACGCCTTCCTGCCCGATTATCTCAGCAGCCACGGCGAGGCAGCCTGGATAAGCCCGGCGCTTACCGGTTTGAACGCCGGGCAAATGCCGGCCTCGATCCTGCTACTGATGTTCGCCAGCCGGCTTGAGCTCAGGGCTTGGCCCTATGTGGCATCGGGCATGCTGTGCGTGGTCGGGATCGTCGGCATCGTCTTCGGGTCCGGTATCATCGTTGTCGCCGCTGCTACGTCGATCGGCTTTGCCGCAGCCGGAATCCTGGTGCTGGCGCTGGCGTTGCCGCCGCTGCTGTCCCCGCCTGACGATGTGCACCGCGTCACCGCCGCCATGTTCACCATCAGCTATAGTTGCGCGGTGATCGTGCCGGTGATCAGCGGGCTGGCCTGGGATATGAGCGGCGTTGCAGGTCTGGCCTTCGTGCCGATCGCGCTCTGCGGCGTCGTGCTGGCAGTGCTGGCGCCGGCCATCAATCATGTGCGACGGCCAGGGAGTTGAGCGATGCGTCCGATTCCGGTGGGAGCAAAGGGAACCTACACACTGCGCGTCACGCCGGCGCATCTGGCCAACCAGTTCAAGGACGTCAGCCTTCCGCAGGTATTCGCCACGCCGATGATGGTGACGGCGATGGAGAACGCCGCGCTCAACGCGGTGCGTGACTATCTCGACCCCGGCGAGAGCGCGGTCGGCACCCTGGTCAATGTACGGCATCTAGCCGCGACACCGGTCGGCCATCAGGTCACGGCCGAGGCGGAGGTCACCAAAGTCGACGGCCGGCGCATCGAATTCAACGTGACCGCGCGCGACGAGACCGAGGAGATTGGCGTAGGCACGCATGAACGCATGGTGGTCGACCTCGCCCGGCTTGGAGCGCGACTCGCGGCCAAAAAGCCGACGTAACGCACGCGGCGCATAAGAGACTTGAAATTCATTTTAAGCGTGCAGTGAGGCCGCAAAGAGCGGTTCGCGCGCCAAGCCTTGCCGGCCCGACGAAGCCGGCGGTCAAATACCGGCCGATGAATTGTTCGGATTATCGCTGCGCGCGAGCAATCAATACACGATGTCCGACGACGCCACCGCGTGCACATGCTGCGATGTAGCAACGGACTGCTTTTTCAACTTTGCCGGCGCCGGTTTGGGGAGCGTCGAGATGGTTGGCTGACCGGAAGCGGTTGCCGGCTCCCGCTTTGGCTGGTGCGGCGGCAGCGGTGCCGTTCGCGAAGCTGAGCGCGACGCCGAACGTACCGCCTCCGTCGCAGCGTCCTTCAGCGGAAGTTGCTCGGTTTTCAAGCCATTCAGCTCACGCAAGTCATTAACGAAATCCTTCGGCTCCAGCCAGATGAACGGCGGCAACTTCAGGCCCATGTGCTCGGCGATTTTGCGGCCGAAGCCGACGCAGTTATTCCACAACGCATTCCACATCGGGTTATCGGCCTGCAGCTTCCTGATAAAGGCGTCGAGCTCATCGTAATGAGCTTTGTCCATCCACACGCGATAGCGCGCTGTGACGTATTTTTCTTCAAGATCGCCGTCGCTGGCGCCGGTCTCTGCCGGAACGAATATCACGTGCCCAACCGTCCAGTTGAAAAGACTGCAATTAAAGCAGTTCTCGGCGTCGCCGGCCGGATGCAGCCCGGCGATTCGGCTCGCGACGATTTCGTCACGCCGATTCACCTTCCCATACAACACGTACATATGGCCGTAGTTGGCAGCGTTGCGACCGCGAAACTCGATAAAATACCGCTGGCTACCCGCGCGGCGGCTCTTTTTAGTTTCGACGGTCCACTTCTCGTTCAACGACGATGCGACGGCCGAGGCCACCGTGCTTTGCGCTTCGGCCGGCAGGGCGCTCGCGCCCAACAAGATCGCCGCCACGCTCGCGCCGATCAGGATGCTGAAGCCCCGACCCAAGCTGCACGAATACCGCATCATCAACTCCCTAACCTGCAACGAAGGTTAGTTAGTTATATATCAACGCGCGCCTCTTCGCGCCCCTGATCCAGAGACGTGAAAATCCGCCGGCTTTCGCCGGAGGACTGAGATCGAACCCTCCTCAGCGATCGGCACCAAGAAAGGGCGCGGCATCGAGCCGGCCCTATTCTTGTCGCCCTCGCGCGAGGTCTAAGCTTAGCCCTTGGTATGGACTACCGGGGCCTTGCCTTTGCCTACCGGAACCTTGCCTTTACCGGCGCAGCCAGCGACGCCAAGGGCAAGGATTGCCGAACAGACGAGAACCAGAATCTTTTTCATGATGACGCCACCCATGTTTACCCTCGTGAGCTTTCAACGTGTACAATCCATCCGGACACTCAGCTAGTGCGCAAAAGCCACACTCCACACATTTGTGCATAGCCGGATGGGACCGATTCATTGAATTACTGGCGCTTTTCAGGCCCCCGCGTCCTATCCCAGTACTAGAACAAATAATGAACGGTATATTGCTCCGGAATTCGCCAGCGTAGCGGCCGCAGCAATGAGCGCGGTGCGGAAAATCCAGTCCTATGCGCCATTCCGCTTATTTGTACTCCTCGCAGCTTCCAACGCGCGGATAGAGCTTGGGGTACTCCTTTTCAATCTGGGCATCGACCTTTTTGAGCTCCGCTTGGCAGGCCTCCTCGGTTGGAAAGGGTGTGTAGACCTTGCGCTCGCCGTCTGGGTGGTAGGCGACGAACTGCCACCAGGCCATAGCCGGCAATGTGGTCATGGCGAACGTCGCGATACCGAACAGCAGGAGGGCGATATATCGCGGCTTCATGGGGTCTCCTTTTTCGCTCGCTAGTCTTTTTGCCCCCAGGACGCGCTTTCCGGCCGGCAAGTTTACCGCAGCACGACGACTCTCGTGCCGAAACCGACCCGCCTATATAGGTCCATGACGTCGCTGTTATGCATGCGGATGCAGCCATGGGACACAAACCTGCCGACCGAACCGGGGTTGTTGGTGCCATGGATCGCATATTCGCCACCACCGCTCAGCGTCATCGCCGCCGCGCCCATCGGGTTGTGCGGGCTGCCGCCCGGGACGACCGCTGGCAGCCGAGAATAATCCTTTCGGATTGATTCAGGCGCCGACCAACCCGGCCTGATGTATTTGCCGTCGATATAGGCCGTCCCTTGCCAGGCCATGCCTCGCCTGCCGACACCCACCGGATAGCGGATCGCCTTGCCCTCGCCGATAACGAAATAAAGGCGCCGCTGGTTCGTCTTAATGACGATCGTGCCCTCTGAATAACCGCTAAAGCGGACGATTTTCCTGGCATCGGCCGACGCCGGCGCCAACAGAACGAAGCTTACAAGCGCAAGTGTCCCGAACGGTATAATATGCATGATTCAGGCGACCCCGATCGCATGTGAACTTTGAAGCCTAAATAATTCCATCGCGGCACCGCCGCCGTCAAGATTTGGCTTGGGCCCCCACACTCGGAAATGCAAATAAAATGGCCAAAAATCAGGACAGTTGTCGCCTCCGGCGCTGCCACGTTAAGATCATATCATCATGACGAAGACGGTCGCCGCGTTCGTCTGGTTCGCCGGACTCGTCGGATGGTACATCATTCGCCACCCCTTCGAACGCAAGGCGAAGAAGATCCGGGTTCGAAAATCCCTGCTCGATTGGCGGGAGGGGAGCCTTCTCGGCATTGGCCTGCTCGGCTTGTTCGTGGTCCCGGGCGTCTATGTTTTGACGCGATTTCCCGCCTCGCTCGACCGTCCCTTCGTCCCTGTGATCGCCTGGTTGGGCCTGGTGCCACTCGTCGGGGCATTATGGCTGTTCCGCCGCAGCCACGCCGATCTAGGCAGGAATTGGTCGATCACGCTGCAAGTCCGGGAGCAGCACGTGCTGGTCAAAACCGGCGTCTATCGCCTGATCCGCCATCCGATGTATTCTTCGTTTTTTCTTCTGGGCCTCGCGCAAGCATTGCTGTTGCCCAACTGGCTTGCGGGCCTATCCGGCGTTGCGGGAGCGGGGGTACTCTTCGGGTTCCGCGTGTTGCGGGAAGAGCGGATGATGCTGGAAAGCTTCGGCGAGGAGTATCGCGCCTATATGAACCAAACCAAGCGCATCGTTCCGTGGATCGTTTAGTCCAAAGGCGCCTGGCACGGAGATAGCGCATGCGCGGGCGAATGATTCGATTGTCCGTTCCGCGGCGCATAGTTATCGACCTATTGTATTTCGCGCGCGGCATTCCCACTGTTCCGGTCCAGAAGCGCATGTCGCTTGGCGCCCTAGTGGCGGCCCGCGCCGCCTGCCACGAGCGGCCGCGTTGGACCGCCATCTTCACCAAGGCCTATGCGCTGATGGCGCGCGAGTTTCCAGAGTTCCGGCGCGCCTATGTCAAGATTCCATGGCCGCACCTCTACGAATATCCGGCCAGCAACGCCACCGTAATCTTCGAGCGCGACTACCGCGGCGAACCCGGCCTGTTCTCGATCTCGATCAAGGAGCCGGCACGACAGTCGTTGCGCGATATCGGGCGTCAGATCGAGCACGCCTCGACCGCTCTGGTCGAGCAGATCAAGGATTTCCGGCGAACAATACAATTCACGCGCCTGCCGCGGCCGCTGCGCCGGGCATTTTGGTGGATCTGCCTGAACATCGGCCGCCAACGCGGCAATTACGTCGGGACATTCGGGGTCTCGGTCTATTCGGCGCTCAACGCCGAATCGCTGCATCCGCTATCGCCACTGACCACTTTGCTAAACTACGGGGTGATGAGCAGCGACGGCGTTCTCGACGTGCGGATCATCTACGATCACCGAGTGATGGACGGGGCGATCGTGGCGCGCGCGCTGACGCGGCTGGAGGAAATCCTCAACTCGATTATCCTTGAAGAGGTGCGGGCGCTGGCGGAAACACCAGCCAAAGCGGAAAGCCTGTGAATTCACGCTGGCGTGAAACTGGCCGGCAGCACCACTGCCGCCGCGGGGGACCTGTTTTACTGTAATTGATTGTTCTATTAGGATTTTTCGCCGTCCGGCCGCTCGTCCATGGTGTCAGCGAGCATCACGATTCGGGCGAAAGTTCTGGGGGGTGTGGCTTTTCCGCACTAGAGGCAAATTATGGCAGTGCGGTATTGAATAGCGATGAGGTTGGCCGCGCCGCCGGCGATCTTTGCCGGCGACTTTTGTCAATTGTGCGGCTTTAAGCGAGGCTAGTGGCGTCGTGCGAATTCCAGTGGTTCTGATTTCTTTGATCTTAGCAGCTTTCGCGCTTGGTGGCTGTAGCTCCACTGGCGCGAACAGCGGCGCGCAAGCCTACGCGTCGGCAAAACCCAAACACAAAGTATCAACCACGAAAGTATCAACCACGGAAGTCAGCGCGCGCGATCCGTGGACGCTGCACACACCGTTCGGCATCCTGTACAGCGAAACGCCACGCGAGATGGTGAGCTATCCGAGCAAGCAGGCGCCCGGCACCATCGTCGTCGATACCCGCAATCGGTTTCTTTATTACATAATGGGCCACGACCAGGCGATGCGCTACAGCATCGCGGTCGGCGCGGAAGGTTACGGCTGGTCAGGCGTCAGCAAGGTGGCGTCGAAGCGCGAATGGCCGGATTGGACACCGACGCCCGGTATCCTCAAGCGCTATCCAGATCTGCCCCGTCACGTCGACGGCGGTTACGACAATCCACTCGGCGCGCGCGCACTCTATCTCGGCGGCACGCTCTACCGCATCCACGGCACCAACGAGCCGTGGCGCATCGGCGCCGCCGTGTCGTCGGGCTGCATCCGCTTGTCAAATGCCGATATCATCGACCTCTACAATCGGACGAAGATTGGCACGACGGTGATCGTGCGCCGGTGAGTTCCTGCCGCGGCCATTTGATCGTCGGGGTGCGGCAAGTATACTTGTCCGTTGGATACTTCTGTCGTTAGCGTTCTGCCGCCGCTGGCGTCGCCTTCCGCCGGCGGATTTCTTCAATCGTGATGGCGTTGTCGCGCTCGCCGTCGCCGCGCTGCTCGCAGGCTATCAGCACCTCGGCGAGCACCGACAGGAATGGCAGCACTTGTCCGCGCTTTTCCGCCACGCCGAGCATGGTTCTGACATCCTTCAGGTGTTGCGAGACCTTGCCCACCGGCGCGAAGTCGCCGGCTACCATCTTGCCGCCTTTGACGTCCATGATCTGCGAATAGGCAGCCGATTCACGCGCCGCCGCTAGGAAGCTCTCCAGATCGAGCCCGAGAGTTTCGGCGAACACCAGCCCTTCCGCCAGCGCTACCCGGTTGAGCCCGAGAATGTGATTGATCGCGAGCTTGGTCTTGGTGGCCGCGCCGGCCTGCCCGAGATACTGGTTGCGCGGGTAGATCACGTTCAAGACCGGCGCGGCGGCTTCGGCGGCTTTACGGGCGCCGGCGATGAGGCCATAGCCGTTGCCATGTAAGACCTGCTGGCTGGTGCCGGAGACCGGCGTATCCAGGAAGGCCAAGCCGCGCGCGGCGGCGCGGGCCGCAAGCGTTTCAATACGGTCGGGGTCGCAGGTCGACGTGCATAAGGCGATCCGCGGCGTCTTTGCGTCGCCCGCCTCGATCAGCCCGCCCTTGCCTTCGACCACGTCTTCAACTTGGCCGATGGTCATCACCGCGATCAGGTAAATTTGGCAGCGGCGGGCCATCTCGGCTACGGATTCGACCGGTTCGCCGCCTACGCGCTTGAGCTCCTCACGCCGCGGCGCCGCGATGTCGAAACCGATGACCCGATAGCCGGCGTCGAGTAACCGGTGCGCGAGCACAGTTCCCATTAAGCCGATGCCAATCAATCCGACGTCGCCCGCCACTCTCGTCTCCTCATGTCGCGAACTTTTTTCAGTTCTACGTTTCGTCCCAGTCACGCGAGCCTTGGGGGTCACCGTCATGACATCTATTCGCTGCAAGCTCGTGTGGATTGGGCCGGAATATAGCGCCGCGAAAATAAGCGGCCAACAAATTCGCTTAAGCCTATAGATCAAGGACTTTGATGCCAACAAAACGGTCACGAATTCCGATTTTGATCTTGGCGCTGGCTCACATAGGATACCGGCCGGTTAAAGCTTCATCCGGGAGGCCGCGGTTCGACGATGAATCTACAAGCCAACATCCGTGCCGACCAGCAAGGGCGCTCGCTTCGCATCAAACGCGTCGACGCCATACCGGTCGCGCTGCCACTCGCCAAGCCGATGGTGATGGCGGCTGAGCGGATCGCCACCGCCGAGAATCTCATCGTTCGCATCGAGGCTGACAATGGTCTGGTCGGCTGGGGCGAGGCCACGGTAGCACCAACCATGACCGGCGATACCCTGCCCGGCATGGTGGCTGCGGTGCGCAAGCACATGGCCCCGCTGCTGATCGGCGCCGATTCGCGCGACCGCGCCGAGCTCGCGCGGCGCTGCCGGGCGAGCATCGAGCACAATGGCGGCGCCAAGGCCGCGGTAGAAATCGCGTTGCTTGATCTCGTCGGCAAGCATCTGGGCGTTCCTTGCGTCGACCTGATCGGCGGCGCCCTGCGCCGCTCGGCGGAGAACATGTGGCTGCTCGGCAATCCGAATGTCGCCACCGACATAGCCGAAGCCAAGCACAAAGTCGCCGAGGACTACGGATATTTCAAACTGAAGGTCGGCGTGAAGCGTGTCGAGGAGGAAATCGAAGCCGCGCGGCAAATGCGCGCGGCGCTCGGGCCCGACCTGAAACTGTGCGCCGACGCCAATGCTGGCTGGACCGCGCGCCAGGCGCAAACATATCTGCGTGGCGTCGACGGCCTCGGGCTGATGTTTCTCGAGCAGCCGCTGCCCAACGATCAGACCAGCGCCACGGGTGCGCTCAACCGGCTCGGTATTCTGCCGATTTGCGGCGATGAATGTATTTCCGGCGCCGACGACATCCTGTCGCTCGGCCAGGCCGGCATCATCGGCGGTGTCAACCTCAAGCTGATCAAGGCCGGCGGCATGACGCCGTCCTTGGCGGCCGCGGCGCTGTGCAGCCAGATTGGACTGTCGTCCACCCTTGCTTGTAAGGTGGCGGGCAGCAGCATTTCATCGGCGGCGACATTGGCCGTCGCTTGCGCAGCGCCAGCGCTCGAGTGGGGCGTCAGCCTCACCCATGTCTACCTGAGCGAGGATATCGTTCGCGATCCGCTGCGGGTCGAAAACCGCAAAGTCGAATTGCGCGACGCGCCCGGGCTCGGCGTGGATATCGACGAGGATGCGGTCCGCCGCTTCACCGTTTCCTGACGCTGCTTGCCTGCACGGCTGCGCAGCAATTCTACAAGAACGGTTCTGCTCGCTTCATTAATTCATCGAGTCCAGGCTCGTTCGGATTCCGGGGCTTGCCCGGGTGAATGATCGAGACCTGGCAACTTTCCGCCGCCTCCACCAGCTGAAGGTAGGTTCCGGCATCCGGGTTGATGATGGATGCCTGTTTATTGGCGTCATAACCGAACATCTTGTCGTTGATCTGCGTGCATTCGTTGCAAGTCGTGCATCGCGCCGTTTCGATATAGGGCTCGTCCGATGGCCTTTCGGGCTCCGCTTCGGCAGCGGGCGCCGGCGTGGTTGGCGCCTCGATCGGCGCCGCAGCTGCGGGTTGGCTTTGCGCGGCCGCGGCCGCCGGCTGGGCTTGCTCGGTCACCGGCGGGGTTTGCTCGGCCCAGGCTTTCCGCTCCTGTTCAACCAGCGCAGCCGCGTGCGAGTTGTGAACGCCGCCAAGCTCTTGCAGACTGTGCCACGCCGCCATGCAAGCACGCGCCTCGCGCATCAGCTTCTCGTCGACAATCACTTTTTGCAGGCGATTTTCGCCGTCGACCATCAACAGGCACGGCACCTGCGACAAATCCTCCGATTCTCGCACCAGCAATTCGGCAACCGGCTGCATCGTGTCATCCCACTTCGCCCGCGGAACCTCGGCAAAGTGCTTGGCGCAACGCGGGTCGCAGGCCATGAAGTCGACGAAGGTGAAGGCAATGTTTTCCGAAACGAGCTGCTGGTCCTCGTCTTCATAGTCGAGGCGCTGCACCGGCCAATCAAGGTCGGTTTGCGAATTGCCGGCGAGCGAGAACCGCGATGCCCAGGTCGCTCCCGCCGACGGGTCGTAGGTGAAAGCCGGGAATGCCCGCGACTCCGCGGCGGCGGCCGCCGCCAGATAGGGCGGAATGCCGGTTCCGCTCGCGCCGGAGTAGATGTTGAACAATGCCGGCCCGGGACAGCTCAGCCCGCGGAGCACCTGCTCGCGCAGTTGGAACAGATTTGAGCTGCTCGACTGCAAGACATAGCAGGTGGCCGACCCCATCGCCGCGCTCACGAGCTGCCGACCGCGAAGCCCCGAAAACAGCAGTTCCCCGGTGATCGGCGATTGACTAAGCAGATCGTCCGTCTGCACCACCACCTTTGCCGGCAGACCGGCGGCGAATGCCTGCAGGATCAAGTCAGATTCCGCCGCCCGCAATTCCGCTGCGGGCAAACAGATGAGATATTGCGGGAATGCGGCAATATCGTTCGGATCGAGGCCATTGTCACCGAATTCGGCGAAAAAGGCGTCATGCCGTGCTTCGCTGTATTCCCCGTCGGCTTCGAGCCTGGCCATTTCGATCGCCTTGGCGAGCTCGATCATTTTCGGCAGCCGCTCGCGATAGGCCGCGACCGCATCGGTGGCGTTTTCGAACACGAAGGAATAGGCCTCGTCCGCGCCGATCCATTTGTCGCTTTCACCAGCCGGCGCATAGAAGCGTTGCGACCTGAGCGTCGACAGCAGCCCGCGCACGCGCTGGCGGCGGCTTTCCGGCAACGGCACGCTGGGTCTCGCTTCGGCGAGCAAACGGGACATCGCGTCGAAATCGAACGCGTCCTGATCCATCCCACCGACCGATGCGCGCAGCCGTTCCGCGCTCAGCCCCTCCTTCGAGCGGACAAAATCCGAACTGAGGATGTCGGAAAGCTTCATAATCAGCTTGTTGATTTCCGCCCAGTAATTTTTCGTCTTCTGGTCCTGCAGCGTCTGCCAGGCATGCTGGAACAAACGAACCGGCATCGCCTTGTCGCAGTCGATCACCTCGCCGTCGGTTTTCAACGAGGCGCGCAGGCGACTCAAACTATCCTGCAATAGTTCGTCATTACTCGCACCAATGCGACCGCCAAAGATGTCCCAAAGCTCCGACAGCGACCCGGTCGCGCCTTCTGCGGCCAGTTTGCGGATTTCCCGCTCGATGCGGATGGCGTGCCGCTTCAGCCGTTCGGCGTCGCTGTCTTGGGCGATGCTCTTCGCCGCGGCATCGACCAGCGCCGACAGCGATTGCACCGGCGCGCCATCGCCGCCCGCGCGCCCCAGCACGATCGGGAAGTCATAGCGAAGCGCCGTCAGATCCTGATATCCGGCAAGGATCGCAGGATAGAGCCCGCCTTGGGCAGGCGCATCGAACTCGCCCTGAGGCATTCTGCCGGTGAGATGGAACGCGATATGCGCTTGTGATTCCAACATCTGAACTTGCCTTAGCGTCTTTATTCGAACCTTATCGGCGGCTTACGCGCTTGGTTGCGCCTTGCTGTCCGCGTCCTGCGGCCAGACCGTGAACTTGTCGAATTCCGCTTCGAGACCCGCCTTGATGAAGCGCATCGACCGCTGCTGGCCAGCGTCGCGAAGCTCTTCGTAACAGGGCACCTCCGGGTTGTGATAAAGGATGCCGACCGGGATGGGATCCGCGACCGATGCGATCTCGCGCGCGCGATTGATATTGGACGGGTCGTGCCGCTCCTGGGTCTTGTAGACCTTGGAAATGTTCGGGCTGAGCTTCAGACCATTTTCGTGCGTGAGCAGCATGATCTTCAGTGGATCGTGCACCCACGGATCGAGCATTTTCGGCAGCCATTCCGGGCAGCGCTGCAAGATGCGCACGAACGACAAGCCCTTATGGCGGTATGCCGCCGCAATGATGTCGTAGAGCACTTCCGGTATCCAATCGACCGCTTGCGCAACGAAGGACACATTCTGCACGCCGAGTGTCACGGTCAGCGGTTGCAGCCCTTCGAGGTAGGCGCCGTGCGGCGTCGTATTGCTCTTCAGTCCGCGCGGGGAGGTCGGCGACGCCTGCATCTTCGTTAACCCGTAGATCTGGTTGTCGTGCAGCATCACCGTCATGTTCATGTTGTAGCGGATGGCGTGAATCCAATGCGCCGCGCCGATGCTGCAGCAGTCGCCATCGCCGGTGTTTACAAAGACGTTCAAATCCGGCCGCGCCATCCTGATGCCTTCGGCAACCGGCAGCGCGCGGCCATGGATGCCGTGGAACCCGTAGGTCTTCATGTAGTGGGGAAAACGGCTGGAGCAGCCGATGCCTGAGACAAACACGGTCTTTTCGGGCCGCAGATCCTCGTCGCGGCACAACCGCTGCACCGCTGCGAGAATGCCATTGTCGCCGCAACCGGTGCACCAGCGCGGCACGCCGCTCTGATAGTCCTCAAGATCGTGATGTTGATCGTACATCCGCAAGAGGCATTCGGTGGGATGAACTGTCATGGTCGCGCCTATCACCGCTGCTTGAGTTTATCGAGGAGGACGCGCTGGATCGTATTCGGCTTGATCGGCTGGCCGCGTACCTCGGTCCAGCAATCGACGTCGATCAGGTAACGAGAGCGCAGCAGCATGGCCAGCGCCGAGTAGCGGCGATTGCTCTCGTCTATGATCTCCCCGTTCGGGTCGTCACTCCAATTGCCCTCGATCGTGATCACTTTCTTGAATCGTTGCATAATTTCTTTGAGGCCCGGCGCCATCGGCTGCAGGAAAGTTAGATGCAGCGATGAGACCTTACGGCCTTCGGCACGCAGGTTCTCCACGGCTTCCTCGATCGCGCCCTTGGTGCTGCCCCAGCCGATGACCAGGAGGTCACCCTTCGGATCGCCGAACACCGGCGGGGTCTTGAGCGTACGCTGCAACGCGGCGAGCTTGAGGCTGCGCGCGCGCAGACCCGCTTCGTTGCTCTCCGGATCGTAGGCGACATGGCTCAGACGGTCATGCGCGAGCCCGGTCAAGGTATGCTCACCGCCGGGCTGGCCCGGGATAAACCGGCGCGCCAGGCCGGTCGTGGGGTTCCAGTCGTAGGGCTTGGCGCCTTCCGGCACCTCGCTCTGGTCGATCGGCGGCGCCAGCCAGGCTTCGCTGAATTGTGGCCGCAGAAACGGTTGCTGCGAGGTGCCAAGGCTTGCATCGGAGAGCACGACCACGACCATATTGAAGGTTTCGGCGATCTTGCGCGCGGTGATGACTGAATAGAAGCAGTCCTCGATCGTGGCCGGAGCGATGACAACCTTGGGCGCGTCGCCATGGCTGCCAAAAATCGATGCCATCAAGTCGCCCTGCTCGACCTTGGTCGGCTGGCCGGTGCTGGGGCCACCGCGCTGCACATTGATGACGACGAGGGGAATTTCGCCCATCACCGCAAGCCCAATCCCTTCCTGTTTGAGCGAATATCCAGGTCCGGACGTAACGGTGACGGCGCATTTGCCGGCATAGGAAGCGCCGATCGCAAAGGTGCAGGCCGCGATCTCATCCTCGGCCTGATGGACGACGCCGCCGACCTTCTCGAACACGCTGCTCAGATAGTGCGACACCGACGTGGCCGGCGTGATCGGATACATGGCGCAGATTTCCATGCCGGAGGCGAGCACGCCGAGCGCCAGCGCGGTGTTGCCGTTGACCACGATTTGCGGCTCGGTGCTGCGTTTGGCCGGAATTCGATACTTGAAATCGAGATTGTTCTCTGCCCACTCAAAGCCTGCTTCCAACAGTTTCACGTTCGGCGCAATAACGCTGGCGCCTTTTTTGCCAAAAGTAAGGGCAATCTGTTCGCGCGCGACCTGGAGATCGAAACTATAGATGCTACAGAGCATGCCCAGCGCGAACATGTTCTTGCCGCGCCGGGCATCGGCGACGACGGTCTTGCACTCGTGCTCCATCGGAATTTCGATGACCTTGTAGCCCGCCTTCACGAGCTGGTCGTGGGTCTCGACGTAAGATGTGACAATGCTCTCGTCCCTGCTTTCGCGCCACATGCTTTCCAGAAGAATTGTGCAGTCAGGCTTAAGCTCGCCGGTGCGCACGCGGCCGAGCAGCACTTGCTCATTGAAGGCGATGACGAGATCGGTTTCGTTGCCGCCATTGGTGACGCGACCCGAGCCCAGACGAATGCGATTTCCGCTGCCGCCGGCGACGCTACGCGCCGGGGGGCGAATCTCCGCCGGGATGATCTCAACGGTCCAGACGCCATTGCCCATTTGCGAAGCGATCGCTCCGAACGTTTGCCCGCACCGCTGCGCGCCCTCGCCGGAATCACTGATGATCTCGACGATATGCTCGCTCAAGGTGGTGGCCGGCTTCTCCTTCGCGGCCGCCGGACCGTTCCGGGTCTCGTGGAGGCGAGGCTTTATCGGGATTTCAGCGACGGTGTCGTTCATCGTGCACCCTTAGGCGGCGCGAATACGCACAAAACTGCGCTCGCGCAGATCAATTCCGAAGAAGGTTCCAGTTCCGGCTTCGTCGGCCTCATCGACGCCGGAATCGCGTATTCTCAAGTAGTTCTTGATGCTGCGCGCGGCCTTGCGGCCGGCGCCCATCGCCTCGATCACGGTTGCCGCGCCGGTGACAATGTCGCCGCCAGCAAAGACGCCCGCCATCGAGGTCGCAAGCGTGTCGTCAGTCTCGATGTAGCCGCGCTTGTTGAGGCGAAGTTTCGACGTCTGGCCGATAATAGGGTTCGCGTTTGTCCCGATCGCGAATACGACCTGATCGGTCTCAAACTCAAACTCGCTGCCAGCCACCGGGAGCGGACGCCGCCGCCCCGAATCGTCGGGCTCGCCGAGATCCATGCGAATGCAGCGCATGGCGCGGACACCGCTCTTCCCGTCATCGAGAATTTCAATCGGGTTAGTGAGCCAGTGAAACTCAATGCCTTCTTCCTCGGCGTGATGAACCTCTTCCGCGCGCGCGGGACACTCCGCCCGAGACCGTCGATAGATGCAGTAGACTTTCTCGGCCCCGAGCCGCAGCGAGACGCGCATTGCGTCCATGGCCGTGTTACCGGCGCCGATCACGGCGATGCGCTTACCGAGTGGAATCGGCGTATCGTAATTTGGAAAATCCTTTGCCCGCATCAGGTTGCAGCGGGTCAAGAGCTCGTTGGCGGAAAGCACACCGTTGAGGGTGTCGCCAGGGATGCCGAGCATCGAGGGATAGCCGGCGCCAGTGCCGATGAAGACGGCATCGAAGCCGAGCTCGTCGCGCATCTGCTCGATGGTAAACAGGCGGCCGACCAGCGTATTGCACTCGAACTTAACGCCGAGCTTGCGCAAATTCTCGATTTCCGCATCGACCACCGCATTGGGCAGGCGGAAATCGGGGATACCGTACTTGAGCACGCCGCCGGCCTGGTGGAAGGCCTCGAAGACGGTCACTTCGCATCCGGCCTTAGCCAGGTCCGCCGCGCAGGCCATGCCGGCGGGACCCGAACCGACGATCCCGACCTTGTATCCGGTTGGCTCGATATACGGAACGTTGCTCCATTTCTCCTTGATGGCGGTGTCGCCGACGAAACGTTCGAGGCGGCCAATCGCCACCGGTTCGAGCGTTTCCCCAACCACGCAGACGCCCTCGCACTGCGTCTCCTGCGGGCAGACGCGGCCGCATACCGAGGCCAGCAGATTGCTGGCGGTAATGACGTCATAGGCGCCACGCAAGTCCTTGGCGGTAAGCGCCTCGATGAATTTCGGGATATTAATATTGACCGGGCAGCCGGCGACGCAGTCCGGATCCGGGCATAACAGACATCGCTCTGCCTCGTTGAGCGCCTCTTTCAGGGAATAGCCGCAATTTACTTCGTCGAAATTCTTCACCCGCACTTGCGGAACCTGTTCGCGCACAGGCGTCCGCTCTTGGGGAATGCTTCGGATCGTTTTTTTCTTCTTGGCCATTCTGTCAATCTCGTACCACTAGCGAGCCATCTCAAAAACTGAGCAACCGATTCCGAAAAACTTGATTAACAATTGCGCTATCCCCCCAACACGCCGTCAAAGGGATCTGGCAGTGGCAGTCCCGATTCAGCCGCTTCTCCGCCCTTCAATGCCGGTGGAGCCCGCTGCATCATCCGGCAGTTTTCCGACCACCGTTCCAGAGCGGCCTTTTCTTCTTCGGCATAGCGCTTAAGGCGCATCATCAGATCACCGAAGTCGACCTTGTGACCGTCGAAATCGGGACCATCCACGCATGCAAACTTTATTTCGTCGCCGATCTTGACGCGGCAGCCGCCGCACATACCGGTTCCATCGACCATGATCGGGTTTAGACTGACGATCGTCTTGATTGCATGCGGACGCGTGGTGTCGGCGCAGGCCTTCATCATGATGGGCGGCCCGATCGCCACCACCTCGTCGATATTGCGATGTCCCGCGATGGCGAGCTTGATTCCGTCGCTGACAAAGCCTTTCATTCCGGCGGATCCGTCGTCGGTGCACAGGATGAGTTCATCGCAGCAGGCCCTGAATTTGTCCTCCCAGAAAATCAGCTTCTTGGTACGAAAGCCGAGAATGCCGATCACATAGGCGCCATTCTCCTTAAATCCGCGAGCCTGCGGGTAGATAGGCGCGACGCCCAGACCGCCGCCTACACAGACCACCTTCTTCTTTCCTGTGAGTGGGCTTGGCACCCCCATGGGCCCAACCATTCCATGGATTGAGGTCCCCACTTGGCAAATCTGCTGCATCTCCTTGGTCGACTTCCCGACCGCCTGAACGACCAGGGTGACGGTTCCTTTTGCGCGGTCGAAATCCGCGATCGTCAGCGGGACCCGTTCGCCGGACTCATGCGTCATCACAATGACGAATTGACCTGGCCGCGCGGCTTTCGCCATCAACGGATGATGAATGACCAAGGAATAGGTCACATCGGAAAAATCTTCACGCGCCAGAATTTTGAAACCTGGACTTGGCTTGGCGTCGACCATCGACTTGGCTCGCGAAGATGATGAGGAAAGTTCAACAATAATATATCGAATGATTGGTCCAATCACGCTTTGACATAACGCAAAGCCCGGCTTCGAATTGCCGTTAACGTCCTCTAGTTCAATAGTATGGGGACGCTCCCGGAATATGGAATATCGCTGTTAGATCAATATGTTAATCTGACAGCCCGCGGTCGAAATCGATGTCAAAAATTATCGAGATTCTCCTCGACGAGCACCGAAACATCGAAAAGCTGCTTCATGTTCTGGAGCGGGAATTGGAAGTCTTCGACCAAAGCGAGTCACCGGATTACGAAATTTTGCAGGCTATTATCGATTATTTCCAGGACTACCCCGAGAGCTACCATCACCCGAAGGAAGACATAGTTTTCGAGAAGTTAAAACTGCGGGACCCTGCCGCCGCCGCGCAAGTCGGCGAGGCGGAGGCCGAGCATCAACTTGAAACCAGCCGTTTGCGCCAATTCGCGCGGGCAGTCGAAGAGGTCTTGGCGGGCCGGGAGGTTCTGCGGCAGACCTTTCATAATGTCGTGCGTGATTTCATCGAACATCAGCGCCACCACATGGCAAAGGAAGAATCGCTATTGTTTCCAGCTGCCGCTAAGGCCTTGCGACCGGAAGATTGGGCAGAAATCGATGCGCGATTGAACAACAGAAAAGATCCATTGTTCGATGATGCAACTGAAAAGAACTTTCGCGCCCTTCAACAGACGATCGTGCGCTGGGAACAAGAGACCGAGTTAGATCGCGTGAAACCAATTCGCGTTCAAAGCTAGATACTGCGTTCAAGCCGCCTTTGCCGCCACAGGCAATAGCCAAGTCTACTGACGCGCGCGCAATCGCTGACTGTTAATGCAGTCAGAAAATTCTGAATTGGTCGCCTGGCTTACAGACAACCCGGCCTTTTGGGCACTGACGCTTGTGATGGAATTCACATCGAGTTTTTCCTACCCTCCGACCATGACGGTGGCCAGATTGAACAGAAAGGCCCGCCTGGGTCCGTGGAAAGGAGCGCATTGGGGCTGGTGGTCGGACCGCAGATTTTTGCGTTAGATGGCGCTGCGAAATCGAGCAAGAGGTACGCGATGAAGATAGCAATTTCCGGAGCGGTGAGTACGGGCAAAACCACTCTGGGGTCGGCCCTTGCGGAAACGCTTGGTCTCCCCTTTATCGAAGAAAATCTTCAGAACATGCTTGGGCCCCAAGCTGCGGGTCGATCGCAGCCAGAGGTCGTCGCTGCCGCCCTGCTGGAATGTCTTGAGAAAAAACGTGCCCTTGAAATGGCTCACGGCGAATTTGTAGTCGATCGCTCTCCGATCGACATTCTCAATTTCTGGTTCGCCTTTCGCCTGATCGATCAACCGCAAACGCAAAAAATATATGACCTCTGCGAAACCTTCATGACGGACTACGATGTTGTCATACTCCTGCCGTGGGGTGTGCTCGAGCTCCAGGCGGATATCCGTCCAGGGTCAGGCATTCGACGAAATCCCAACAGATGGGTCCAAATGAACGGCAGCGTGACGATCGCCGGTCTAGCCTATCACTTTGTGCCACCCGGCCGAATTATCAACGTGCCGAAAGACGCGGTGTCCCATGACGAGCGTCTGCGCTTCGTCATAGGACAAATTGACCGCATTAAAGGCCAGTGAGCTGCCCCCGCGAAATTGGCCCAGGTTGAATGTTAGTCCGAGATCCGTTTTGAATACAGGCGGTCAAGCAAAATATCTCGGAAGCGGTTCGCCTCAGAACAAATCATCAGCAAGCTAAGAGAGACGGAAAGCCGCATGCGGGCAAGGAAGCCAACTGGGTGGCGACCGTTTCCCAACAAAGGTTGGATTGCGATCTTCCACCTATGCGGCCCGCTCGAACCGTGGTTTGACAAGACCTGGCGACCTAGGGAAATTGAATTCGTCCGCTGACGCGGCCTTCATCCACGACCGACGAATGTCCGCTATTGGCACTTAGCGGACAATCCAACCGCGCCCGAGTTTGTCGGCTTTCGGACAAGAGCGGACAAAGGTGGCCTTCAGCTCAGGATCGTTTGTCCGCTAATGATCCAAAGCGGACATAGCAATCGGTATGCAATCGCTTCGAACGCAAATGTTTAATTTAAAGTCCGGCTTCAACGCAAATAGCCGAATTTTTTCATTTGATCGCCATGCGCGCTGACGATCGAATCAACCTGTTGCCTCGTGAGCACGTCCTTCCACTGATCGGCGCGTCCCTTACGAAAAAACCGGTCGGCATGCTTCGGCTTTTCCTGAAACCCGTCTTTTTCCTCCTGATCTCTTAGTGACTCGAACGACGACCGCTTGATCGCCAAGTCAAGCTCGGCGGCGGTTGGATTGAGAAGCAGATGACGGGCCAGCGCGCCGAATGTTTTCTCGGAATCATTCAGCATGTCTTCATAGCGCATGACGTAGATGGCCGGATGAAGCTTCCGCGTCCAGCTCTCGACATGCTGGCTCCAGGAACCCCACACTTCATGAACCCGCGTTTCGTCGATCGGCGTTTCCGCGTCTTGTGTGGCCATGACCAAGATCGCCTTGTCGATGGACTTGCCGATGTGATGGGCCAGCGAAATAGCAACGTCGAGCGGATTGCGAACAATGTAAATGGCGCCCGATGTCACCGCGAAATTGATGATGGATTGTCCACGGTCGATGACGAGGGCGTTATGGGTCTTGCAAAAGATCAATCCCTCGAATTGATCGGCGATTACTTCCTGCACCCGATGGCGAGCCTCCGCAACCTTGCGATGCTCGTTCGCCTTCGGTTCGAAGCCGCATATTTCTTTGTAGAAATGCTTGAAATTCTCGCCGAGCGAGAAACGGTTGATTGAATTGACGTCGAGTTCATCCTGCTCGCCGGCCATGACCGTGGCGAGATTGGACAGGAAGGCTCGCGTCCAGGTATTGCCCGACTTGGGGTAGGAGGCGAGCCAGACAATGCCTGAATCGGGGGTCGAACTGGCGGCAGTTTGAGTGCTCATTCGGGCCTTCCAAGCGTCGGGTGAGTGTTACATTGCTGCAACAGACGTCCGGATAATGAAATTCTCATCCACATTTTGCCGGTGGAAAGGCCGCTACACGACCCAAAGTAGTGGACCTGATTTTTCCACTGTAGCATACAAATTGGCTAGCTTGCGAACCTCGATCGTTCCATCTGGGGCTAACAATGTATCGTCTTCGTATTGGCCTATTGGCTGGCGTTTCGGCGCTGGCAATTGCCGCAGCACAACCGGAAATCGCTTCAGCTGCAGACCTGCCTGTGCGCCCGGCGCTGGCGACGAAAGCGCCGCCGGCGACGTTCAACGATCGGTGGTCATGGTGGGTTGAAGGCGGCGCCAGTGCGCTGGCCGGGGATCCCGGTGTCGCTGGCCTCGTAGGATTTGACGTTGATTCGCAACTCTGGGGATGGGAAGCAGCAATCGGTGCCGAATACCAATCGGCAATGTCTCCTTGGATTTGGAGCGCGCAGTTTCGATACAGCGGGTTTGGATCAAAATCTGCCGCCAATAATCCTGTTGGCCTCTTTTTTCCAAACGGAACTCCGTCAATTACTGTTGTCGGAAGCAATTCCGCGAGCCGCAAAGAGCATCGTTGGGTTGCCGACTTCATGGTTGGGCGAGACTTAGGCTTGGGACAGGGACAACAGGTTGCAAGAATCGGTGTCCGAATTGCTCAGATCAGAGGCAAGACCGCGGGGTCGGCACAATGGTACAATGTGCCAGGTTCTCCAGTAATTACGCCGGGAAGCTGCGCATCCCTTGCTTCGTATTGCGGCAGCGAAGTGCGTGACTACACACAAACAAATCAGTTCCTTGGCGTCGGCCCGCGACTGCAGCTTGATGGAACTATCCCACTGGGCAGTGCCTGGGCGCTTAATTATATGGGTGGTATCGCCGCCCTATATGGCCGCCGCAAGGTCGACCAAACTGTCAACATCAGCCACCCCACGGTGCCCACTTTCACGGGCCCGGCTGTCCTTTTATCCGGCGGACCGGTCGCGGCCAGTTCGAGCAGCAACGGGTTCGTGTTCAATCTCGATGCCCTGCTAGGCCTATCCTACGCAATCAATGCGAATACCAACCTTATGATTAGCTACCGGTTCGACGGCTATTGGAATGCCCTGCGAGGCTATGACTCCAATGGCAACCTCACGAACCTCGATCGATTTTATCACGGGCCAATGGTTCGACTGACGATAACTAACTAATTTTTCCTGGCTGCATCACTTTTTATGTCCCACAGCGGACCAGCGTAGCACGCGGGGTGAATGCATGCACATGGATCGGAGGGCTCAAGTTCGGCGGCCGCAGAGTGCGCAGAGGTCGCGCCAATAGGGATCGATCGGCTCGTCAGCCTGACAATCTGCTCCGCGCTGAACCTCTTCTTCGGCATGACCTAAGCTCCTTTCCAAGCTATTTTCTAACAACGCTTGGTCTAAAAAAGCCCGGGCAGGTCAGAGCCAACCACAATTCTCTTCGTGAGCCACTACCGGCCTCGTGCAAGGTCAGAAAATTACCGCGCCTATCACGAGTACGAGCAACAACGCCAACAAGACATAGGCGGCGTAGGCGTTGACATGCCCCACATGCATCCTCAGTGCGATGCTCGCGAGCCACCGCATGGATGCAATTGAGGGGTCGAGCATCAGGCGATCGACAATGTGAATCTCCGCATGGTTTCGCCTAATGGCCGTGCGAAAGTGTTGCGCAACCGCCTCCACGTTGTCCTCGCCCGCCGCCGGTTGCAGGACGGCCTCAAATATGACCCGCACCGGATTTGAGAATCCTGTGGCTGTGTAGGTTATACCCGGCCAAAGCTGGCGCAATCCGCCATCCCAAACCGGACCGCGTGCCAGTAACCGACGACGGGACAGCAATCGGAAGACGATGAAGACGACTGAGAGAATCACCGAAAGCCCGACGAGCATGTAGGACGTCGACATCGCGAACACGACCGGATTTTGTTTCCCGCCACGATGGAGAACGACGAGGCCACGCCCTGGCAGCGTGTCGCGGCCGACCTGAGCTCCAAGACCATGGAATTCCGCAACGAATTTTTCAGGCAATTTTTCTTGCCGCTGCAGATTGATGCTGAAGAACGGCGGAACCAGAGCCGCTGTGGCGCTTTGGTGTGCCAGCGGCGAAACTGCCCGGTCGATGACCGGGATCGTATAGGTTGGCAAAACACCAAGCGCGATGCATGCTGCTGCCAGCAGCGCGAGCGGTGCCCGCGTTCCCAAAGGCGCCTCGACGGCGCGGGCGGCGCCCTCCGACCGGGCCATGCCAAGGAACCCCATGGCGAAGACCTTGGCGAAGCAGGTGACAGCGAGCCCCGCTGTCAGCGCCAAGAGGGCGCCACAACTTGCGAACGCGACCTTGATTGCGGTGGAGGATAATATTGCCGACCGAAGTATGGTTTGCAGGGTCAGCCATTCGCTGACAAAGCCGTTCAGCGGCGGCAAGGCTGATATTGAAAGGACGCCGACAAGAAACAGCGCGCTCGTCCATGGCATTCGGCGCGCGATGCCGCCGAGACGATCGAGGTCGCGGGTCCCCGCTCCTGCTTCAACCGCGCCGGTCCCCAGAAAGAGCAAGGCCTTGTACACTGAATGATTGGCGAGGTGGTAGAGCGCTGCAATAAGCGCGATGCCGGCAACAACGGCATGGCCGTTTGCGATAAAAATCATGGCCGCGCCAAGTCCCGCCGCGACAATCCCCATGTTCTCGATCGTGCTGTGCGCGAGCAAGCGCTTCATTTCCGCTTGCACCGTCGCATAAAGAATTCCAATCAGCGCGGAGAGGCTGCCGATGACCAGAACGATCACCCCGGGGCCGCTGCCACTGACAGGGTGGAGGTCCAAATTAAAGCGCATGATGCCGTAGATGCCGAGGTTCACGATCACAGCCGATAGCAGGGCTGAGACATTGGTCGGGGCGACCGGATGCGCGAGCGGCAGCCAACTGTTCACCGGCACCAGACCCGCCTTGACCGCAAAGCCGAAGAACGACAGCAGGAAAACCGTCCAACCGATTTCGGCGCTGGCTGGCGTGGCCGTGGCTCGTAATGCCGCAAATTCCAGTGTGCCGGCGGCACCAGCGATGAGCAGGAATGCAATTGCCACGGCGATGGTTCCCGCCTCGCTCATGGCCAGCATCACATACCCGGCATGCGAGCTCTCCTGCCGTTCGCTCTCAAAATTCACGAGTAGATAGCTGACAATCGACATCAGCTCCCAAGACACAAGAAACGAGATGGCGTCGTCGGCGATCAAGACAAGCACGATTGACGCAAACAATGCGTGATAAAGGACGCCGAAGTACTGCAGACTATAATGGCCTCGATACTTGACGAGGTAACCGCCCGAAAAGATTGACACTGGCAGAAACACCAGCCCAGTCACGAACAGAAATAATGCAGATAGCCGGTCAACCGAGAGCCTCATTGTTCCCAACGAAAGCACCGGCCATAGTTCGGCTTGGAAAGAAGTATCTCCAACGAGCGCAAACGCACCGACCGCCATGATGACGAGCGCCGCCAGCGACCCGATCGCCGCAAGAACGAGCGAATTCCAGCGATCCGAGATGACAAGCGCCCCGACAGCGCCCACTGCGCAGAGGAGAAAGAAGACACTGAAGAGCTGGGCGGTCGCGCTCATGCCGGCTCCCCGATCGGCTCGGTTACCGGAGACACCGGCTGTGACGGCGGTTTGCGGCCCACCACCAGCAGAAGACCATGCAATATCGCCAGCGGCGGCGGCGGGCATCCAGGTACCACAACATCGACCGGCACGATTTTAGAGGCGCCGCCCGCAGCCGCAAAGCTCGATCCAAAAACGCCGCCAAAAATGGCGCAGGCGCCGATGGCCACCACACGCTTCGGCTCCGGCATGGCATCATAGGCCTTGCCCAGCGGGTGTCGCATCGCGTCGGACACCGGTCCGGAGACAAGCAGAATATCGGCGTTGCGCGGCGTCGGCGTCATGAAGAAGCCGAGGCGGTGCATGTTGTAATAAGGATTGTTCAACTGCCGCGCCTCACTAACGCAAGCGCTACAGGCGCCCGCATCCACAAAACGGATATGCAGGGACCGGCCGAAGACTTTCTCCAGCGCCTGAACTGCGGCGGCGGCATCCGAGTTGTAAGTAGCCCATTCGTAGCTCGCGTCCCACGGGACTGCGGGCTCATCACTGTCGCTGCGGCAGCGCGAGCAATGGATACATCGGCGAATATCGACCGCCACCCCACCATCTTGCCCCGCGATCGCTTGTGTCGGGCACCGCGCGACCAAGTCTTCGGCTTTCTCCGTGGATTCCAATACCATGCCGCAGGGTCGGCCCGGCGAAGTCCCCTGCGCAGTTTCAAGTTGCTGCGGATAGCTCGTTGTCTTTATTCCGGTGCGCAGTCCTTTGAGAACCCAATTCGCCATGGCGCGCTCCTACCGATCACATTCGGCGTTCGACAGACCAAAGCTCGAGAGGATGATCGGAAAATCCTGGAACGCGAAATTCTCCGCCGCGAGGTGGAATCCGTGCCAATTCGTGAATGACGGCGGCGTTATGCGATAACGCGCGACCGTTCCGTCGTCGAGAATTCTCAACCAATGAAAGGCGGCGCCGAGCGGCGCCTCAACTGCGCTCAATGCGGCGCCGGCCCGCCAAACGATATCGGCGGCGCATACCGAACCCTCGGGGAGTGCGGACAGGATTTGGCGCAGGATGGAAGTAGATTGCTCGGCTTCACGGAAAAAGACACGGAGCCGGGCATAGCCGTCACCGTCCTGCTCGACCGGAACCGTGAATTTGATCGATTCATATGCCGCATAGGGAAACTGCTTGCGAAAATCATGATCTATGCCGGCGGCGCGCGCGATCGGGCCGACGAGGCCGTACGAGCGGGCGTCGTCGGTCTTTATAATTCCAACCTCCTCGAGCCGATCCAGAAAGCTGCTGGAATAGCGCAGCATTCCATGCAACTCGTACAGCTTCTGAGCGACGCTTTCGACCGCGGCGGCAAGGCGGCCGCGAGCAACTTCGGTGAGGTCACAGGCAAGTCCGCCCGGTTTGATCGCGCCAAAGAGGTAACGGTGCCGGGCGACCTCGCAGGTCAGTCGAAGCAGAGTCTCCTCAATCAGAGCGGCCTGGCTGGCCGCGACCGCCAATGCCGTTGAGTTACATATGCCCGTAATCGCCGCCGCGTGGTGTCGTAGCCGCTCGAGTTCGGCAAACATCGTGCGGAGTGCTCGCGCGCGCGGCGGAACTTCGATCCCACAGATTGCTTCGACGGCTTGACAAAAGCCCAATCCATGCGCGAACGCGGCAGTGCCGGAGAACCGTTCGGCGAGAAGCAAGGCACAATCAACCGCCTCCCCTTCGGCGATCTTCTCGACACCGCGATATTTGTAAAACAGACGTGGGATGGTGCGGATCACGTCTTCGCCCACGGTCTCAAGCAGGAAATGTGCGGATTCGGCAAAATCGGAAAACACAGGACCAACCGGCATCGCAAAGGCACCAAGGGCCTCAACCACCATTGGCGGCTGCCACTTCGCGTCCGGATCACGATGGACCGGCGGTTGCCGCGCATCCAAATTGCCGCGCATCGGGTTTACGCCTTCCGGCCAGTCCTCATGCAGAACGAATTCTCCAAGCCGCGGATGGCCTGCAAACGTAATGCCAAACAAATCCTCAGCCTCACGTTCGTGCCAGTCGGCAGACGGTCCATGCGTCAGCCCGACAACGGATGGCACGGCGGTGGCTTCCGGGCCAAGTCGAAGGTCAACATAAACCCATTGTGACGGCTGCCGATAAAGCACGTAGGTGAGCGAACGCCCGCCGTTTGGTTCTTCTTCCACGATCAATGTGGCGAACGCAAAATCGAAGTCTTGGATCAGCCATTGCCAGAGTTGCGTCAGTTCCTGCGGCTCGCAATCGACACGATAAACCGCCGCCTTGCCAACATTGGCGACCGACACGGGACGGTTCCATACACGCCGATAGAGTTCAGGAAAATTTTCGCTTTGTGCGGCGGGTTTGGCAATCTGATCGAGCGTTGCCATTCCGGATTCTCCTACCCACCCATCGCCGCCGCGGCCGCCCGCAGGAGATCTTGCAGTGGCGTCGGGACGTAAATCCCGATCACGATCAAAGGAATTGCGGCAAGGGCAAGCGTCGCCTTGCAGGATGCAGGAGTGGCAAGCACGGTGGTGCCGGCATCGGGCGTGCCGAAGGCCATGCGGTTGACGTGGAACATGACCGCACAGAAGGCGATCACGACAAAGAAGGCCAGCACAGCGACCACAATATATTGGCCGCCGGCAATTCCAGCTTTCAAGATTGCCAATTCGCTTACAAAGATGGCAAAGGGTGGCGCCCCCGCAATGGCGAACCCACCGGCGACCAGGGCGAGCGCAGCCAATGGCGATGAGCGAATGAGCCCGCGGACGCTCGCGATATCTTGAGTTCCGACTGTCATGACCGTTATGCCGGCCGCGAAAAAGCAAAAGGATTTCGCGATGGCGTGCCCCGTCATCTGGTAGGCGGCGCCGAGATGTGCTTCGGCGCCACCAAGACCGGCGGCAACCAGAATGATCCCCATGTGCTCGACTGTCGAAAACGCAAACATGCGTTTGAAGTCACGGACGTAGATCAAGAGCAATGTCGCGATGCCGACGGACAGCAACCCAAATCCGATGAACCACGGTCGTGCATCGAGCCCGTGTGCGCTGCCGACCACGGGGAAAAGACGTAATATGACGTAGAGCACCGTGGTTGTTTCCACGCCCGAGAGCAGAGCGCAGATCGAAGCCGGCGCCTGGCTGTGCGCGTCGGGCAACCAGGTGTGCATCGGGACGAGCCCAACCTTGGTTCCAAAGCCCACGAGAATAAGCAGGAATGCCGGCCACAGCAGCGCGGGCGGCATGTGCGGTGCCGCTGCAATGAGTCCAAGCCAGGTGAACGGCTCGATGCCCGCGACCCGCGAGCCCCAATAAAGGATGAGGAACCCCAGCAATGCCAGGACGGCGCCCAGCGTCGTGAGCATGACGTATTTCCAGGCTGCTTCCAAAGCTTCCGCTGTGTCTTCGTAGCCGACGAGAAATGCCGAGAGCAAAGTCGTCAGCTCGATGGCGATCCACATGAGCGCGACATTCGCCAACAGTGGAACGGCGAGCATGGACAGGACAAATAGATTGTAGAGGCTGTAGTAGCGCTGGACTTCGTGTTCGGCGTGCCCGGCTCGATTGGCGATATAACCCCAAGAAAAAATGGCCGCGGTAAATCCGACCAATGCCACAAGCACCAACACCAGCGCGGCCAGGCCGTCGCAGGTCAACCATCCGTTCAATGCATCCACGCGGCCGGTGTGGGCGGCCTGCACCGCCACGCTCGGCGCCAGCACGAGCACAACTGCCGCCGCCACAGCAGTGATGGGCGCCGCATAACGGCGACCGAACGGCAAAAGCGAAAGAACACTCGCGAGTGCCGGAATGAACAGGATGGCGACAAGTTCCATGAGCAACCTCAATGTTCACGCAATGCCGCCAGCTGCCCGACGGAGGTGGTCCCCAGGCGCCTGTAAATGCGCCGCGTCAGCAGTCCGATGACCAGCACGACCACCGGCACGTCCACTGCAGCGGCAAGCTCGGCGATCACCGGAAGATTTGGCACGATGGCGATGCCAGCGAAGAACACGCCATTTTCAACCGCGAGCAAGCCGAGCAGCTGCGGTACGGCTTCGCGTCTGACGACAATTGTGAAGGCGCCGAGGAAGATCGCCGCCATTCCGAGCGGCAGATTGACCGCCGCGAAAGGAACCTCGACAGCATTGAGAATGGGACTGGCAATAACATAAGCAAGCACAATGAGAACGGCGGACAGCAACAAAGAACTGGGGATATTGAGAACTCTTTCGATTTCGCGCGTTCGGTAGACGTCCGCGCTGACCGTGCGTTGGAGCAACCACGGGATTAACAGCGTCTTGGTGGCAATCGTTATGCCGGCCACCGCGAACAGGTGAACCGACCCAAGGGCTATTCCGAGGAGGACCGCCGAGAGCGTCAACAGCAGCGATTGCAGGATAAAGAGCTGCAATGACGCCAAGACCTGGCGAGTCGCCACCACCCCGAGCGCCGTCAACAAGAAGAGCGCGCCCGTCAGTGCATCGAGAGCAGCAATGACAGGGAAAGGCGAGCCGTCCATTCGCGCCTCCTAGATTTCCGACAGGCGAGTGATCATTGCGACCACCGATATGACGAATGCCGCCCCGAGAAATTCGGTAATGCGGAAAAGACGCAATTTTGCGAGCGAGGATTCGATATAGACAAGGACGAGGACGAACACGAAGATCTTGAGAAGAACGAACGGGATAGCAAGCAGCACGCCAGTGAGGCCGCTATCCTCGGGCGCCAGCCCCCAGGGCACAACGAGCACATTGAGAAAAATGCAGATCAGGATAAAGAACTTCATGGCGCCGGCCCATTTCATGAGCGCGGCCCCCCGGCCCGAATATTCGAGCGACTTCGACCGATCGATCATCGCCAGTTCGAATTGGCCCGACGGACTATCGACCGGGATTCGTCCGTCCTCGGCGAGGATCAGCATGAGGAACGCGATCATCAAAAGGACGTGCGACGGCTCGAAAAAGTTCGCGATCGGCGTCACCCATCGGGTCTGCACGATGTAGGGAATTGTCGATCCGGCGACGAAAGAAACAGTGAGAAAGACAACTATGAAAACTGGTTCGGCAAGAAAGCCAACCATGCGGGTTCGACTCGCGCCCATTGGACCATACGGATTGGCCGTATCGACGGCAGCAAGCGTGGTCACGAAGCCGCCCAGGGCGAGAACGAAGCCACCGCCGAGCATGTCGCCCATGAAGGCAAAAAACAGCGGATATCGGGTCAAAACCGGGATTAGCAGGGCGACGAAAACCGGAGCGGTAAAGGCCACGTAAGGAGCAACGCGAAATATCCACGAACTGTGTTCAGAAACGATCTCATCTTTGTGCAGCAGCTTCCAGATGTCGCGATAGGGCTGGAAAATACTGGGCCCGCGTTTTGATTGCAGTATTTCCTTCAGGCGGCTCACGACACCTTCGACGAGCGGGGCGAAGGCCACCACAACGAAAACCTGGAGCAGGTTGTAAACGATCCGTTCGAGCATCGTCGTTCTCGCAGCCTTGGCGTTAGGGCTGCTCGGCAGACGGTGCCGGCGGCGGCAGTCACGCGGATATCGCTTTCGGGGGAGTTGGAACGGCGGCGCGCGTCGTGCCAGCCACCCGGCCGATACTTATCCTACGTCTCCACCACACGTCGTAACCGTGCGGAGCAACCGTAGGAGTCATCAGCCAGTTACGGCGGTTTCGGCGGACTCCATCGCCGCAGGTCGGCAGGCCGCTTGTGCCTGCCGCCCCACATTGCAATTCAATGTAGCTGAACCCGTTCCCTCGATCAATCAGCAATATTGCCGCCTTGTCGGAGCACGTCGTGTTAGAACCCGTGAGCGGGAGATCAAATAGCTGTTCTTGCCGACATACGCTGATGAATTCTTGGGCCGCCGCCGCTAAACTTGCCAGTAGAGAAACTGTTGCCTTCGCTGACCGCGTAAATGCAGTACTGGGGGCCTGCTATGAAGCGCGTCGGAAATGCCCAAACGATTGCGGACATTGAATTCGTTATCGACGCGCCCGCGCTTAGTGACCGGCGCCACGCATGGACCGTGCACGGAGTTGAGTGTACGCGCGACCGTCACCGGTATTCTGGGCCAGCCTACGAGTTCAATATCGAAATTATTGATTTGCGACGAGCCAAGGCAGGACGCACCTCTTGGCGCGTTCTCATCGTGACTGAGTGGTGGCAGGCGGCCGGCACAAAAGGTGAACTCAGGCATACCAAATGGCTTAAAGTCCTTAACGGCAAGGCTTCCGATGTCAAAGCATGGATGCGGAGTTGCCGATCGCTGAAGGTCGATAAACGTATCGCATCGCAACGCTCCGAACTTTAAACCTCATGGGAGGACACCGCGCCATCCCGGCAAAGTCGCTAAATGGGTCAATCGCGACCGAGCCCTTAGCGCCGGTGCTGGCTGATGTCCGCTATGCCCCCAATTGCGGACATTTGGCGGCCGGATTGCGAAGTCTGCTGAGTGCCGAAGCGGATCAAAATTAATTATGGCCTCAGTTCGTCCGCGCGTCGCTCACCTTCACCACCACTGCCATACCGGTATCGCCGGCGGCACAGCCAGTGAACAGGCCGGTGCCGCCGCCGCGCAGCGCCAGTTCCTCGATCAGCTCGATCACGCAACGCATCCCGGTCGGCCCCTGCGGATGGCCGAAGATTAGCGACGAGCCATAATTGTTCATCTTGTCGACAGGAAAACCGGTGTCGCGTGCGAACACGATATCGTTCACGGCGAACGGATTATGGGTCTTTACGGCGTCGATATCGCTGGTCGCGAGTCCGGCCGCATCGAGCGCGGCGCGAGCGGCGGGCACCGGCGCCATCGGCATGTGTCCCTTCTCGACGCGCGCCTGACCGAAACCCAGGAGTTGCACCATGATCGACTTGTCTTGCGACAGCTCGGCGGCGCGTTCTTTCGTGGTCACGAACATCGAAGCATTGCCGTCGGCGGGATGCGTCTGGTCCCCGAAGGTGACGGTGCCGTTCGGCTTCACCGGCTTGAGCTTGGCTAGTCCTTCGGCGGTAACGTTGAAGACGCCTTCGTCGGCGGCAAGCGTACTGATCTGCTTGCGGAAATTCGCATCGGTGATCGGCACCTCGACCATGTACCGGCGCTGGAAGGCGCGATCGTCGGCGAGCGCATCCTGATATTGCCCGTAGCGGCGCAACACAACGTCGTGCTGCTCGGCCGTGGTGATCTGGTAACGCATCGCCACGTTTTCAGCGGTGTCGATCATCGCATTCATGGCGAACGGATCGTTGCTGAAATTGTCCAGCACCCAGGCCTCAGTGATGTTGGTGGCGCCGGGCCCGGTGGGATTGGGATAGACCAGCGTTGCACCGTTCGAGCAGCGGTCCGCCGTAACCACAAGGGTGCAGGTGGCCGAGCCCTGTTCCACCGCGTCCGCCGCCATCTGCAACGCGCGCGCGCCAGTGGCGCAGGCTTGGCTGACCGTCGGCCCCGCGACGTCGGGAATGCCGATCATGCCGGTGACCCAGGGCAGCCCGAAAAAGCTGCTCGGTTGCGGAATGGTGATTCCGAGAACGCCGAAGTCGATGGCCTCAACCGGCAATTTCTTGGCGGCCATGGTGTCGCGCGCGACGTTGGCCGCGAGCTTCATGCTGTGCAAATGGCCGATCGAGCCCTGCCACTTGGCGAAAGGCGTCGACCAATAAGCGCCGTAGGGGACATAGGCTTTGTTCATAGTGATTGCCTTTCGATCAGCGGCCCTGCTCCGCTTGCCATTGCGCAAAAGTTGATTTGGACTTGGCGAGTTTCTCCAGCAACGCCGCCGGCCGCCAATAGTGCGAGTCGAGTGTGCGCTGGAAGTCGAGGATACGGTCGTAGATTTTTTTCAGTCCAACCGTATCCGCATAAAACATCGGACCACCGCGGTAGCGTGGGAAGCCGTAGCCTGCGGTATAGACCACGTCGATGTCGCTGGCGCGCATGGCGATCCCGTCTTCCAGCACGCGCGCGCCCTCGTTGATCATGGCATAGAGACAGCGCTCACGGATTTCGTCAGCGCCCGGCTTGCGCTGCGGCACGCCGAGCCGCTTGCCTTCCTCATGCAGCATGGCGACCACCTCGGGGGCGACGACGCGCTTGCCGTCCTCGTAGTGGTAATAACCGCGGCCGGTCTTCTGCCCAAGCCAGCCACGCTCGTTCAACATCGCGGACGGGCGATAGAAGGTGGGATCGCGATTGAAAGCATTGCCTAGCGCGACGCGCGTCAGATGACCGACGTCGACCCCGGCCATGTCGTAGACGGCGAGGATGCCCATAGCCATGCCGAAATCTTCTAGCGCCGAGTCGACCTCCTTCGGCGTCGCACCTTCCAGCACGCAATGTTCGGCCTCGCGCCCATAGGGGTCCATGATGCGGTTGCCGATGAAGCCGTAGCAGACCTTGGCCACCACGCCGACCTTGCGCGCCTTGCGGGCGAGAGCCAGCGCGGTGACCAGCACGTCATCGGCGGTTTTCTTCGCCCGCACGATCTCGAGTAGGCGCATGACGTTTGCCGGGCTGAAGAAATGCAGGCCGATCACGTCCTGCGGCCGCCCGGTGACGGCGGCGATGGCATCGATGTCGAGCGTCGAGGTGTTGGTGGCAAGGATGGCGCCCTGCTTGGCGACCTTGTCGAGCTTTCTGAAGATCTCTTTCTTCAAGTCCATGTTTTCGAAAACGGCCTCGATGGTGAGATCGGACTGTTTCAGCCCGTCGAAATCGAGCGCGAAGTTCATCGACTTGATGCGCCCGTCCATCTGCGCTTGCGTGAAGCGGCCGCGCTTAACCGAGCGTTCGTAGTTCTTGGTGATGGTCGCTCGCGCCCGCTCGATCGCTTCCTGCTTGGCATCGATAATGGTGACTTGCAGGCCGGCATTCGCAAACGCCATGGCGATACCGCCGCCCATGGTACCGGCGCCGACGATGCCGATGCTTTCCACCAGCCGCGGCTTCACGTCAGGGGAGATTCCCGGGATCTTGCCGACCTCGCGCTCCGCGAAGAACAGATGTCGCAGCGCACGCGCCTCGGTCGCCTGCTCAAGGCTGGCGCTCACCGCTTTTTCGACTTCAAGCCCTGCATCGAACGATTTCTCGGCTGCAGCTTGCAGCGCATTCAGTAGCTTGAGCGGTGATTGGCGATTGCGCATCGTCTTCGCAACTTCGGCGCGCTTCGCCGCCAGGACCGCAGCGGTGTTCTCGGCAGCGACCGGCTTTTGTTCGCGTGTCTTGCGCGGGCCCCTACCGGCCGCGATTAGCTCGTTGGCATAAGAGACTGCGCCTTCTACGACGTCGCCGGTCACCACTTTATCGACCAGACCGAGCTCCTTGGCCTGCGCGGCCGCTAGCGGTCGGCCCGACAGCATCATGTCGACCGCAGCCTCGAAGGGAATGAGGCGCGGCAGGCGTTGCGTGCCACCGGCGCCGGGAATGATGCCGAGCGACAATTCCGGTAGCCCAAACCCGGCGCCGTCGGCGGCAACACGATAGTGACACGCGAGCGCCACCTCGGTGCCGGCGCCAAGCGCTGTGCCGTGCACCGCGGCTACCACCGGCACCGGCGAATCCTCGATCAGCCGGAGTACCTCATGAAAGCCGGGTTCGGCCATGCCGGTGTCAAACTCCTTAATGTCGGCACCGGCTATGAACATGCGCCCGGCGCAAGCGAGTACGATAGCCTTGACTTTCGGATTGTCGCGCAATGCAAGGAACGCCTGTTTGAGGCCCGCACGCACATGCCTGTCCATGGTGTTGACCGGCGGCTGGTCGATGCGCACGACCGCGATACCATTGCTCAACGACGTGCCGACGACCTGCCCCATTCCATGGCTCCCTTGCGGCTTTCGATTGATTTGCGCGGCGCGCGGATCGCCGGCTTATGCCTCGACATCGATGATGTCCGGATGCGGGTCGGACCCGAACAACCGGGTCAATTCGGCCTTGCGATGCTGCAACGCCGCGCGCTGATTGATGTAACCCTTGTCGGTGATTTCATTGGCGTCGATCGATGGCGCACCCGTCAGCAGCATGGCGCGGCGGATGCGGGTCGATTGGCCGGTATACTGGGTATTCCAGCGCCGCAGCGCGTCGCGTAGGTAACGGTGGATCTCCGGATGGCGTGAGAGCTCGGCGGCGCCGTCCGGCGCGCCCTCACCTAGAACCTGTCGGCAGCCGGCGAGATTAAGCCAGGCCATGATACAAACATGGTCGTGGCCTTCACCGGCAATGACCGCATCCTGCACGGCCGGCGACATGGCCGACAGCAACCCGACACGCAAGGCGCCGACCTGCACCCAGGTCCCGGTGGTAAGCTTGAATTCCTCGGTGAGGCGCCCGCTGTAGATCAGGCCGGCGGCGGGATTGTCCGGATCGGCAAAGCGCACCGCGTCGCCGATGCGGTAGTAGCCGTCCTCGTCGAACGCCGCCTTGGTGAGTGCGGGGCTGCGCCAGTAGCCGGGCGTGACATTGGGACCTTTGACCCGTACCTCCCAGCGCTCGTCCGTCGGCACCAGTTTCAAGTCGACGCCAGGGATGGGAATGCCAATCACGCCCGCGCGCTCAAGTGGAAAATGAGCAGCCGTCACCGCGGGCGCGGTTTCCGTCGCGCCCCATGACGACGTCATCGGAACGCGCTGGCCTGTCGCGCGCACCGATACCGCCTCGAGCCGCGTCCATAAATCCTGCGGCAACGCGGCGGCGGCGTAGAAGATCATTCTCAACTTGGCGAAGAACGTTTTCGCCAAGGCCACGTCGTTTTCCAAAAAAGGCAGGATGGCCGCATAGCCGGCCGGCACATTGAAATAAACCGTGGGCGAGACCTCCGCGAGGTTTCGGATGGTCTGCTCGACCAGGGTCGGCACGGGCTTGCCGGCGTCGATATAAAACGTTCCGGCATGGCGCAGCGCGAGATTGAAATTGTGGTTGCCGCCGAAGGTGTGGCTCCACGGCAGCCAGTCGACCAGTACGAGTTCGTCCTCGGTCAGGAACGGCCAAATCTGCGCCAAGGATTCCTGATTGGCGGCCAGCATGCGGTGGGTGTTGATCACCGCCTTCGGCATGTCGGTGGAGCCGGAGGTAAACAGGAATTTGGCGATGCGGGCCCCATCGATTCCCGCCACCGCCTCGTCCGCCGCGCGCGTGGGCTTGGTCTTGTTCAAATCTTCGAGCAGTAAAGCGCCCGCGAGGTTTGACGTGTTGCGACTGGCGATGACCTCCGCGCCGGAATTTGCGATCGCCGCGAGCGCCTTCGCAAACGGGCCGGTGTCCGAGACATAGATAAGACCGGGCGTCAGCAGCTGAGTCACGTATTTCAGCTTGCCATGATCCTGGCTTTGCAGCGAATAAGCGACCGAGATCGGCGCCACCGGAATTCCCGCCGTGAAACCGGCCAGCATGAGCAAGGCGTGGTCGATGGCGTTGGCGGACAGGATCATCAGCGGCCGTTCGGCGGACAGGCCGAGTTCGATCAGGGCGGCGGCAAGAGCATCGACCTGCTTGCGGGTCTGCTCATAGCTCAGCGTCCGCCAGCCTTCACCCGCGCGTTCGGCAATGAAGGCGTGGCCCGGCGCGCGCTCCACCGCCGCGCGGAAGAGATTGGCAAGGCTCGGATCATAGGGCCTCAACGGCGCGCGCGAGCCGAAACGGAGCGAGCCGTCGGCGACTTTCTCAAAGGTGACGTCGACCGGCGCGTAGGCGATGGAACGCACCGGCGCACTGGCGTAAGAGGAAGGCTGGACATTCATTGACGACCGGCTCCGGCTATCCGCGCGCAAGCGTGTCCGCTCGTTGGCACGAAAGTTGTCACTGACAACAATTGACGTCAAGGATATTGTGCTAGAGTGCGGAAGCTATAGGAGGCCATATTGCGTCGCACGAAACCCGGAAAATCGGCACGGAGCCAGCCGCTTATAGCGGCGCCCGTCAAAGTGAGCGGCAACGCGCCGATCGATTACGGCGTCTTGCGCACGCATCTGGGATATTTCCTGCGCCGTTTGCAAGTGGAAATATTCAAGGACTTCATCAAGACCCTTGCCAAATTCCACGTGCGCCCGGCGCAATTTTCGGTATTGGTGTTGATCGGGACCAATCCTGGCCGTTCGCAGGCCGAAATCGGCAAGGCCTTGAACATCGAGCGGGCACGTCTCGCCAAGATGCTGCACGAGCTCGAGCGCCGTCGATGGGTGAGCCGCTGTTCCGCCGTCAACGATGGCCGCTCGCATTCACTTTATCTGACGCCCTCGGGAACTGAAAAGCTTGATCGGATCAAAGCACTGGCCGCAAGTCACGAGCGGCGCCTCACCGCCCGGTTGGGCAAGGAGAGATGGCAGAAACTCATCGACCTGGTGCGGGATTTCGGCTGAGGCCGCGCGGTTTGTCCGAAACGCTCGTCTATCTTACTGCAAAAACACGGTAATATCGCTATTGACGGAAATTGTTGTTCTGGTCAACAATATTGCCAATCCGCGTAAGATCATGCCGGCCGGCGACGATACAAAAACGGCCGGTACTTCGTAGCGCCCCGCAGGACGCGATGAAGTTGAAAATAAAAACGACCGCCGATAGCGGACAGGGAGGATACAGATGAAAACGAAAATTTGTTCTGGTGCCCCGTATTCGCGCATCACGCGCCGCACCGTGACTGCCGGCCTCGGCGCCAGCGCCATTGTGGCCGGCGTCTCACCGTTCAACATCGTGCGCGCTGCCGGCGGGCCGCTCAAGGTCGGCGTGCTGTTGCCGCGCTCCGGCGTGCAGGCCGGCATCGGCCAGGATTGCTGGCGCGGCGCCGAACTTGCCAACGGCATTCTCAAAGAGCTCGGCCTGCCGCAACTCGATATCGTCAGCGGCGATACCGAAACCAAGGTGGAAGTCGCCCGCTCGCGCGCCGAAAAATTGATCAGCGATGGCGCACAGTTGCTGGTCGGTGCCTTCGATTCTGGTCAGACCACTGCGATCGCGCAGGTCGCCGAGCAGAAAGGCGTGCCGCTGGTCATCAACATTGCGGCTTCCCCGGCGATCACCGAGCAGGGCTACAAGTTCGTGTTCCGCAACTTCCCGACCGCGGTCATGATCCTGGGCGACGCCTTCAAGAACCAAAAGGAAGTATTCGCCAACGTCGGCGCGGCGCCGAAGACCGTGGTCTTCATGCACGTCAACGACACGTTCGGCACGGCCATGTCGAAGGGCATCAGCCACGTGATGCCGAAGTTCAACATGCCCTACAAGATCGTACAGGAGATCGCCTACGATCCGGCCGCCCACGATTTGTCGGTCGAGATCGCCAAGGCGAAGGCAACCGGCGCCGACGGCCTCTTGATGGTCAGCCGCCTAAACGACGCCATCTTGCTCACCCGCGAACTGGTCAAGCAGCGCTGGTCGCCGATGGCGATCCTCAGCATGGGTCCGGGCTGGTACGAGGATCAGTACCTCAAGACGCTCGGCAAACTGTCGGACGGTCCATTGAGCTTCGTGCCCTGGTACGATCCCAACAAGCCCCTCAGCAAAAAGCTCGAACAGGCGCTTGCCAAGAAATACCCGGGCTTCAATCTGAACACCAACCACGTCTACACGTTCGAAGCCTTGCTGGTGGCCGCCGACGCCTACAAGCGCGCCGGCTCCGCCGACCCGAAAGCGCTCGCCGACGCCATCCGCAAGACCCATATCACCAACAATGTCAGCCCGGGCCCCGGTATCCAGTTCAACGCCAAGGGTCAGAACGACAAGCTGCAGGATTCGGCGATCCAGAATCGCGGTGGCAAGCTGGTGGCGGTGGCACCGAAGTCAGCGGCCAACGCCAAGCCAGAATGGCCGCTCAAGCCCTACGACAAGCGCAGCTGATGCTTGTGCAGTGAGGAAAAACGCTCCGGCCTCACGGCCGGAGCATTTTCTTGTTAGGATCGCCTGTGCCGGCAGAAATCTACCTCAACGTCGCGGTCGGCGGGATCTTGACCGGACTCGTCTACGGGCTGATGGCGCTCGGCTTGTCGGTGATCTTCGGCGTCGTGCGCGTGGTCAATTTCGCCCATGGCGAGATGATGACCATCGCCATGTACATCGCCGTCACGCTGTTTTCTGCTTTCCATCTCGACCCGCTGGTGATGCTGGTGCCGATTGCGGCGGTCATGTTCGCCTTCGGTTATCTGCTGCAGGCCGGCATGATCAATCGCTTCATCACGCGGCCCGAGCACAGCCAGTTCCTGCTGCTGATCGCAGTGGCGATCATTACCGCCAACATGCTGCTGATCGCGTTCGGGCCGGATGCGCAGAACGTCCAGGTCGCCTATGCCTTCGACAGCTATCAAATCGGGCCGCTGATTATCGACGCCACCAAGCTCTATGCCGGTCTTACGGCCATCGTGGTAGCGGCGGCGCTGTTCGCCTTCTTCCGCTACACCGCGATCGGCACCGCGATCCGCGCCTGCGCGGACAATTACGCCGGCGCGCTGGTGGTCGGGCTCGACGTCAAGCGACTCTACGCGCTTACCTTCGGCCTAGGCGCGGCGTGCGTCGGCGCAGCCGGCACCATCCTGCTCCTGCTGTTCGACGTCACGCCGGCGGTCGGGCCGTCCTACACGCTGCTCGCCTTCGTCATCGTCATCACCGGGGGCTTAGGTTCGATGCCCGGCGCGCTCCTGGGCGGCATGCTGATCGGGCTGACCGAGGCCATGGCGGGGCTCATATTCACGCCTTCGGCTAAAACCATGTTCGCCTTCGCGCTCCTGGTACTGGTGCTGCTGTTCCGCCCGCAGGGCATCATGGGAAAGAACGCGGCATGATCGTGCGCCTGATCGAAGGCGTTCGGCGCCGCACCCTGATCCTGCTCGCGATGCTGCTGGCGCTCGCTATCGCCGCGCCCCTCTTCGCGGGCGACTACCTGCTCACCGTCCTGATCTTGATCTTGTACTTCGCCTATGTCGGCCAGGCCTGGAACATCATGATGGGCTTTGCCGGGCAATTGTCGCTCGGCCACGCGCTCTATGTCGGCTTGGGCGCCTATACCGCCGCCGCGCTCTACGTGCATTTCGGCATCGGCCCCTGGATCGGCCTCTTGGCCGCGGCGCCGATCGCCGGCCTCGCCGGCGCTTTCATCGGCTTTTTGGCTTTTCGCTTTCGCGTCGCCGGCGTCTATTTCGCCATCCTGACCATCGCTTTCGACGAATTCGCCCGCGTCGGCTTCGACCATTTCACCTGGACCGGGGCCTCGGCCGGCCTGTTCCTGCCGGTCAAACAATATGCCCACAACAATTTGTGGCTGCTGCGCGGCCATCCTGTCATGTTCTACTACGTTCTGCTCGCCGCCACCGTCTTCGCCTTCGTCTTCTGCCGCGCGCTCTTGCAAAGCCGCATCGGCTATTTCTGGCTGGCGATCCGCGAAGACGAGGAGGCCGCGCGCGCAACCGGAATCGACACGTTCCGCTACAAGATGTTCGCCGTTGTGATCTCCGCCGCCATGACTTCGTTCGCCGGCGTCATCTACGCCTTCTACTACAACAATCTGTTTCCCGAGCAGGTCTTCGGCATCACGCATTCGATCGAGATCATCCTGGCGCCGATCGTCGGCGGCGTTGGCACGCTGTTCGGACCAATCCTCGGCACCGTCGTGATCGAAGGCATCGCGGAGGGCATGCGCACGTTGCTGGGATGGATCGGCGTCGACGTACCGGGAACGAAACAACTGTTTTTCGGCGTGGTCCTGTTGTTCATCATCGTTGCGGTGCCGGAGGGCGTGTGGCCGTGGTTTGCGCGGCGCTTCGGCTTTCTGGAGCGCAAAAAATGAGCGCGCTGCTCAAGGTCGATAATGTCAGCAAGCGCTTCCGCGGCCTCGTCGCAGTCGACCGCGTCAGCTTCGAAGTGCTGGAAGGCGGCATTTTCGCCATGATCGGGCCGAACGGCGCCGGCAAGACCACGTTGTTCAACATGATCGCCGGCAGTTTCGCGCTCGACGACGGCGCTATCGCCTTTGCCGGCGAGCGCATCGACGGCCTGGCCAGCGAGCACATCTGCCGGCGCGGCGTCGGCCGCACCTTCCAGATCGTACGCCCGTTTCCCGCGCTCAGCGTCGAGGACAATGTCGTCGTCGGCGCACTGCTGCACCAGCGACACCTGCCGGCGGCACGCAAACGGGCGCATGACCTGCTGCACCACCTCGATCTTTATGACAAGCGCGGCCAGCCCGCCGCGGCCCTGACGCTGCCGGACCGCAAGCGCCTGGAAGTCGCGCGCGCGCTCGCCACCGGACCGAAGCTCTTGCTGCTCGACGAGGTGATGGCCGGCCTCACGCCCACCGAGACCGACCGCATCGTCGCCATCCTGAAGGAGCTCAACCGCGAGCAAGGCCTCACTATATTGCTGATCGAGCACGTCATGCGCGCCGTGATGGCGCTGGCCGGACGCGTGCTGGTGCTGCACCACGGCGCAAAAATCGCGGACGGCGCGCCGGCGGAAGTCGTGCGCGATCCGGCGGTCATTGATTCCTACCTGGGCGCAGAAGCGGTCGAATGATGCTCCGGGTCGAAAACCTCGACGTTTTCCACGGCGACGCTCAGGCGCTCGACGGCGTCTCGCTGGACATCGACGAGGGCGCCATCGTTGCCATTGTCGGCGCCAACGGCGCCGGCAAGACCTCGCTCATCCGTGCGATCGCCGGTACGCTCAAGCCCGCGCGCGGCCGAATCCTTTATCGCGGCCAAGACGTCGCCGGCTGGCCGAGCCACAGGGTATGCGAGCTCGGCATCGGCCAGGTTGCGGAAGGCCGCGAGGTTTTCCCCTCGCTGTCGGTCGCCGAGAACCTGGACATGGGTGCCATGCTGTCACGCGCGCGGCCCACGCGCGCGTGCAACCTCGAAAAGGTCTACGCGCTGTTTCCGGTGCTGGCCGAGCGCCAAGGGCAGGCGGCCGGCACGCTATCGGGCGGCGAACAGCAGATGCTGGCGATCGGCCGCTGCCTGATGGGCGAGCCGGAGCTGGTGATGTTCGACGAGCCCTCGCTCGGACTTGCGCCCACCGTCGTGCAGAACGTCCTCAAGGTCATCCGCGATCTCAACCGCGACGGGCTAACCTGCGTGCTGGTGGAGCAGAACGCGGCAGTGTCGCTCAAGCTCGCGAGCCGCGCGTACGTGCTGGAGAACGGCAAGGTCACCATGTCGGGGACCGGCGAAGCGCTGCTGGCCGACGACCGCGTGCGCCAAGCCTATATGGGGTTATAGGCGCCGAGCAGGCGCTCCACATAGTGGGGCGTTCTTTTTGTGTAACGATAAAAACCTGCGTATGACCAAATGCGTGCTCGAATCATTCTCAAAGCAGAATCGAGTCATTCTCAAAGTGTCGGGACATTGGTAGGAGAATGCGTGGTGGCGGACGCAGTCGCATTCGAACCCGTTTCCACTCCCAAGTTCCCTGCTAACAGGGAAATTAACAGGGAATTTTTTGATTTAGATCCAAATTGCAACTCAGAGCTCGCCATTCGCTCAATGATTCAGCAGATTTAGAGCGAAATTCCCTACTTAATGGAACAGGAAACTTTTGCGACGGAACAGGGAATTTGAACATAAGAACAGGGAAATTGAGCTCGATATGATCCCGATTGAATTCCAGAAAACATTTTCGGAAGGAACAGGCAAAGTTTTCAGTGGACACAATTGAGTGTGACTGCTCATGGCGTCGTCTGCACGAACATCCAAGCTCCGTATCCGACGACCCGGTCGCGAGGTCCTACCGTGTCTCCTGAGTTGCACAGCGCGAGCCGCCGGGCCTTGAATCCACGGCGTCCGGCTTCCACCAAAAGACCGGCCACCGCAAGGCAACCACACGCTTGGTTCGGCCCCAGACCGCCCCAGTCGCCGCGCTCAATCGCGGCTGCGGTCGCAGTATCAAGCCGCCGCGCAGTCTCGTAGTCGTTATAGTGCGAGAGGTCGGAACTCACCACGATCACGGTATTGGGCCAGTTCCAAAGGCGAGCCAATGCGCCTGCGACCTCTTGCGGGTCCGCGTCGCCAACCAAAAGTGGCGTCAAGCGGAACGACGGCATTAACATTTGCAGAAACGGTAGTTCGACTTCAAGCGCATGTTCGGGCGCGTGCGGGCCGTCGGCTACGATCACAAAGGGCAGATCAGTGAGGGCGGCGAGCGCCTCGCGATGCACCGGCACGCGGCCGAGTGGTGTTTCGAATGCATCGGCAGTTGGGATCGCAAGCCCTCGCACCGGCGCGTAGTGCGCCGGCCCAATTATCAGAACATGGTCGATCACTTGCGCGAAATCCCGCAGCGTAGCGAAAGCCGTTGCCGCTACGCGACCCGAATAGATATAGCCCGCGTGCGGCGCAATCACCGCCTTCGGCACACTATCCACGGGCGTTACTGCCTCACCAAGGAGCCGCGTGATTTCCGCCCGAAGCTGCTCTGGACGGCGGGGATAGAACGTCCCCGCCACCGCTGCCGGTCGGACCTTTTCGCTCGCTGTGCCCACGGTCATCTTGCGATACTCCCGCATACGAGCCAGATATATGCAATGTGTCGTCCAAGCTTAGGCTGCTAATAGCATGGATCAGCCGATTGAAGGCCTACCCGCCCGCTACTGGCATACTCTCGCCGATGGTCGTATTCAGTGCGACGTCTGCCCGCGCTACTGCAAGCTGCACGAAGGCCAGCGCGGTCTATGCTTTGTGCGCGGGCGGCTGGGCAATGAAATCTTGCTTACCACCTATGGCCGCTCATCTGGGTTCTGCATCGATCCAATCGAGAAGAAGCCGCTCAATCATTTCCTCCCAGGTACGCCGGTGCTCTCGTTTGGAACCGCTGGATGCAATCTCACCTGCAAATTCTGCCAGAACTGGGACATATCCAAGGCCCGCGAGTTCGACCGCCTTCAGGATCTGGCCTTACCCGAAGCGATTGCAGAAGCGGCGGTCGAAAGTGGCTGTCGCTCCGTCGCCTTCACCTACAATGATCCAGTAATCTTCCTTGAATACGCGATCGACGTCGCGCAAGCCTGCCGTGAGCGCGGCGTCAGGACTGTGGCGGTAAGCGCGGGGTATATCGCGCCCGAGCCGCGTGTTGAGTTTTTTCGTCACATGGACGCCGCCAATATCGACCTCAAGAGTTTCACAGAACGCTTCTACAAGTCCCTCTGCACCAGTCGACTCGCACCCGTGCTAGAGACGCTCGAATATCTGAAGAACGAATCGAACTGTTGGTTCGAAATCACCACGCTTCTGATTCCTGGCAAAAACGATTCACCCCAGGAGATCGAGGCGGAAAGTCGCTGGGTGATGGACCGCCTTGGCCCCAATGTGCCGTTGCACTTCACGGCGTTTCATCCCGACTGGAAGATGACCGACACGCCACCTACCCCGCTACGTACGCTGCAAATAGCGCGGCGCATTGCGACTGAGGCGGGCCTCCGATACGTCTACACCGGTAATGTGCATGATCCCGATGGCCAGATTACCTATTGTCACGGCTGTAGGGCAACGCTAATTGGCCGCGACTGGTACGACCTTACAGCATGGAATCTGTCGGCGGATGGCAAGTGTGCTAAGTGCGGGACCCGCTGTCACGGGGTACTCGAAGCGAAGACTGGTCGATGGGGATCTCGCCGCAAGCCACTAAGGCTGGGGTCATCCCAGCTAGAACGATTTGTGTAGGTGTCCTTTCCGAAAATCATATCCGGGCATACTGGTGATGCAGGCCGCCCAGGAAGGGAATGGCGATCACTCTGCCGGTTTTTGGTACACACAGCCGACGATCTGAATCCGCCCGTATCGCAAGAATAACGCCAGCGGCGTGGCGTCGCGCCGGCCGTTGTCGCGAGTGGAACACGCGCGATCAATTGGCCTTCTTGCGCCGGTCTATCACCCGAACGGCCTTGCCCTGTGATCGCGGCACTTCGCCTTCTGCCTTGACCACGACTTTGCAGGTCACGCCAATCAATGACTTGATATGGTGCGTGACCTCGTCGGCCTTGCGAATGCGGTCTCCGCTGAAATCGGGCGCTGGCTCGACCTCGACAGTCATCTCGTCCAGTGTGCCGTCGCGCGTCAGCACCATTTGGTAATGCGGCGCCAGACCGGGGAAGCCGACCAGCACTGCCTCCACCTGCGAGGGATAAACATTGACGCCGCGAATGATGAGCATGTCGTCGTTGCGGCCGGTCACCCGCATGATGCGCACATGGGTGCGGCCGCAGGCACAGGGTTCGCTGGACATTTGCGTGATGTCGCGCGTGCGGTAACGGATCATCGGCTGCGCTTCCTTGGTGAGCGTCGTGATAACCAGTTCGCCGGTCACGCCCATCGGCAATGACTGTTGCGTTTCGGGATCGATGGTCTCGAACAGGAAATGATCCTCCCAGCCGTGCAGGCCGGATTGCACGCCGTAGCACTCGCAGGCCACGCCCGGCCCCAAGATCTCGGACAGGCCGTAGACGTCGACCGCCTTGAGCCCGAGCCGGGCCTCCAGATCATGGCGCATGGCGTCGCTCCAGGGCTCCGCCCCGAACAGGCCGACCTTGAGCGAGGATTTGGCAAGATCGACGCCCATTTTCTGCGCGACTTCCGCGATATTGAGCGCGTAAGACGGCGTGGCGCACAGCACCCTGGCCTTGAAGTCGTTGATCAAGGTAACCTGACGCTCGGTGCCGCCGCCCGACACTGGCACGACGGTGCAGCCGAGCCGCTCGGCGCCGTAATGCGCGCCCAGGCCGCCGGTGAACAGGCCGTAACCGTAGGCATTATGGACGATATCGCCCGGCATGGTGCCGGCGCAGGCGAAGCAGCGCGCCATCAGATCCGACCAGACGTCGAGGTCGCCTTTGGTGTAGCCGACCACGGTCGGCTTGCCGGTCGTACCCGACGAAGCATGCAGGCGCAGCAGCTGGTCGCGCGGCACCGCGAACATGCCGAACGGGTAATTATCGCGCAGGTCGCTCTTCAGCGTGAACGGGAAACGGACGATGTCGGCGAGCGACTTGAGATCGGACGGCTTGACGCCGGCGGCCTCGAACTTCTTGCGGTAGTGCGGAACGCCATAGGCCCGCTCTAGCGTCTGCTTCAGGCGCGACGTCTGCAGCGCCACCAGCGCTTCGCGCGGCATGGTTTCGGTATCGGGGTCGAACATGAAGATGTTCGAGGCTTTGCTTGCTGTTTGTGTGGGCATGATTTCCCCCATCGCTCATATAATCACGTCGTCGACCAGCCTGGCTTGACCGCCGGTCCGGCATGGCCGGACCCGCGTACGGGCGTATGCGTCAGCGCGAAGCCCTGATTGAAGCTGGCGCGGGTCACTAGGATGAATTTCAACGCGACGCCGGCGGCCATGATGCTGAGCCCGGCGACGGCGAACAGCGGCGCGGCCGCGGCCTTCGCCGCAAATCCGACGACGATCATAGCCACCGGCAGAACCAACCCTGCCGCAAGGAACCAAGGCTTGTAGGCATCGAGTACCGCCAGCGCGCGGGTCGGTGCGCCTTCGACTTTCAGCGCGGTCAGATAGGTCCGCCAGGCCCAAGCGCGCAGCAGCGCGAGCGCGGCGGCGGTGACGGCGAGCACATCGGCAAGCGATGTCAGCGCGGGCAATTGCGCGACGCCGGCAAGCGTCAGGCCGCAGCCTTCGGCCAAGCCAGTGGTCAGGATCAGCGGCACCACCCAGTTCGCCCGCCAGGCCGGGATGCCCTTGGCCGCCTGCAGGATCATCGCCTGGCAGAACAGGAAGCCGACGGCGAGCACGGAAGCGACGGTCAGCAGCGCGGCGTTGTCAAACCAGAGCGCGAGCGCCGCAAGCGGGAACATGACGGCCGCGATCCAGGCCTCGCGCGTCATCCACGAGCGGCGCGGCTGGCGCAGCACGTGGAGCGCGCGCAGCGGCTTGCCGATCTTCAGCATCAGCACCGACAGGCCGAGCGCCATGATCGCCAGCGCCAGCCAGCCGAGCGGCAGCACGTCGCGATAGCGCAGCCCGAGTAGCGCAGCGAAGATGAAGAGGCCGCTGCCCGTGCCGCCGCAGATGAAATTGCCGGACGCCTTCCAATCCCAGTGCTGCTGCAGCGTGGGCTCGACTCCGCGGGTTCGCGTCTCGCCGGCGGCGACGGCAGCCGCGACGACCGTATTCACCGGCGTGTCGGCGTCGTTCGCCTTGCCGTAGACGTAATGGAAGCCGGGATCGGTGCCGAGCTCCTCATGCATACGGAAGCTTTTCTGCTCCTTGAGCAGCCGAGAGACATTGCTGTTCGGGTCGTCGAGATCGCCGAAATGCAAGGCGTCGGCGATGCAGGAATTCACGCAAGCCGGCGACGCACGCGGATCCACGCCCGGCGTGAGGCCGTTCTCCAGGCCGAAATCGATGCGGTCGGAGCAGAAGGTACATTTCTGTGCGACGCCGACGCGGTCGAGCTCGGCACGCTCGACCTCATTCTGCATGGCCGATTCGTAGGCGTAATGCGGCTCCTTCACCAGGAAGCGCGCCTGATAGGGGCAGGCCACCTCGCAATAGGCGCAGCCGATGCAGATGTCGTAGTCGATAGTAACGATGCCGTCGGCACGCTGGCGCGTCGCGGTCGAGGGACAGACATGCATGCAGGGCGGATCAGCGCAATGCTGGCAGCCGACTGGCACGAAAATGCGGCTGACATTGGGATAGCTGCCGGCCTCGATGTCGAGCACCTTGCGCCATTGCACCGCCGGCGAAGTGGCGTTGGAATGCCGGCAGGCCGCCGTGCAGGTCTGACAGCCGACGCAGCGCTCGAGATCGGCGATCATGCCCCAGCGCGTCATGAGGCCGCCTCCAGCCGGGTGATCTTGACCTTGACCAGATCGGCGCTCGAGCCGGTGGCGTCGGTCAGATCGAGCAGCATCGGCACCAGTGCATTCATGCTGGGGGCGTGGAAATCCTTGGCGTAGGGCGTTGCCCAGTGATCGAACTGGCCGATCATCAGGAGCGTGTCGGGGCGGATGCCCTCGCACAGCATGACGCGGCCCTTGGTCTCGTTGAGCGGCGAGCGCACCTCGACTAGGTCGCCGTCGGCGATGCCGAGCCGGTCGGCGGCCTCGTGGTTCATCACGACATTGCCGTGGCCGGCGACGTTGTCGGCGACTTCCTTGATGATCTGGATGCCGACATTGCCGCCCCAGGAATATTGCATGCTGCGGGCGGTGATCAGCCAGAACGGATAATCGCCGATGCGCACCGAATAGCGCTTGGCGAGCGCGGTTTCCCACAACGCATTGAGATCGTGCCAGACCGGCAGCGGCTCGTATTCGGCGAGCTGCTTGTCCCACCAGTGGATGTCGTGCTCGTGCAATCGGCGGCCGAGTTCCTTGCCAATGCGGAACAACTGTTCCTGGTAGGGCTGCTCGAAGCGCAATCCCTCCTTCACGAGCTTCGGATAGAGATACCATTGCAGCCGCGGGAACGGCTTGACGCGGAAACCGTGCTCGCGAAACCAGTCGAGCCCCTGCGACTCGGCGCCGTCGGTGATTTCGGCGCTGGCGGCGCGGCAGCTGGCGTCCCAGATCGCCTCGACGTCGTGAATTTCCGCCGGCGCCAGCGAGAAGTCGTAATTCGCGCCGCTGAGCTTGACGCCGGCGGCGCCGCGATTGATCGCCGAATTATAGGCGTCGAGCAGGCCGGTGCGGTTGGCAAGCTCGGTCGCGATCCAGGTGAAGTCCCTCGCCTCGCCCTGCGGCGGCACCGCCGGTGCGCGCAACGCGAAACCCTGGTAGTCCCAGAATTGCTCGACATATTTCGTGCCGCCGATGCGCAGGAGCTGCAACCCCTCAAGATCGGTGCAATCCGGCAGCAGCACGTCGGCGACGTGGTTGGTTTCGTCGCGCGTATAGGCGAAGCAGACCGTGAATGGAAATTTCGCCATCGCGCTTTCGACGGATTTGGTGTCCCAAAACGAAATTGCCGGATTGGTGCGATAGACGAACCAGACATCGGGCGGCGTTGCCACCGGCAGGTGCCCGAAGTCCTCGCCCTGCATCATCCAGGCCAAGTGCGTGGGGCCGAGCGCCTGGCTCCAGGCCGAATCGGCCACCAACGGCACCAGCGTGCGATGCGCGCTGCGCGCCGGTGGGCGCGAAATCCAATCGCTCTTGCTGGTAGGATTCATCGGATATTTCATGAACCCGTCGGGACCCGCCTTGACGCTCGACCAGCGGTTATCGGCAGGTCGGTTGAGCCTGACCGTGGTGCCGAGCGTCGACCCGGGCACTTCGAGCGCACCGACCAGACAGCCGATCAGCGTGCGCGCCCAGCAGCATTCGTAACCGCCCCAGCCATTGTTGACAGTCTTGCCGAGCGAAATCGAAACCGGCCGCAGTGGCAGCGTCTCGCCCTCGATGTCGATCGTTTCGCCGACATGCGCGTGATCGAGAAACCCGTTGGCGATTCGGCGGATGGTGGCGGCCGGAACGTCGCAAATCGGCGCCGCCCACTCCGGCGAATAGGCTTTCACATGCGCCACCAGCCTCGCGAAGGCCGGGCTGACGGTCGTGGCCTTGTGCGGCGTGATCTCATCATCGGCGCCGACTTCGATGCCTTCGATAGTGAACGAGCCTTCAAGCGCCGGTTCGATGCCGGGCGTGTCGAACGCCACCGCCTTGCCGCTCGCAGCATCCATCAGCAACGGCTTGCGCGTTGACGCATCGCGCATGAAGAAACCATTGGGCCCGATCAGATAAGGCGACGACGTTCGGTGCTTGAGGAAAGGCACGTCGAGCCGCTCGCGCGCGTTCTCGTGCAGGAACACGTGGATCATCGCGAACAGAAACGCCGAATCGGTTTTCGGCTTGATCGGTATCCATTCCGCCGAACAGGCGCCGGTCACGGAGAGATGCGGTTCGATCTGCACCCGCTTCATGCCGCGCTTGCGGGCGTCGGCATGGCGCTTGACGCCGCACACCCCGCCGGACGCCTCGACATTGGCGCCGAAGGAAACAAGGTACTCGCACAGCGGCGTGTCGGGCGAGACCGTAAAGCCGCGGTGCCACAGCTCGCCATAGAGATGCTCGGAGTGGTAACATTTCACGCCCTGACCCGAGCCGAAGCTCATGTCGACCGGCCCCCAGGCCGCCAGGAACGCGGGCAGCGTACCCATATAGGCAGTCGGCGTGCCGCCGCCACCGAAGCTGGCGGCGACGCGCGGATAGCCGGTCTCGTCGGTGAGGCCGGCCGCGCGCGCCGCATTAAGCTTTTCGGCGACGAGCGTCAGCGCCTCCTCCCAGGAGATGCGCACGAAACCCGGATCTTCGTGACGACCCTTTTTCGGGTTCGTCCGCTTCATCGGATAAAGAACCCGGCTCGGGTTATAGGATTTTTGCACGAGGCCAAAGGCCTTCACGCATACCCTGCCGCCGGCCGGATGAATTTTCGCCGCGTCGAAGTTCGGCGTGATTTCGGTCGCGATACCGTCTTCGACGCGCACCTTCAGCAGGTCCGGCCCAGCGACGCACTGGTAGCAATAGGTCGAGACGGTCTGTTCGGCGTGCTTGGGCTTGCCCGGCATATCGGTTTATCCAGACTTGGTGCCGGCAAGCTTGGCCGCTTTCGCTTTCAGCCGCTCGACGGTCTTTTTCACGTCTACCACGAAACGACCATGCGTGCCGGTGCTGATGAGGTCGAGATCGTCCTTGGCCGATATCTCGAACACCACTTTGCGGCCTTCGACTGCGCTGACGGTGGCGGTGATTTCGACCGCCATTCCGAGCAGCGTTGGCGCCAGATGCTTGATCGAAACGTCGGTCCCAACCGAGTCTTCGCCGGCGTCGCCGTGGTCGAGCAGGAGCTGCCGGCAGGTCATCTCGATATCGCGCACCAGATAGGGCGTACCATAGACGCGCCCTTCCTCGCCCATGAATTCGATTGTCCGGTCGCGATTAATCTCAATACGGCTGATCCGCGAGACGCCGGGACGAAGGCTTTTTTTCATCGACATCCTCCCCACCATTCGACTGCAACCGAGAAACAATTAAATTGATTTCCCGCCCCGTCTACTTGACCAACGTCAATCCCCGAGCGTTTTAGATACCCAAATAGGCTTCCCTGACCCGACGATCGGCCTGGATTTCGGCGGCGGACCCGCTCAGCGTCACTCTCCCGGTCTCCAGTACGTAGGCGCGGTCCGCAATGGCGAGAGCAGCGCGCGCATTCTGTTCCACCAAAAGAATGGTCAGGCCGTCGTCTTTGAGGGCACGGATCACCGCGAGCACCTGCTCAACCAAGTTGGGCGCCAGACCCATTGATGGCTCGTCCAGCAACAGTAGCCGGGGCTTTGCCATCAATGCGCGTCCGATCGCAAGCATCTGCTGCTGACCGCCGGACAGCGCCCCGGCCGGCATTTCCAAAATTGCGTCAAGCATCGGGAACAGTGCGCAGACCCGCGCCAGCGACGGTTGCAGAACGGCGTCGCGACGACACCATGCGCCAAGCTTCAGATTGTCGAGCACAGATAAAGGCGCAAAAATTTGCCGGCCTTCCGGCACTTGCGAGATGCCGAACGCCACCCGCGCATGCGCGGGCCGTTTCTCGATCGGCTCGCCTTCGAACCGGATCGCGCCATCAGTAATCGGCTGGACACCGGAGATGGCGTGCATCAGCGTCGTCTTGCCGGCTCCATTGGCGCCGATCAAAGTGACGATCTCTCCGGCGTGGACATGGAGCGTGACGCTGTGCAAGACTTCAATGCGGCCATAGGCGCTCCGGACATTCTCAATCGAAAGCATGCGCGGCCTCCTGAGAATCGTGAACACCCAAATAGGCTTCGATCACCTCCAAGTTGGACCGCACTTGTTCGGGAGTGCCTTCCGCGAGCGTTCGGCCGCTTGCGAGGACATGAACACGGTCGGAGATATTCATCACCAAACGCATATCATGCTCGACCAACACAACTGTGATTCCATCCTTCACGATGGAGCGGATAACGCGATCGATTTCCTGGGTTTCGACAGGATTGCAGCCGGCGGCCGGCTCATCGAGCAGCAACACCGTTGGCTCGCTGGCTAATGCGCGCGCGATTTCGAGGCGTTTGAGCGCACCATAGGCAAGCGAACCCGCCAGACGGTTCGCTGCATCGGCGAGGCCAACGCGGGCAAGCGCCGCACGCGCCGCTTCCCAGGTCGCCAAATTCTGCCGCGCCACCGATGGCCAATGTAGCAAATCGGCCAGAATACCCGTCCGCTCGTGACGGTGACGACCGACCATCACGTTTTGCAGCACCGACATCCGGGAAAATATCTGCAGATTCTGAAAGGTCCGCGATAACCCTCGCCGAGCGAGCTGATCGGGCGCAAGGCCAGTCACCGTGTCGCCGGCAAGCCGAATACTGCCGTCGTTTGGCAAATAGATGCCCGATACCAGATTGAACAGCGTAGTCTTGCCGGAACCGTTCGGCCCGATGATCGAGAACACCTGACCGGATGCGATCGAGATGCTGACTTCATCTATGGCCCGCACGCCACCGAAACTAATGGACAGCCGCTCGGCTTCTAGAATCAACATTTGCGCCACCCAGCGAGTACCGAAGCAACCGACGGCACGATGCCTTGACGCAAGAAGATCATGAAGACCATGACGATGAGTCCGAGCAATGCCTGCTCGTATTCGTGGAAGACGGTGAGCACTTGCGGCAACACGACCAGCACGGCTGCTCCCACCAAGGAACCGAAAATCGATCCCATGCCACCCAGAACGACCATGGCGACTAATTCAATCGAACGCAGGAATCCCGCCATATCCGGCGTGACGAGGCCATTGAACAGCGCCAGAAAGGACCCCGCCACCGACGCGTACATAGCGGAAATTATGAAGACCGTAAGCTTCTTGCGCGCCACGTCGATGCCGAGCACGAGCGCGGCGATCTCGCTGTCATGAATGGCTTGCAGCGCTCGGCCGGTCGGGCTCTCCATCAGATTGAGCGCAAGCACAAATCCGCCGACAAAGGTTATGCCAGAGATCCAATACCAGGAATCCGATCCGTGTGCGCGCCAGCCGAAAAGCATAAGCCCGGGGACGCTCATGCCATCCGGGCCACCGGTCCAGTCTGCTTCGTTAGTGAGCACGATAGCGATGAGCAGTCCAAAGCCGAGCGTGCCGATAGCAAGATAGTGTCCTTTGAGCTTGAGAATCGGCCGGCCCACCGCGAAAGCGATCGCGCCCGAGAGCATGACGCCGGCGAGCAGGCACAGCCACGAAGGCGCGCCAAAATAAACCGGGCCGATCGCTACGGAATACGCGCCGATGCCTAGAAAGCCGGCATGACCCAGGCTGACTTGACCGGCAAAGCCCATGAGCAGGTTGAGCCCCACGACCGCCAAGCCGAAAATGAAAACAAGCGCGCCGATGCGATAGTAGTATGCCGACGGAAAACATAGCGGCAAGAAAATAACGATTGCTACGACCGGTATCGCCGACAGCAACCGAGTTTTCAGCAATGCGCGCAAGCTCACACCCGTTCAATTTTAACCCGGCCGAATAAGCCCTGCGGCATGGCAACCAAGACGACAAGGATGATCACGAAAGCAACTGCGTCCTTGTAACTCGAAGAGAGATACCCCGCGCTCAAGGCCTCGATCATTCCAATCAGAAGGCCGCCGACGACGGCTCCGAGCGCGCTGCCGATTCCACCGAGCATGGCCGCCGCGAATCCCTTCAGCGCCAGCAATGTCCCCGCATCGTAACTGGTCAACGTGATGGGTGTGATGAGAATGCCGGCAATCGCCCCTACTGCTGCCGAAACCGCAAATGAAAAGTCGACAATGCGCCGCGTATCGACGCCGATGAGACGCGCCGCCAGACGATTGGCCGCGGTCGCAATTACCGCCTTGCCGAGCATGGTTCGATCGACGAACAGCCAAAGCACCACGACAATGACGGCAGAGCCTGCCAGCACCACCAGGCTCTGCGGCAGAATGGTGGCGCCGCCGAAACGGATCGGACCGCCGCTGAATAGCGGCGGCAGGCTATGGAAGGTCTTGTCGAAGACGATCTGCGCGACGCCGCGCAGGAAGATCGAGGCGCCGATCGTGATCATGATCAGCGCCACCGGACTCGCCCCGCGTGCCGGCGCGATGGCTAAACGGTGCAGGGCCAATCCTATGGCGGTCGTCACGATGATGGCGATGAGCGCGGCCAACGGCAGCGGAACGCCGGCAAGTGACAAAAAAACGGTCGTCATGCCGCCCAGCATGACAAACTCGCCCTGCGCGAAATTGATAATGTCCGACGCGTTGTAGATCAACGTGAAGCCGAGGGCGACCAGCGCGTAGATGGCGCCCACTGTCAGCCCCGAGAAGACGAATTGCAGCAACTCGGCCATCCTGTCGAAGGCCTCGCGTGGCTTGAGTGCAATACCGCCAGAATCGAAGGGGCAGGCTCTTGCGAGCCTGCCCGATCGTCACCTCAGGTGCCGGGCACCAGCGTCCAGTCGCCGCCTTTGATCTCCAACATATGGAACGCCGACAGGTCGAGGCCCAAATGATCGGTTGAGGACATGTTCACGATGCCGCCGGTTCCGATATAGCCTTTGGTCTTCTCGATCTCGTCGCGGACCTTGGCTTTGTCGGCGCTCTTGGCGCGCTGCATTGCATCGACCAGGATCATGAGGCCGTCATAAGCGTGACCGCCGAAAGTAGAGACCGCCTGCCCGGTCTTCTTCTGATATTCGCGCGAATAATTCACGACGACAGGCTTCTGCGGATCCTTCTTCGGCAGCTTGTCGGCGATGAGCAGTGCCGCACATGGCAGCCGCACGCCTTCGGCCGCCGCCCCGGCCAGCTTGATGAACTGCTTGGAGCAGACACCGTGACTCTGATACAGTGGCACTTTGATCCCGAGTTGCCGGTAGTTGCGCGTCACGATCGCCGGGCCCTGACCGAAGCCGGGATTGACCACGGCCTGCACGCCGGCCGTGTTGCGAATCTTGGTGAGCTGCGCTGTCATGTCGCTGTCGCGCGGCCCGTAGGTTTCTTCAATCGCTATCTTGATGCCGGCCTTCCCCGCCACCTTATGGCACTGCGCGTTCATCGACTTGCCGAAACCGCCGGTGCCGGAGATCATCGCGATCGTGGTCAGCTTGCGATGCTTGAGGTCGGCAAAGATTTTCTCGCAGGCCATCTTGTCGGTGTGCGGCGTCTTAAAGACCCACTTGTGGACGGGCTCGATAATCCGGATGGAACCGGCCAGCGAAATGAACGGAATCTTGGCGTCTTCGAACACTGGCATCATTGCCAGTGTCGCGCCGGTGGTGCTGCCGCCCACCATGGCATCGATTTTGTCTTCTTCCACCAGACGGGTGGCGAAGGTTTTCGCGCTGTTGGGATTAGCAGCGTCGTCATAGACGATCAGCTTTAATTTTTGACCGTTCACGCCGCCTTTGGCATTGATCTCGTCGACATACATTTCCAACGTTTTCTTTTCCGGATCGCCGAGAAACGACGCCGGCCCGGTCACCGCCAGGACGCTACCGATTTTGATTTCCGCAGAGGCCTGAAGTCCTGCACCGAGCAGGGCACAAAGGCCGATCGCAACGGTTGCCGTAAAATGTTGCATTGCCCGCATGGGATTCCCCCTTCTATCAAGATTTATTGGTATTGGTGCATACCAGGCCACCCAAAACCAGGCATTGACTAAACTCAAGGCAGCTGACGGGCAGTTGCGGGGATAGTGCGGCAGCGCTGGCGGGGGAATCTGCCCGCTGGAGCAATGCGATGACGATAATGGGGACCGTACGGCTGGCGGCGGTTGTCTACGACGCCGGCTTCGGAATCGACGATTTCCTGACCCGCGTCGCCGATCGGCTGCACGCCGATCGCATCAACTTGGCCGGAGTTTTACGGAAAAATGCTCGCGACGACGCTGGCGTCTGCTCGGCGATGACCCTCATCGACCTCACTTCAGGGGGGCGCTACCGGATTTCGCAGGACCTGGGATCCCAAGCCGAAGGTTTGTCTGTACCGAAAACCTGAACCCGAATGTAATGGCGATGGAGGCCGCCTAGGATCGCACGAGAATTGATGATGCCGGCCCGCTGAACCGGACGAAAGATCGGCGCATCTTTATTAAGTGAACGATGCGTTCTGATGTCGTTGTAATAGCGAGTATAGGCACGCAAGATCCGTCGCAGATGCGCCTCTCCCCAGACGATCATGTGACCCACGCACTCGCGGCGGATTGATCCGATCAGCCGTTCGGCAAAGCCGTTTTGCCAAGGCGCGCCACGTGCGGTGGGCCTATCCCGGATACCCATTGCTTCTAACCGGCGTCTAACCGCTACTTCATAAATGCTGTCCTGGTCGCGGACCAGGTACTGCGGGGTCTCGTCCCAAGGGAATGCCTCGGTGAGCTGGCGTGCGATCCATTCAGCGGTCGGGTTTGTTGTGACGTTGATCCAGACCAACTCTCTGCGGTCCAACAGACGATGACCAAAGTCGTAGAGCAGGTCGAAGCCAAAAGTCGGCACAACGAACAAGTCCATAGCAGCAATGTCGGGCGCGAGGCTCCGCAGAAAGGTGCCCCATCCCTGACTTGGCGGGCCACGCCGCTTGATCATGTACTTGGCGACGATCGACTGCGCGACCTCAAACCCGAGCTTCAGCAACTTGCCGTGGATACGCGGCGCGCCGCAATGCGGGTTATCAATGCTCATCCGCCGGATCAGAGCGCGCAGCTCCGTATTAATCTGCGGCCGCCCTCCCCACGCGCGTGATCTCCAACGCCAATAGCAGCGAAAGCCGGCCCGATGCCAACGAACGATCGTCGCCGGCTGAACGATGGCGAGAACCCGCAGGATCGATAGGAACCAATGGTAAAAGCTGAAACAGAAATAACCGATCAAAATTTGTGAGATGGACCCGGCCCCGCACCTGACGCCGAAACACCATCACCCGATGCCGAAGTGCCGCGTTCTCGGCCTCAAGCCGGCTTTTCGACTTGAATGACGAGGCAAAAACAGCCAAAACGAAGCAGCACAGCGCGAACATGGCCCAGTGAGGTTAGGTGATTCTGGCAACCAATTAATGCAGATGCGGTTTTTGGTACACACAGGTAAGGCGAACTCAACGCAGACATGCTGTTAATGTTTGTTTTTGACCTGTTTCAGAATTCGGCGGCTCGACTGCAGGCCAGCCGCAGCAGCAACGATTTCAAAGCGCGAACAGTTTCTCCGCATTTTTTCCGGCGACGCGCTTGGCCGTATCGGGCTTGAGCGCGTTCACGCGGGCAAGACAGCCGACCATGTCGCCGATATTGTGCGGATAATCCGACCCGTAGAGCACGCGCTGCTCCGAGTCCGCGACCGATAGGCACAGTTCGAGCGCGCGCTGGTCGTAGACCACGGTGTCGTACCAGATGCGCCGCAGGTAGCTGCTAGGCTTTTCCTTGATCACCTCGGCACAGGCCGGAATCATCTCGTGGCAGCGGTCGAGGCGTCCGGCAAGATAAGGCAACGTCGCACCGCCATGGGCGGCAATCAGCTTCAGCTTCGGGTAGCGGTCGATGAAGCCAGCATAGATCATACGCGCAAACGCGAGCGTGGTGTCGAACATGAAGCCGATGGGCGGCACCAAGCCGAACACGTCCATGTGCTGTGCGCGCACGCCCTGCGGCGCGGTCGGATGCACCAACACCGGCAGGTTGAGCCGATCGATTTCCTGCCAGATCGGCGCAAAACCCGGATCGGTCAGGTCGCGTCCATCGATATTGGCAAGCACCATGACGCCGGCCGCGCCTTTAGCCACGCAGCGGGTGAGTTCCGCCTTGGCGTCGTCGGCAAATTGCCAGGGCAACGAGCACAACCAGCCAATACGCTCCGGCCGCGCTTGCCGCTGGGCGGCCATGGAATCGTTGACCATCTGCGCGGCTTTCAAGCTCGTGGCGCGATCGCCCCAATAGACGTTGGGCGAGGTGAGCGAAACGATGGCGAGGTCAACGCGCGCGGCGTCCATCACCTTAATACGTTCCTCATAGTCCCACATGGCAGGGAACAACGTCATAAATGGCGTGCCGTCGTGGTAGATCGTGTCCTGCCCCGCTCGCGTCTTCTTAATCTCGTATTTGCCGCCGCTCGCGCCCCGCATGAGGTCGGGAAATTCCAGCGTGAGCATGTGGGTGTGAACGTCGATGACCGTCATTGCGGTAAGGCCAAGGTTAGGGAGGGGGAAAACCCCAGGCGCTGCACGGAGCAACCGGGGCTCCCCGTGCGGTGCGGTCCAAAAGGGGCAAACCAAAAGGACTAAATCACGGCACGCGACTAAGCTGCCTCAGCAAACGCACCTTGTGAGTTGATCTACGTCAAAAATGCTGACCGCGCTAAAGCAAACAACCAGGGCAACCAACTTATGGCCGCTTTTGGCACAAAGCAGGCAACCCAGTTGCGCCCGCGTTTGTCCGCTTCTCTAATCGGCCAGTTGGGGTCAATCGCACAAATGCAAAGTATGGCCGGGGACCGTTTGTCCGCTAATGACCCGATTCGGTCATTGCACGCATCGTTGTTATTCGATCACCTCGTCGACACTTAAAAGAAGGGCAGGCGGAATTTTACGAATTAATGCCTTTGCTGTCTTGAGGTTGATAGCCAATTCAAACCTGCTGGGTCGCCCCACCGGAAAGTAACCTGGCCTTTCACCTTTAGGATTTTTGTCAACCTTACCGGCGGCTCGGCCGAACAAGTCGGAAACGCTCGCCCCATAGGATACAAGCCCGCCGGCCTCAACGAATTCCCATTGGGCGAAACTGCTGGGGATTCGATGCTCGACCGATAACGCGACGATGACCCGTCGATCGCTACAGTTCGCGGGACTGTTCGCAACGAAAAGAGCGTCCGGCCGTTCACGGGTTACCTAGGTGAAGGCGTCGGTATACTGAATGGTGGCGGACGCAGTCCAAGTCGAACCCGTCTCCACTCACAAATTCCCTGGTAACAGGGAAATTAACAGGGAATTTCGTCGAATCCGCGCTCTTGACGTGATTTTGAACACTGACACGCGAGGAAATTCAAAAGCTTGCAGCAAAATTCCCTACGCAACAGAACAGGGAATTATTTTGGCGGAACAGGGAATTTTGACGCAGGAACAGGGAATTTCGACCACCAATGCTGGAATCGCTTCCGGATGAGGTTTTCGGAAGGCACAGTTGCTTAGTGATTGAGGTCCAGCGGTCAGCAATTGTGGCAAAACATGCTGGCCGGGTACGACGACGCGGGAGGTCTCAACGCCGGCTGCACCCGTCCAGTACGATCGGCCGGGGTCCGGCCGGCCAATTACTCATCGACTTCGGACAATGGATCGATCATCGGCAGGGCCTCCACATATACGCTCGATTCGATCGTGTAGACATCGGCCGCGCTACTGACGGCAGCGGGCGGCGATGCGTCCGCCGAATGCGAGACGCGAATGGCGGTCCACGTCACGAGGAACAGAGCAGCCGCGACTGCCGTGCCAATAGTGAATTTGTGCAAGGCATTCTCCTCAGGTTTGAAACTTGGGACAGGCTCCGGTCGCAAGGTCGGCGCGGCGGCATTTGCCGCAAGGAAGGCCGCTGCCGCGCGCTTGGCTTCGTTCGCAGCGGCATTTATCGCTTCCAGGTGCGGCTGCACTGTAACCCCGAGAGCGGATAATGTGCTAATTCGCCCCTCGCGTATGAATAGCGAGCCGCCGAGCTCTGCTTCGAGGCGGCGGATCGCGATGGTCAGCGTTGGCTGCGTGACTGCGCACCGCCGCGCCGCGCGGGTGAAATTGCGCTCTTGGCACAAAGCCAGAAAATACCGAACTTGCTGCATTTGCATTGTGGGACTCTCGTTAAACGACCCCCGACAGATCCATTGCGGCCAGCAGCGGCCGCGCATCGCGCCAAATGGCGGTCATAACTATGACGGCGTAGACGACGAGCCAGACGAATCCGACGAAAATTTCCCGCGAATTATTTTTGGTTTCGGCCTTTCGATGGCGAGACGAGACGGTCATAAGTACCTCCCGGTGGGATAAAGCCGGTAGCCATCGCGGCCTTTGTAAAGCGGTGCGCTGCAGGCCAATGTGAGCTCGCTCACAGAGAACGATATTTTAAAACACGAGGACGCTTTTCATCGCGAGGCTCTTAGATGCCACGTTGAACGGCGATTGGTCTTCGATCAGAGGCCAATCGCAGCGTTTCGGCCTTGACGTGGAAGTGTCATTGAATCCCGACGGTGATCGAGGGGCGCGCCGACCTGTTGCGCGAGGAGGCGTGCAGCTTGGGCTCGCCGCGCATCAGCAAACGCATTTCGCATGCGAACCTTATCGAATCGCTCAGCGAGAAATTTGACGATGCAGCGCTGAACGTCAGAAACCTTAGGAAGGCATGACATGTTCGCCTCCATGTGCAATGGACGCTTCTGGAGCTGTCCGTTTTGATGCACATGAAGATAGAGACAGCGAGTTTCCGCTTATGTGAGAAGCTTCACAGTTCAACTAATCTTTTTTGGGTTCGATAGCTGTGTCGGCAAGTTATTACGAAGATTGATTGAGTACGCGCAATTTTGCCCTAATGCGCGACCGCCAGAGCAGTAGAGGCCGAAAAATCGCATGTTTTTGCGCTTCGAATTCGCGTACCCAAGCAGGCGCTTCCGAATTAGTATAGCTGCCGATAGGCAGCAATTTTGCCGGACCTTACGCTGAGCAAGCCGGACATCTTTCATGCGCGCCAACACCCAATTTCCACCAAAACCGCTGGAAAAGGGGGCCCTGCTTCGGTCCCATCCATTTTTCAGTGGTTTGGACGACCGGATTGTTGAGCGCTTGATACCCCACGCCCTCACGCGCAAAGTAAAAAAGGGGACGCTGATTTTTCGCAAAGGCGATGTGGGAACCAATCTGTATGCCATCTGCGCCGGCGCGGTGCGCGTCAGCGCGCCTTCTAGTCAAGGGAAAGATGCCGTATTCAACTTGATTGTACCTGGAGAGATCTTTGGGGAGATCGCGTTTCTCGACGGGGGTCCACGCACAGCCGACGCGGTGATGATTGAATCCGGTGAGCTCATGGTTATTGAGCGGCGGGATTTTCTACCGTTGCTGCAAGACTATCCTCAACTTGCGTTGCGTTTGCTGGAAATCTTGTGCGGGCGCCTGCGGCGGACCAGTGAACAAGTCGAAGACATCGTCTTTCTTGGACTTAACGCCCGCCTCGCAAAAGCGCTGCTTT
>Ga0307429_1000030_pt1 | contig 99740 bp, 98 predicted proteins | sample SalMarWE160230MG_FD_202151 | JGI IMG/M metagenome (GOLD analysis project Ga0307429, IMG submission 202151) | Salt marsh sediment microbial communities from the Plum Island Ecosystem LTER, Massachusetts, United States - WE1603-230 | ecosystem: Environmental > Aquatic > Marine > Intertidal zone >... | reverse complement strand
CGAATACCGTGTTGTCGAGCACGCTCGAAGCCCGCTGGCTCGGTGTATCGACATAGTCGAGTACGTTGCGCTCGCTTGGCAGCGGTTCGGTGCCGGGGTCGAGATAGGACCGCTTTTGAATTATGATACGGGTGCGCGTGCGCCCGTTCTCATCGCGGCTGACCACCACGGTGTGGTCGCGGTTGTAATACACGCGCTTTTTCTGTGGCGCGGCATTGGCCGGAGCGGCCAGCAGGCCCAGAGCCGCGGCAAAAGCAAACGCAACCGCAAGATGCTTCAAACGCATGATGTCCTCTGCCCAGCGGACCTTTCGCCGCAATGCAGTCTACGCCGGTTCGGTTCGCCGCAATAGGGCCTGATCGGGGGCAATTGTCCAGGACTAACCCCTAGAATGGCCGCACGACGGGGCCGGCGCCGCATTCGTGTGCCTTTTAGGCGACAGGCGGGGTCAATCGTCCCGGGGCTAGCGGCCGATACGCCTTGGCTTGGGCCGCGTCGCCAGCGCCTTCCACAGCAGCTTGTATCTCGGCGTCGAGGCGATGATCGGATCGCGTTGGCCGCAGAAGCTGCGACGCAATTCGGCCTTAGCAAACAGCGCGCCGGTCTTCGGCTCGCTCCCGGCGGACAGCAAAGTCAGCCGGTCGAGGGCGCAGGCTAGGGTCGAACGTTCAACGAATACACCGCCGCGGCAGAACCGGCCGGACAGTTGCAGCATGGGATCGTCATAGACGCGCGCAAAGCCGAGGCAATGACGGGCAACGCCTTTCGAGGTTGTGAAGGTGACGATCGAGAGCGGCCCGAATTTGCTGGTGAGTGGCGTGGCCGATAGCTGCATGTCCACCGGCCCGAGCGCAGCGGCATCGGCGGCAATGGTCGCAGTCGGCGCCGGGAAGCGTGCGATCTCGTCGCCGGCGCGGTAAATCTCGACCTGGAGATAGGGATCGGCGCTATTCGTATCGCCCAATGTGAGGATATCCTTGCGGCCGCCGCCTTGGCGGCTGCGCCGGATGGCGTAGCGCGCGGGCGCATCGGCGGCTTCCGGAATGGCGAGCGCGAAAGCCGGGAACGGCTTTTCGATTTCGACCCAATCCGGCTGCTGCACCCGGTAGCTCGCGTGGCTCGTCGGTCGCGATTGAAAGACATGCGCCGCGGCGATGGAAAGCACCGCGACCCCACATAGATAGGCGAGCCAGCGCACAATTGCGTCGGACAGTTCCTCGCGCCAGGAACGCAGGGCTGGATGCATGCCCTCTTCTCTCCTGTAGCCTCCCGTTGTCTTGGAGCCAGTTCTCGCCTAGAAGCCCTCCAATCCGGTTGCCCTGTGGTACAATCAGGGTGGCAAAAGTTTCGGAGCGTTAACAATGGGTTACAAAGTCGCCGTGGTGGGTGCCACCGGCAATGTCGGGCGCGAAATGCTCGACATCCTGGCCGAGCGGGAGTTCCCCGCCGACGAGGTGGTGGCGCTCGCCTCGCGCAAGAGCTTGGGGACCGAATGCTCATTCGGCGACAAGACCCTGAAGGTGAAGGCGCTCGATCATTACGACTTCTCCGACGTCGATATTTGCCTGATGTCGGCCGGCGGCGCCGTGTCGAAGGAATGGTCGCCCAAGATCGCCGCGGTGGGCGCGGTGGTGATCGACAATTCATCCGCCTGGCGCATGGACCCGGACGTGCCGCTGGTGGTGCCGGAAGTGAACGCCGATGCCGTCGCCGGCTTTGCCAAGAAGAACATCATCGCCAATCCGAACTGCTCGACTGCGCAATTGGTGGTCGCGCTCAAGCCGCTGCATGACGCGGCCCGGATCAAGCGCGTGGTGGTGGCGACCTATCAGTCGGTGTCGGGTGCGGGCAAGGACGCCATGGACGAGCTGTTCTCGCAGACCAAGGCCGTGTTCACCGTCGACGAGATCGAGCCGAAGAAGTTTCCCAAGCGGATCGCCTTCAACGTCATCCCGCACATCGATGTCTTCATGGAAGACGGTTCCACCAAGGAAGAGTGGAAGATGATGATGGAGACCAAGAAGATTCTCGATCCCAAAATCAAGCTCACGGCGACCTGCGTGCGCGTGCCGGTCTTCGTCGGCCATTCCGAGGCGGTTAATGTCGAGTTCGAGAACCCGCTCTCGGCCGACGAGGCGCGCGAGATTTTGCGCAAGGCGCCGGGCTGCCTCGTGATCGACAAGCGCGAGGCCGGCGGCTACGTCACGCCGTATGAATCGGTGGGCGAGGACGCGACTTACATCAGCCGCATTCGCACCGATCCGACCGTCGATAGCGGTCTGGTGCTTTGGGTGGTCTCCGACAATCTGCGCAAGGGTGCAGCCCTCAACACAGTGCAGATCGCCGAGCTGTTGATCAACCGCAAGCTGATCCAGGCCAAGAAGAAGGCGGCGTAGCCTTCAAAACCGCGGTCCCTGAAATGCCTTGGCGTGCTGCTCCGCTGCTATGCGCCGGAATTCCCCGCTCGCCCGGTCCTGCACCGACAACTCGCCGCTGGCCACGCCGAAATAAGCCGCGTGCAAGCTGAGCCTGCCTCGGTCGGCCAAAATCTTTACGCAGGGAAACGTCATCAGATTGTCGAGCGTCTGGACGATTGACGCCTGCTCGAGCTTGGTCAGATAGTCCGTCAGCGGCAGGTCGCCGCGCGGCCCGACCGCCTTAGCTGCCGGCGCAATTAGCGCCATCCAGTGGCCGATGAAATCACCCGGCGACAGCGGCGCCGCATTTTCTGCGTAAACGCGAATGCCGCCGCACTGGGCGTGACCGAGCACGACAATGTGCTTCACCTTCAACGCTTGGACGGCGAATTCAAGCGCGGCGGAAACCGCGCGTGTCGCGCCGTCCGGCGTATAGGGCGGCACCAGGTTGGCGACGTTGCGCGCCACGAACAATTCGCCCGGCCGCGCGTCGAATATCACCTCCGGCGACACGCGCGAGTCGGAACAGCCGATCACCATGATCTCCGGGTGCTGCCCGGTTTCCGCCAGCGCGCGAAAGCGGCTCTGCTCGTGCGGCAGCCGCTCGCTCAGAAAGCTGCCGTAGCCGTCAATCAGGCGTTGCGGGAATTCCATCGTCCGGTGCTCCATTCGGTGCCCGCTTCCTATTCACGCCCAGATCGCCATTGGCAATCCGTAAGCATCACGCGACGGCGGGTCGGGGAACGGCCGCGCGCTGCCGGCGTGAATGCGCCGTGCGATGGCCGCGCACGCTAGCGCGTCGAGCAGATCGTCGGCCGCCGCGCCTTTGGGCGGTCGCGCCGCGACCAGTTCGGCCGGCAGGCCAGCGACGCGCAAGAGTTTCCGGCGCAAAGCGAGGCCGGGCGCATAAGGCCGGCTCTTGACCTTCTTCGGCTCGTTCAGAGCCTTCTCGCCGTTGAGCCGCCAGAACGCCAGCTCCGGGTGCACTTCATAGACGCGTGCTGCGGCTGCCTGATCGGCGCGCAGCACCGTGTCCACCTCGCGGATCTTGGGCGCGATGTTGAACAATTGTTTCGATACCTTGCGCGGCGGCTCGGACGTCGCCAGCGCTGCGGCGCAGGCGGCGGCATAGTTCGCCGCCTCGATCGCGGCCCGCGACGGAACCGAGAATACCGACGATTGCCGCGCGCCGAGAAGGGGCCGCACCGCGTTTTCAGCCGCGCGGCCGCCATGGCCGGCGCGCTCCGGCAGCCCAATCGGAATGTCGACCGTAACTATCGCGGGCGCCTGCGGCGCCGCCAGCACGTCGGCGAAGCGGGCGAACACCGCCAGCGCGCCTTCAGCTCCGGTCGGGCGCACGAAAGCGGCAATCCATCCGCCGCCGCAGCCGTCAACCCCGGCCAGCCACATCGCAGCCACACTTGTTAAGGGAAAGTACGAATTTCATGAATCCTTGCGCCCAGCCGCATTGCGCCTCGCCCCCTTGCAATCGCAAAAAGGCCCAGCAGTTATCGCTTGTTCATGTGCAATCGACGGTCCATATTCGAGGATCGATTCAGCACATGTTGTCTCCGGACAAACCGCTTATTCAAGAGCAGTCGGTCCCGCGATTCCGTAGCGTCGGATTCTCGGGGCTTCAGATCGCCGTGCTTGGCGTCGTGTTCACGCTGCTGATCTCGGTCCCGATCTGGACGCATCCGCTGCCGCCGTTGTCGGACTACGTTAATCACCTGGCGCGCATGCATGTGATCGCGACGCTGTCGAAGAGCCCGCAACTGGCGAATTTCTATGAGCTCGATTGGCAGGTCATCCCCAACCTGACCATGGATCTGATTGTGCCGTTGTTGGCGCACGTCATGAAGATCTATCTCGCCGGACAGGTATTCATGGTCGGCATGTTTGCGATCATCGTCTCCGGAACGGTGGCATTGAATCGCGTGCTAGTCGGGCGCTGGTCGGTGATGCCGCTGTTCGCCATTCCACTACTCTATAACTACGTCTTCCTGGTCGGGCTGATGAATTACATTTTCGGCATTGGCGTCGCCTTGTGGGCGCTGGCCGGCTGGATCGCCGTGCGCGAGCGCGTCTGGCCGATCCGTTTCGCGTTGTCGACGGCAAGCGTGCTGGTGCTGTTCTTCTGCCACTTGTCGGCGCTCGGCATTTACGGCATCGGCGTGCTCTCGTTCGAGCTGTGGCGCCTGTGGGAACGCCAGGTCGAACCGTGGCCGGGCCGCATTGTCGATTTCGTCGCCAGTGGGCTGCCGTTCCTGGCCGCGGCGCCGCTGCTCCTTGCCAGCCCGACCATGCAGCTGATGTCGGCGGTCTACTGGGACCAGCGCGGCAAGATCGACGGGCTGACCTATGTGATTGTCAATTATTCCGACTTCGCCGCCTTCGCGCTGATGGCGGTGATGGTCGCGAGCTTGGTATGGGCAATCCGCCATCGGGTCCTGTGCTTCCATCCGCTAGTGTTTGTGCTGATCGTGGTCGGCGGCGCAGTCTATTTCGCGCTGCCGCGGATAATGTTCGACACTTTCATGACCGATCAGCGGGTGCCGCTCGGCGTCGTGTTCATGTTGTTTGCTTGCGGTGACCTGGAATTGCGCCGCCGGCTGGTGCGCCGCGCCGCCCTGATCATTCTCATGGTGCTGATCGCCGGCCGGCTGATCGAGATTGATTACACCTGGTCGCAGCTGTCGGATTCGACCAGCGAGATGCGCTCCTCGGTGCGCCGCATCGTGCCGGGTTCGAAAGTGTTCGTGGCCTATGCCGACCGCTCCTCGTTCGGCGAAGATGTGCTCGACCTCGGTCTGATGCACGCCGCCTGCATTGCCATGATCGAGCGCTCAGCGCTGGTCACCACCGCCTTCACGGTCGCCGGCAAGCAGGTCATGCACGTGCGGCCCGAATATCGCGACTTTGCCCACATCAAGGACGGCGTACCGCCCTCGGTCTCGCAGCTCATCGTCGCGGCCGATCACCCGCAGTCTTACATGCCGGCGTTCTGGCTGAATTGGACCAAATTCGACTATCTTTATGTCTTGTTCACCGAGGATGAAGCGTCCAACCCCGATCCGGAACGGCTGAAGCTCGTCATGGACGGCGACCGCTTCCAACTTTATCGCATCATCAAGGATCCGCGGTTCGCGATCGACACGCCTTGAACCGTTTGCGGCGGTCGATAAAGTTGCCGCCATGACCACCCGCCCGCGCCGCAGCGTGCTCTACATGCCGGGCTCCAATGCCCGTGCGCTGGAGAAGGCCAAGACGCTTCCCGCCGACGGCGTCATCTTCGACCTCGAGGATTCGGTCGCCCCCGACGCCAAGGAGGCCGCGCGCGGCCAAGTCGCCGAGGCGGTGAAGGCCGGCGGCTTCGGCACCCGCGAGGTGGTCATCCGCGTCAATGGCGTCGACACGCCCTGGCACGCCGAGGATCTTGCCGCCGCCGCCCATGCCGCGCCCGACGCCATCCTGGTGCCGAAAGTCTCGAGCCCCGATACGCTGGAGCAGATCGGCCGCCGCCTGCTCGATATGGGCACCGACCTCAAGACCAGGGTGTGGGCGATGATCGAGACGCCGCTCGCCGTTTTCAACATCCTGGCGATCGCGGCGGAAGCGCGCGATTCAGAATCTCGGCTTTCTGGGCTGGTCATGGGCACCAACGACCTCGCCAAGGACACCCGCGCGCGCCTGGTGCCCGGCCGCGCGCCGATGCTGGCTTGGCTGTCGACCTGCGTCGCTGCCGCGCGCATCCACGGCGTCGACATTCTCGACGGCGTCTACAACGATCTCGCCGACAGCGACGGCTTCGCGAAGGAATGCGCGCAGGGGGTCGAGCTCGGCTTCGACGGCAAGACCCTGATCCATCCCAACCAGATCGCGCCCTGCAACAAGGCGTTCTCGCCGTCCGCGGCGGAAGTGGCGCAGGCGCGCAAGATCATTGCCGCCTTCGACCTGCCGGACAACAAGGGCAAGGGCGTGATCTCGATCGACGGCCGCATGGTCGAGCGCCTGCATGCCGAGATGGCGCGCCGCACGGTGGCGATCGCGGACGCGATTGCCGCGTCTTCTCGTTCCGCCTGAAACGCGATAGGCCACCGACGGAGTAGTATTTCAAATCACGCGGCGGTATAATAAATTTATGACTACCCGCATCCTGATAGCGCTGATTGTTGCAGCCGCCCTGCCGACCGGCGCGGCATTTGCGCAGGGCGGGACAGTGGACCCGTCGAAGGTCAAGCCTGAATTTCGCGCAGCGGCCGAAAAGAGAGCCGCCGAGCAGAAGAAGCTTGCAAGTTGCCAAAAACAGGCGGAAGAAAAAAAGCCGCTCCCGCGTTACCGCGTCAAATTCCTCACCGACTGCATGGACAAGTAATCACGCCCACGGCCGCGCGACCTTGGCCTTTTCCTCGTAGCTCGCGATCTTGTCCGCCTTCTGCTTGGTCAGCCCTATATCGTCGAGGCCGTTGAGCATGCAGTGCTTGCGGAACTCATCGACCTCGAACTTGACGACGCCGCCGTCGGGCCCGCGGATTTCCTGTTTCTCCAGATCGATGCTCAGCGTCGCGTTGGCGCCGCGCTCGGCGTCCTCAAACAGCTTCTCCAGGTCCTCGGGGCTGACGCGAATGGGCAGCACGCCGTTCTTGAAGCAGTTGTTGTAGAAGATATCGCCGAACGAGGTGGAGATCACGGCGCGAATGCCGAAATCCATCAGCGCCCAGGGCGCGTGCTCGCGCGAAGAGCCGCAGCCGAAATTGTCGTCGGCCACCAGGATCTTGGCGTTGCGATAGGCCGGCTTGTTGAGCACGAAATCCGGGTTCTCGCTGCCGTCGTCCTTGAAGCGCATCTCGGAGAACAGGCCCTTGCCAAGGCCGGTGCGCTTGATGGTTTTCAGGTATTGCTTGGGGATGATCATGTCGGTGTCGACATTGATCATCTTCAAGGGCGCGGCGACGCCTTCAAGGGTGGTGAATTTTTCCATGGTTCCTGGCTCCAGGCCACTCGGATCGCCTTTTTCATAAAGCCTGCGTTGGCCCGGTCAATAGCCGGAGCGCGACCCCTGCCATGCGCGTTCGGCGGCGCTATTCCGCCGCCGCCTCGCTGCGGGCATTGCGATCGAATTTTGACTCGCGTTTGAGTTCGCAAATCTGCAGGCTGTAGGTTTCGTAAAAGATGTCGCGTCCCGCACGTTGCGCATCGCGATGTTCCGGGTGCATGCGCCAGGCGCGCTGCGTTTCCTCCGACTCGAATTCGACGATGGTGCAACGCTCGCCGTCCTCGGCGAAGAAACCCTTGTGCGAGATGTAGCCCGGCATGCTGCTGGCAAGCTCAACCATGCGGTCGACCAGCGCGACGTATTCCTCGCGCAGGTCCGGCATCAGGCGGGAACGGAAAACCGTGACGATCATCGCCGTTGGTCCCCTCGTGGCTGCGAATTCGGATTGTCCCCCTAAGGGGCTCTGCGGTCAAACCACACTATCTGATGGAAGCCATTCACGCCGCTTACGAAGCGGCTTTTTCGTTGCGCGGCACCGACGCAAGCCCGGTCACCCAGCTTTGCGCCGAGCGGAACCAGTTCTGCCGCTTCGGCGCGAGTTGGTTGCGCTCGCGCAGCAGTCCGACCCGTACGGTGTAGGAAGGCTTGGGGCCCTCGCCGACGGTGGTCGAATAGATCGGCGAGCCGCATTTCGGGCAGAAGGCTTGCGCGCGCGGCGTGCCGCTTTCCGCCGTGGCCTTGATGAAAAGCGTAGGCTCTCCCGACAGCATTCGGAAGTTTGCACCGGGAACCGGAATGTTGATGCGAAACGCCGAGCCGGTGCCGGCCTGGCAGTCGGTACAATGACAAACCCAGACCTTGTCCGGATTGGCTTCGCCTTCGAATTTGATGTGACCGCATTGGCAGGCGCCGTGGATCTTCATCGTGCCTTTCCTCCTTCGCGTTGTCCCGCCCGATCCCGCGCACCAGTGTCGCGCGCGATTGGAACGCACGCTCAGGCTTGCTTCTCGACCTTTGGGATCGCGTCGAGGCCGCCAACCCAGCTTTGCGCGGAGCGGAACCAGATTTGCCGCTTGGGTATCAGCTGGTCGCGTTCCTTGAGGATACCGGCGCGGATCATGTAGGACTCCTGCCGGCCTTCGCCCACTGTTGTTGTGTAAATCGGCGAGCCGCATGTCGGGCAGAAGGCCTGTGCGCGCGGACGGCCGCTCTCGGCGGTGGTCTTGATGTAGATGGCCGGTTCCCCCGTCATCTTGAATGTGTTGCCCGGTACCGGAACGTTGAAGCGAAAAGCCGCGCCGCTGTTCGTTTGGCAATCGGTGCAATGGCAAATCCTCACCGTTTCGGGATTCACCTCGCCTTCGATGGTGATGCTGCCGCATTGGCAGGCGCCGTGAACTTTCATGCATGCTGCTCCTTTGCTTATCCCGCTGCTGCTTCGATGGCTTCCATGTCCTCGTCGGAGAAGCCGAAATGGTGGCCGATCTCGTGCACCAGCACATGAGTCACGATCGCCGCCAGGCTGTCCGCGTGGTCGTTCCAATAGGCGAGGATCGGCCGGCGGTAGAGCCAGATCATGTTGGGCATCTGGCCCGACACCGGGTCCGAGCGGAACGGCAGGCCGATGCCCTGGAACAGGCCGAGCAGGTCATAGCGGCTGGCGAGGCCCATGGCGTCGACCACGTCGGGCGTGGGGAATTCCTCTACCCGGATGACCAGGTCCTCGCACAGCGCGCGGAAATGCGTCGGCAGCCGCGCATAGGCCTTCGCCGCCAGCGCCTCGATATCGGTGAGCGAGGGCATGGCCCCCTGCCGGGCGCGGCGGTCGTCGAATTGGCTTGTCATACCAATCATCTAGGGCAGGGCGGCGCGCTCGCCAAGCCATTGACGGAACCGGACGGATGGGTGACGGTTTATTATTGTGGCGCGCGGCAGGGAGCCCCGTATGCGGATCAATGCGACCGGTTTTGGCCTGTTGGCGGGGGTGTTCGCGCTGAGCCTCGGCGCCGTGGTGCCCGCGTCGGCTGCACAATCCAAGGCATCGCAGTACGCCGAAACGCGCGCGCAGATCATCGTGCATCCACGCACAAGCTTTCCAGGCCCGAACGCCAAGCGCTATTGCCACTCCTGGCTGGCCAAGGAATACCGCGTTAGCGGCACGGTCATCGTGCCGCGCATGCAGTGCTGGTGGCGGTAACGCTGAGATGGCGACCCGGGTCGTTTCTGATCTGGGTCAAAATAATAACGCAGTTTGACGCTATCGGGTTTTCAATCGGGACGCGTCAGCGGCCCGGTACTCGCGCATGCAATGCCGGCGGGAGAAGGAGAGCAGGCAGCGAACCCAAACTTGGTGTTCGACGTTTTCGTAAAGAAGCCAAGGAGGAGGCTCAACATGAAGAAATTCTTGATCCTGAGTGCGGCGGTCGCGGCCTTGGGCTTGGTTGCTGTTACGGCGCCGGCCAATGCGGCAACCCGCAAGGCGCAAGCTGTCACCGCCGGCCAGGCGGTTCAAATCGACCTCAGCGCGCGGCGCCGTCATCGGCGACATGTCTACCGCTATTACCGACCGCGCTATCGCTATTACTATGGCCGACCCCGCTACTATGCCTACCGCAATTACTATGTGCCGCGCTTTTACCGGTACCGGTACTATTACCCGTACCGCTATTATTACTATCGGCGGCCGACAATCTATTTTGGCTTCTCGTTCTGAGCCAAACGAAAGGCCCGCAATCCGATTTCGGTATCGCGCAAGATCGGCGCTATCATGCGTAAGCCGGCGGCAGCCGACTTACGCTGGTGGGCGTTTTTGCATTTAGATCTTTAGATTTCGCCACTAATGCGCTGCTGTCGGCGGTAACGCTGCGGTAGGATTTTCCGCTATAATTCGCTTAGTGTCTGGGTGGCATCAGAGGTCAATCGATGTCGAACCTAATAAGACTTTTCGCAGGAATTGTCTTTGCTGCTGGCATTGCACTAGCCGTGCCGGGCAGCGCACAAGCGGGATATTGGTTCGGCGGATGGGGCCCTTATCTTTATTATGGTTGGCCCTATCAGCCTGACTCGTTCTATTACTATCCCCGCGGTCATAATTATTACTACGCGCCCGCGCCGGAATGCGGCTGGGTGCGTGTGCGCAGTTGGCATCGTGGCCACCGCTACTGGCGCCGCGTCTGGCGATGCTGGTGACGGCATTGCGTGCGAAAACGAAGATGCCCGTCTAAGCGGCGGGCGTTTATTTTTTATCTGGGTCGTCGCGCTACTTCCACTCCCGCACATCCACGAAATGCCCGGCGATTGCCGCGGCCGCCGCCATGGCGGGCGAGACCAAATGTGTGCGGCCCTTGTGGCCCTGGCGGCCTTCGAAATTGCGGTTGGATGTCGAGGCGCAGCGCTCGCCCGGCTTGAGCTTGTCCGGGTTCATGGCCAGGCACATGGAGCAGCCCGGCTCGCGCCAGTCGAAGCCGGCTTTCTTGAAGATCTTGTCGAGGCCTTCGGATTCCGCCTGTTCCTTCACCAGCCCTGAGCCCGGCACAATCATGGCGCTGACGTTGGCGTTGACGTGCTTGTCGCCAACCACGCGCGCCACTTCGCGCAGGTCCTCGATGCGCGCATTGGTGCAAGAGCCGATGAATACGCGGTCGAGCTTGATGTCGGTGATCTTCTCGCCGCCCTTCAGCCCCATATAACCGAGCGAGCGTTCGGCGGCGTGGCGTTTGTGCTCGTCGCGGATATCCGCGGCGACCGGCACGCGGCCGGTGATCGAGGAGATCTGCTCGGGGCTGGTGCCCCAGGTCACCAGCGGCGGCAGCTCGGCGGCGTGCAGCCAGATCTCGTGGTCGAAATGGGCATCGTCATCCGAGCGCAGCGTCTCCCAATAGCGCATGGCTTGGTCCCAGGCCTTGCCCTTGGGCGCCTTCGGCTTGTCCTTGAGATATTCGTTGGTCTTGTCGTCGGGCGCGATGAAGCCGGCCTTGGCGCCGGCTTCCACCGACATGTTGCAGACGGTCATGCGGCCTTCCATCGACAGCGCACAGATCGCCTCGCCGGCATATTCGAGTGCGTAGCCGGTGCCGCCGGCGGTACCGATTTCGCCGATGATGGCGAGGATGATGTCCTTGGCGGTGACGCCTGCCGGCAACTTGCCCTCGACCGTCGCGCGCATGTTCTTGGACTTCGCCTGGATCAGCGTCTGCGTCGCCAGCACGTGTTCCACCTCGGACGTGCCGATGCCAAGCGCGAGCGCGCCGAAGGCGCCATGGGTGGCGGTGTGGCTGTCGCCGCAGACGATGGTGGTGCCTGGCAGTGTGAAGCCCTGTTCAGGCCCGATGATGTGGACGATGCCCTGCCGCTTGTCGAATTCGTCGAAATATTCAACGCCGAAATCCTTGGCGTTCTGGGCCAGCGCCTCGATCTGCGTAATGCTTTCCGGATCAGGGTTGGGCTTGGTGCGGCGGTCGTGCGTGGGCACGTTGTGGTCGACGACGGCGAGCGTCTTCTCCGGGGCGTGCAGCTTGCGGCCGTGCGCGCGCAGGCCTTCGAATGCCTGCGGGCTGGTCACCTCGTGTACCAGATGGCGGTCGATATAGATGAGGCAGGTGCCGTCCGGCTGCTCGTCCACCAGATGGTCGTGCCAGATCTTGTCGTAGAGGGTGCGCGGATTCGCCATGGTTCGTGTCACCTGATTGTTTTCGCGGTCTATTTAGTCATTCGGCAGACTTAAGGAAAGTGGGCGGTTTGCGGGGCCGGCGGCGGTAGCGGTGCCCCAGCGGCTCGCGTCCACACGCATTGGTGATGAGACGTGAGCGGCCAGGCGGGCCGATTTCGGCAATAACAGGTGCTAGTAAGCGTCCCGCACGATGGAGCCAGGGACGGTAGGGAGACCTGCTATGAAACGAACGATTTTGACGGTCATGGCCGCCGCGCTGGTGATGGCGGCGGGCACGGCGCAGGCCGAGCTGGTGCGCAAGCAGAGCCCGCATTCGGTCGGCGAAACCATCGACCGGCTCGCTGCCGTGGTGGAGGCCAAGGGGCTGACGGTGTTCGCCCGCATCGACCACGCCGCCGGGGCCAAGAAGGTCGATATGGACTTGCGGCCGACCGAGGTCATCATCTTCGGCAGCGCCAAGGTGGGCACCCCGCTGATGCAGGCGCAGCAGACCATGGGGCTCGACCTGCCGCTCAAGGTGCTGGCCTGGCAGGACGCAGGCGGCAAAGTATGGCTGGCCTATGAGGCGCCGGCCGACATGGCGGCGGCCCATGGCCTGCCGAAGGACAATCCGGTCGTCAAGAAAGTCACTGGCGCGCTCGACGCTTTCACCAACGCGGCAGTAAAAAAATAGCGCGCCCGCGAAGCGCGCGCATTTCGTCAACTTCCGCAGTTCCGCGCCGGCCGGCGCGATAGCCGTTCACTCCTTGGCGGCGGCCTCGGCCGCTTCCGGGCCGCCAGCACCGGAGGCCTCGGCGATGCGCGCCTTCTTGCCGCGCAACCCGCGCAGGTAATAGAGCTTGGCGCGGCGCACCTTGCCGCGGCGCACCAGCTTGATCGAGTCGATCATCGGCGAGTACAGCGGGAACACGCGCTCGACGCCTTCGCCGTAGGAAATCTTGCGCACGGTGAAGTTTTCGTGCAGGCCGCGCCCCGAACGGCCAATGCAGACGCCTTCATAGGCCTGAATGCGGCTGCGCTCGCCTTCCACCACCTTGACGTTGACCAGCACGGTGTCGCCCGGCCCGAAATCGGGAATGTCCTTGCCGGCCGAGAGTTTCTCGACCTGCTCTTTTTCGAGCTGCTGGATGAGGTTCATTGGGGCTAACTCCGTCGGCAGCGCCAGCATCCGGCGCGCGGCTCTTGTCCATCCTGAATGGGTCGGCGAGCTTGTATTACAAAGCTCATCCCTTGTCATCCTCGGCTTTGGCCCGGTTTTAGGGTTTTTTCCGGGCTAGATAGGCGGCCCAGAGATCCGGCCGGCGCTCGCGGGTCAGCCGTTCGGCTTCCGCCCGGCGCCAGGCTTTGGCCTTGGCGTGATCGCCGGAGAGGAGCACCTCCGGGATCGGCTCACCCTCGAACACCGGCGGTCTTGTGTATTGCGGATATTCCAAGAGGCCTTCGGCGAAACTTTCCTGCGCGGCCGAGGCCTCCTTGCCCATGACGCCAGGCAACAGCCGCACGCAGGCGTCGAACAGCGCGAGCGCGGCGATCTCACCGCCCGAGAGCACGAAGTCGCCGAGCGAAACCTCTTCGAGCCCGCGCGCCTTGATCAGCCGCTCGTCGACGCCTTCGAAGCGCGCGCAGACGATGGTCACGCCGAGGCCGGCGGCGAGTGATGCCACCTTGCTTTGCGTCAGCGGCGCGCCACGCGGGCTCATCAGCAGGCGAGGACGGGTGTTGTGCGGCACCGCATCGAGCGCGCGCGCCAGCACGTCGGCCTTCATCACCATGCCGGGACCGCCGCCGGCCGGCGTGTCGTCGACGGTGCGGTGTTTGTCTGTCGCGTGTTTGCGGATGTCGTGGGTATCGAGCGACCAGATGCCGGAATCGAGCGCCTTGCCGGCAAGGCTAGCGCCCAACGGCCCGGGAAACATCTCCGGAAAAATTGTCAGCACGCTGGCGCGCCACATCAGCAATCTCCGTTCGTCCCCGCGAAAGCGGGGACCCAGGAGCCAAAGTTACGGGCGCATAGGTTGTCGCTCTGGATTGCCGCTGGAGTCTGTGCTCGGGCCGGCCAAAGGCCGGACCCGAGTACGGGAATGAACGAAGTTTGTTGCGCGCGCCACATTGTCAGTCTTCTTCCTTCACCTCGATCTCGGCCGGCGGCACAACGACGATCTGTTTTGCCGTCAAATCGATTTTCGGCACCGCCAATTCTGTGAACGACAACATCAGCGGCGCGCCGCCGCCCACGGCTGCGATCTCGATGATGTCGCCGGCGCCGAAATTATGCACCGCCGTCACCGTGCCGAGCGTCGCGCCGTCCGCCGTCACCGCCGAAAGCCCGACCAGGTCGGCGTAGTAGAAGGTGTCGGCCTCCTCGATCTCCGGCAGCTGCTCGCGCGGCACGAACAGATCGAGATTGCGCAAGGCTTCTGCCGCATCGCGGTCGCTGACGCCGGCGATGCGCGCGACCAGAAAATCCTTGGCCGGGCGCAAACTTTCGATCTCGAACCGCCGCGCGCTGTCCTCGGTTTCCAGCGGCCCGTAGCTCGTGACCGCCATCGGGTCTTGCGTGAACGGCCACAGCTTGACCTCGCCGCGGACGCCGTGCGCGGCCCCGATGCGGGCGACGCGGATGCGCTCGGCCACGGCGTTTCAGGCCGCGCGCATCAGCTCGCCGCCGGTTGCTCGGCGGCCGCTTTGTCGGCGGCGGCCTTGGCGGCTGCGGCGGTCTTGGCGGCCGCATCGGCGGCTTCCTTGGCTTTGAGCGCTTCCTCGGCCTGCGCCTTGCGAACCTTGCGCGGAATCGCCTTGACCGGATTGTTGCGTTTTTCGCGCTTGGCGACGCCGGCGGCGTCGAGAAAGCGCATCACGCGGTCGGACGGCTGCGCGCCCTTCTTCATCCAGTCCTTGACCTTGTCGAGATCGAGCTTGAGCCGCTCGGTCTTTTCCTTCGGCAGCAGCGGATTGAAATAGCCGAGCCGCTCGATGAAACGGCCGTCGCGGGGCGAACGCGAGTCGGCGACCACAATATGGTAGAATGGCCGCTTCTTGGTTCCGGCGCGGGCCATGCGGATGACGAGAGACATTTCAGCGTTCCTTTCTGACTAAACCGAATTCACTTCTTCTTTCCGGGCAGGCCCGGCAATCCTGGAAACTTTCCGCCCAAACCCGGAATGCCTGGGAAATTCGGCGGCAGCTGCGGCATGCCCGGCATGGTCGGCGGCAAACCGCCGGCGCCGCCCGGCATCTTTTCGGCGAGCTTCTGCATTTCTTCCGGCGACGGCATGCCGCCGCCGAAGCCCATCATTTGCCCGAGCCCGCCGAGCGCGCCGCGCTTGCCTGAGCCCATCGCCTTCATCATGTCGGCCATGGTCCGGTGCATCTTCAGGAGCTTGTTGATGTCTTCCGATTTGGTGCCGGAGCCGGCGGCGATGCGCTTCTTGCGGCTGTGCTTGAGAATGTCGGGATTGCGGCGCTCGCGCGGCGTCATGGAATCGATGATCGCGACCTGCCGCTTGATGACCGTCTCGTCCATGTTGGCGTTGGCGAGCTGGTTCTTCATCTTGGCGACGCCCGGCAGCAGGCCCATCAATCCGCTCATGCCGCCCATGGCCTGCATCTGCGAGAGTTGATCGCGCAGATCGGACAGATCGAAGGCGCCCTTGCGCATCTTCGCGGCCGCGCGCGCGGCCTTTTCGGCGTCGATATGCTCGGCCGCCTTCTCCACCAGCGCCACCACGTCACCCATGCCGAGGATGCGGCCGGCGATGCGCGAAGGCTCGAACTCCTCGAGCGCGTCCAGTTTCTCGCCGGTGCCGATCAGCTTGATCGGTTTGCCGGTGACCGCGCGCATGGACAAGGCCGCGCCGCCGCGGCCGTCGCCGTCGACGCGGGTGAGCACGATGCCGGTCAGCCCCACGCGCTCGTCGAAGGCGCGCGCCAGATTGACCGCGTCCTGACCGGTCAGGGCGTCGGCGACCAGCAACACCTCATGCGGATTGGCGGCCTTCTTGATCTCGGCCGCCTCGCTCATCATCGCATCGTCGAGCGTGGTGCGGCCGGCGGTGTCGAGCATCACCACGTCGTAGCCGCCGAGTCGCGCCGCCTCGAGCGCGCGCTTGGCGATCTGCTGAGGCGTCTGGCCCTCGACCACCGGCAGCGTTTCGATCGCAGTGTCGCGGCCGAGCACGGCGAGCTGCTCCATCGCCGCCGGCCGGCGCACGTCGAGCGAGGCCATCAGCACCTTTTGGCGCTGGCGGTCGGTCAGCCGCTTGGCGACCTTGGCGGTGGTGGTGGTTTTGCCGGAGCCTTGCAGGCCGACCATCATGAGGACGACCGGCGGCGCGGCATGCAGATCGATGCCTTGGCCTTGCGTGCCCAGCGTCTGCACGAGCTGGTCGTGCACGATCTTGACGACCATCTGGCCGGGGGTGACCGACTTCATCACCTCGACGCCGACGGCCTGCTGCTTGACCTGCTCGGTGAAGGCGCGCGCCACGTCGAGCGCGACGTCGGCCTCCAAGAGCGCGCGCCGCACTTCGCGCAAGCTCTCATCCACGTCGATCTCGCTCAGCGCGCCGCGCCGGGTGAGGCCGTCAAGAATACCGCCGAGTTTTTCCGACAGGCTGTCGAACATCTTTCAACGTCGTCCTGAGGAGCGTCGCGCGAGCGACACGTCTCGAAGGACGAGGTCCCTCGGTTGCGGCCTCATCCTTCGAGACGCGCTCCTTCGGAGCACTCTTCAGGATGAGGCCTAAAAAACACGTCTGCGCCCGAGGGCGCATCGCGCTGTCGGGCGGGGGCCTCCGGCCTCGTCTGGACCGGGCGGCTGACTTCACATTTCACGTCTTAAGCGAAGACGGGCGGAACCTAGGGGCGGGTCCCCCTCAAGTCAAGGTGAGCCCCTCAAGGCGCCAGTTCGTAGCTGACGGCGACGGTTGCGCGAAGGGTCTGCTCCCCGGGCGCGATCGGAACCGCGCCGGCGCGCATGGCCTGGATCGGGCGCGGCGGTGCAGGTGCGCCTCCCTCGGTGATCGCCACCACGCGCCCGAGCTTGGCGCCGGCAGCATGGGCATAAAGCTCGGCCTTGCGATGGGCGTCGGCGATAGCGTCGTCGCGCGCCTGGTCGAGCAATTTGGACTGCTCGGACACGACAAATTCGATGCCCGACATCTCGTTGGCGCCGGCTGCGATGGCGCGGTCGAGAATGGCCGGAAGTTGGCCAATGTCGTGGATCTTAACCGTAAGCTGATTGGTCACCCGGAAGCCGAGCAGATGCGCGGTGCCGCCCTTGTTTTCGTATTGCGGCTGCAATGACAGTCGCGAGGTCTGAATGTCGCGCTCGGCGATGCCGCTGTTCTTGATGGCGGCCATCACCGCGGTCATTTGCTTGGCGTTGATGTCGCTCGCTTCCTTCGCGGTCTTGGCTTGGCTGGTGACGCCGATGCGGATCACCGCGGTGTCTGGCGCCACCGCAATCGTTGCCTGGCCGGTGACGGTGACGAGCTTTTCCGCGGCCTGGGCGGGCAGGGCAAGCGCCGTCGCCGCGATGACGAAAGTTGAAAACAGAACGCGTTTCTTGATCATGGCTATTTCACCGGTACAAATACATTGACCACCAGTCTGTCGCCGCCCGCCTGCAGCGGACCGGATGCGTATTCCTCGATGAACACGTCCTTGGCGTCGAGGCCCTTGTCGTCGAGATAGTCGGTGATCGCCTCATAAGTCAAATCCAGAGCCTCGTAAGACCCGCGGTGGACGAATTTGAGCGCCTTGCCGGACGGCGCTTGGCCGACGGCGATGTCGCCCTTGGGCGCATCCTTCGGCGCTTCGGCCACCGGCACCGCGGCGCGAAACTTGAAGCCGGCATCGTCGGTCTCGGTATAGATGGTCATCGGCGGGCCGTTCGGCTTGATGCGGTGTTTGGTGAGATACCCGTCCAGCGACTTGAAGGAATCGATCAGCGTCTCCTCGGCGCTGTCCCATTTGCTCTCGCTTTGCAGGTAGACGATGGTGCGCTCCGGCAGGATCACTTGCGCGCCGAAGGCGTCTCCCGGCTGGAGCGGCCCCGGCGCATCGAGGCCGGGGATCGGCGTGACGGCCGGGGGCATTGTTTCGATAGGCGGCTTGGCGGGCGCCTCCGCCTTTGGCGCCGCGGCCGGCCCGGCGGCGACACCAAACACCAGGGCCAGCAGGATCGGCCTTGCAAGGCGTGGGCACGGCATGGGCCTTCTCCGTCATTCGCGGTCCCGGCATTGCGCACCCATTCTAGCATGGCCTCTGGTCAATCCGCGTCTATTCGCCATATAAACCGGGCGAAACCCAGGCAAGGCTTGAACTTCGGCACAAATCGATGGGCGCGCTCGCCAATCAGACCTTTGTAAAGATGAACGGCGTCGGCAACGAGATCGTCGTGGTCGATTTGCGCCAGCACGCCGCCAAGATCGAACCGGAGGAAGCGCGTGCGGCGGCCCAGCCCGGGGCTGCGCCTTACGACCAGCTGATGGCGCTCTATCCGCCGCGCACGCCCGGCACCGACGCCTTCATCCGCATCTACAACAATGACGGCTCGGAAGCCGGCGCCTGCGGCAACGGCATGCGCTGCGTTGCCGATATCGTTTCCAGGCAGAGCGGCAAGAACGCGCTCACCTTCGAAACGACATCGGGCCTTCTCAACTGTTGGAAAGGCGAGGGCGGCCTGATCACGGTGGACATGGGCATGCCGCGCTTCAAGTGGAATGAGATTCCACTGGCGGAGGAATTTCGCGACACGCGGCAGATCGAATTGCAGATCGGACCGATCGACAAACCGGCGCTGCATTCGCCCTCAGTGGTGAATATGGGCAATCCGCACGCGATCTTCTGGGTGGATGACCTCAACACCCACGATTTCGCGCGGCTGGGGCCGTTGCTGGAGAACCACCCGATCTTTCCCGAACGCGCCAATATCACGCTCGCGCATATCGTTTCGCGCGATCACATCGTTATTCGCACTTGGGAGCGCGGCGCCGGCTTGACCAAGGGCTGCGGTTCGGCCGCATGTGCGACCGTTGTTGCCGCAGCGCGTTTCAAGCGCGCTAACCGCAAGGTGATAGTGACGCTGCCGGGCGGCGACTTGATGATCGAATGGCGCGAGAGCGACGACCACGTGCTTATGACCGGGCCGGTGGAATTCGAGTCCGAGGGTCGCTTCGATCCGGCACTATTCAAGGCGGCGGTGCCATGATGGTGCAACAATGAGTGTCGAAATCGTCACCTTTGGCTGCCGGCTCAACGCCTACGAGTCGGAAGTGATCCGCAAACAGGCTGGTGCCGCCGGGCTCGGCGATGCGGTCGTGATGAACACATGCGCGGTGACAGCGGAAGCGGTCCGCCAGGCGCGCCAGAGCATCCGCCGCATCCGGCGCGAGCGCCCCGAGGCGCGCATCGTGGTGACCGGCTGCGCGGCGCAAACCGAGCCGGAACTATTCGCGTCGATGGCGGAAGTCGACCGCGTCATCGGTAACGAGGAAAAGCTCGACGCACGGCTGTGGCAGACGAACGAAAAACTTTCCGTCGGCGACATCATGGCGGTGAAAGAAATGCGGCCGCACGCCATCGACAGCATCGATGGCCGCGCGCGCGCTTTCGTGCAGGTGCAGAACGGCTGCGACCACCGTTGCACCTTCTGCATTATTCCCTATGGCCGCGGCAATTCGCGCTCACTGCCGGTGGCCGAGGTGGTGGCGCAGGTGCGCCGCCTTGTTGAAAACGGCTATCGCGAAGTGGTGCTGACCGGTGTCGATATCACCAGTTATCGCGATGCTGACGCCCGGCTGGGCGCACTGGTGAAACGCATCCTGCGCGACGTGCCGGAGCTGGCGCGCCTGCGGCTTTCCTCCATCGACTCGGTTGAAGCGGACAACGCCTTGCTCGACGCGCTCGCCAATGAGGCGCGCCTGATGCCGCATCTGCATCTGTCGTTGCAGGCCGGCGACGATCTCATCCTCAAGCGCATGAAGCGCCGCCATTCACGTGCCAATGCGATTGCATTCTGCGACCAGGTGCGCCGCCTGCGACCCGACGTGGCGTTCGGCGCCGACATTATAGCTGGCTTCCCGACCGAGACCGAAGTCATGTTCACCCGTTCCCTCGATCTAGTGGACGCATGCGGGCTGACGCAATTACACGTTTTTCCATTCTCGCCGCGGCCCGGCACCCCGGCAGCGCGCATGCCGCCGGTCGATCGCGGCGTGATCAAGGAGCGCGCCCGCCGTCTGCGCGAGAAGGGCGAAACGGCGTTACGGGACTTTCTCGCGCGCGAAGTCGGCGCACGCCGGCGCGTGTTGGCGGAAAGCCGCGCGCTCGGCCGTACCGAGCAGTTCACGCCGGTGCGGTTCAACTCAGCCGTAGAGTCGGGCGCGCTCGTCGATCTAACCATGATGGGGCATGACGGCAGACAGTTACTGGCCGCATAGGCGAGGGAGGTAGCCATGAGCGATCATCTGGTGACGACGATGGAGCAGCTCGATGCGCTCTACGGCGAGCGGATGCCGACCTCGATCATCAAGGAGATCGACCATATCAGCGACGGCTACCGCAAGCTGATCGAAGCCTCACCGTTCGTTGCGATCGCTACCAGCGGTCCGGAAGGGCTCGATTGCTCGCCCAAGGGCGACCCCGTCGGCTTCGTGCGCATTCTCGACGACAAGACACTGGCTATCCCGGACCGGCCCGGCAACAACCGCATCGACGGCTTCCGCAACATTGTGCGCGACCCGCGCATCGCACTGCTGTTCCTGATCCCCGGCGTCGGCGAAACGCTGCGGGTCAACGGCCGCGCCGCTATCTCGGTCGACCCCAAGCTTATGCAAGACTTCGCGGTCAACGGCAAGCTGCCGCGCAGCGTGCTAATCGTGCACATCGAGACCGTCTTCTTCCATTGCGCGAAGGCGATCATGCGCTCCAAGCTGTGGGATGAAGGCACGAAGGTCGAGCGCAAGAGCCTGCCGTCAACCGGCACAATCATTGCCGAATTGACTGAGGGCAAACTGGGCGGCGAGCAACATGATCGCGTCATGCGTGAGCGGCACAAGGCGATGCTTTACTGATCTATCCAGCCGCACGCCGTCAGCAATTCGCGCATGTGCTCCGGCACCGGTGCTGCGACCATGACCGGCGGCTTGTTCTTGGAAATCGGCACCGTGACCTCGCGCGCATGCAGATGCAGCGCGGGCCCGCCTTGGCGCGGGGCGTTGCCGTAGATGGTGTCGCCGACGATCGGCCACCCCATCTCGGCGCAATGCACGCGCAGTTGATGCGTGCGCCCGGTCAGCGGCTCGAGCGCCAGCCATGTCGTCCCCGGCCCATGCCCCATCACCTTCCAGGTCGTGGCCGAAGGCAATCCATGCGGGTCGGGTTTCCTCCACCAGCCGCGCGTTTCGTCGCGCTTGGAAAGCGCAATGTCGATGCGGCCCTCATCGGCGCCGGGTGAGCGCTCGACCACGGCCCAATAGGTCTTGCCCACCTTGCCCTGCTTGAACAGCTTGCTGAGCAGCGCCAGCGCCTTGCGGTGGCGGCCGAGCACCAGACAGCCGGAGGTGTCGCGGTCGAGCCGGTGCGCCAGCGCTGGCGCCCGCGGCAGCCCGAAGCGCAACGCGTCGAAATGCGCATCGAGTGCGTCTCCGCCCTTGGGCCCGCGATGCACGGCGAAGCCTGCCGGCTTGTCGATCACCAGCATCAGCCCGTCGCGGTAGAGCAGGCGGGCGAGCATCTCTTCCGCAGTCATGGCGGCTTACCTAGATTGGCCGAAACGGCTATCACGGGCGCGGCATGAACGACAGCACGCAAACCGACGGCTGGTGGAAACGCCTGAGCGGCGGGCTCGAACGCACCTCGTCCTCGCTCGGTTCCTCCATCACCGCGCTGGTCAGCAACCGCCGGCTCGATCCCGAGACGCTCGACGCGCTGGAGGACGAGCTGGTACGCGCCGATTTCGGCCAGGATCTCGCCGCCCGTATCGTCATCGAGTTCGGCGAAGGCCGCTATCCGCCAAATCTCACGCCCGACGAAGTGAAGGGCGTGCTGGCCACCGAAATCGAAAAGGTTCTGACGCCGGTCGCCAGGCCGCTGGAGGTCACCGCGCGCCCCTTCGTCATTCTGGTGGCGGGTGTTAACGGTTCCGGCAAGACCACCACCATCGGCAAGCTGGCGGCGCGCTTCCGCGCCGAAGGCAAGACGGTCATGCTCGTTGCCGGCGACACCTTCCGCGCCGCCGCCATCGATCAACTCAAGATCTGGGGCGAACGCACCGGCACCAGCGTCATGGCGCGCGAGCCGGGCAGCGACGCGGCGGGCCTCGCCTTCGAAGCCGTCACCGCCGCAAAGACACAGGGCGTGGACGTGGTATTGGTCGACACCGCCGGCCGCCTGCAAAACCGCGCCGAGCTGATGGGCGAGTTGGAGAAAATGGTGCGCGTGCTGCGCAAGGTCGAGCCGGCGGCGCCGCACGCGGTGCTGTTGGTGCTCGACGCCACCGTTGGGCAGAATGCGCTCAGCCAGGTCGAGATTTTCGGCAAGATCGCCGACGTGACAGGGCTGGTGATGACCAAACTCGACGGCACCGCACGCGGCGGCATCCTCGTGGCGATTGCCGCGAAATTCGGCTTGCCGGTGCATTTCATCGGCGTTGGCGAGGGCGTCGACGATCTGGCGCCCTTCACCGCACGCGATTTTTCCCGCGCTGTCGTTGGGCTGAAATAAACATGCCTGAAAAACAACAACTCAATCCCATCCTCAAGCTGGTGCTCGATATCGGCCCGTTGGTGCTGTTCTTCGCCGCCAATGCCCGCTTCGGCATCTTCATCGCTACTGCCGTCTTCATGGTGGCGGTGCTGATCGCGATTGCGGTGTCCTATGCAATGACCAGGCACATCGCCATCATGCCGCTGGTCACCGCCGTGATCGTGATCGTGTTCGGCGGCCTCACGTTGGTCCTGCACAACGAAACCTTCATCAAGCTCAAGCCGACCATCATATACCTGCTGTTCGGCGGCACCCTGGTGGGAGGACTTGCCTTCGGTAAGTCTTTCCTCGGCGTGCTGTTCGATTCGGTATTCGATTTGACCGATGAAGGCTGGCGCAAGCTGACCTGGCGCTGGGCCTTCTTCTTCTTCGCGCTCGCGGTGCTCAACGAAATCGTGTGGCGCAACTTCTCCACCGATTTATGGGTGAGCTTCAAATTGTTCGGCGTGGTGCCACTCACCTTCCTGTTCGGCGCGCTGCAATACCCGCTGATTACAAAATATCACGCGGACAAATAGCCCTAGCGCGCCAGCGCCTTCTTGATCTCCGGCTCGAGCGTCTTGTCGAGATTATCGGCGGTGATCGGGCCCACCAGCTTGTAGGCGATGCGGCCGTCGCGGCCGACCAGATAGGTCTCCGGCACGCCGTAGACGCCCCAGTCGATCGAGGTGCGGCCGTTCTCGTCGCGGCCGGTGGCGGCGAACGGATTGCCGTAGCGGTTGAGGAAGCGGCGCGCGTTCGTCTCAGTGTCCTTATAATTGATGCTGACAAGTTGGATGCGCTTGTCTTTGCCTAAGCTCGCCAGGAACGGCACCTCGTCATGGCAGGGCACGCACCAAGACGCCCACACGTTCACCAGCGTAACCTCGCCCTTGAAAATTTCGTTATTTAGGCCAGGCACCGGTTTGCCGTTATGTTCAACGCCGGCAAGCGGCGGCAGCACGGTATGCGGCACCGGCCGTCCGATCAGCGCCGACGGCAACCGCGAGGGATCGCCCTCGAGCAGGCCGACGTAAAACAGCGCAGCCAGCCCGAGAAACACGACCAGGGGCAGCAACAGAAATACGCTGCGGCGGCTCACGTACGACATTTCGCTCGGCGTCGCGCTCATTTGCCGCTCCGTCGTGAGCGCCGGGTCACGCCGCGCTCCTCGAGATCGCCGAGGATGCGCCGCTGCGCCGAGTAATCGAGCACGACCCAGGCGATCAGCGAGGCCACCACGAACACGGTCACCGCGTAAGCTGCGACAATAAAATCAGCGTGCGCCCCGAGGTTCATTCGGCGGCCTCCGCCAACTCTTGCGCTTGCATTATTCTCATGGATCGCACGCGTCGGCGCAAAATCTCGTTGCGCATGGCGGCGAGATGCAGCGTGAAAAATAGCAGCGTGAACGCAACGGCCATGATCAGCAGCGGCCACAGGATCGATGGATCGATGGCCGAACCGCCCGTGCGCATGATCGAGGCCGGCTGGTGCAGCGTATTCCACCAGTCGACCGAAAATTTGATGATCGGCAGATTGACCGCGCCGACCAGCGAAAGCACCGCGGCCGCGCGCGAGCCGCGGCTGGGATCCTCCGCGGTCCAATAGAGCGCCATGACGCCGAGATAGAGCAGCAGCAGCACCAGCATCGAGGTCAGCCGTGCGTCCCACACCCAATAGGTGCCCCAGGTCGGACGTCCCCAGAGCGAGCCGGTGACGAGACAAATGAACGTGAAGGCGGCGCCTATCGGCGCAGCCGCCTTGCCGGCGACGTCGGCTAGCGGGTGCCGCCACACCAGGGTGCCGAGGGCTGCGACGCTCATCAGTCCCCAACCCATCATGCCGAGCCAAGCGGCGGGCACATGCAGGAACATGATCTTCACCGTGGCGCCCTGCTGGTAGTCATCGGGGGCACCCATCGCGCGGTAGAGCCCGACCGCGAACAGGATCAACGTCGCCGCCGCCATCCACGGCAGTACGCGGTTGACGAAAGTCAAGAAACGCGTCGGGTTGGCGAGATCGATGACGGCCATGGCGGTTATCTAGTCGTATGCGTGGTTGCGGGCAACCGCGGCTCGTGCGCGGACGGGGTGGCCATCGCCATCACTCCAGTCCGTGGCGCAGCGCCGCCGCGGCGGCGATCGGCCCCAGCACGAGGCTCGCCAAGCTTAGCGCGCAAAGAATGGTGAAAGGTGGGCCGAACGGTGCGGGACCGACGATGGCGGCATTGGCTGCCGCCACGCCGAAAATCAGTACCGGAACGGTCAGCGGCAGCACCAGTACCGCCAGCAGCAATCCGCCGCGCCGCAGCGCCACCGACAGCGCCGCGCCGATCAGTCCGATGAAGGTGAGGGCCGGCGTTCCGGCGGCGAGCGTCAGCATCAGCACGCCCATGGCGTTCAATTCGATGTTGAGCATCAAGCCGAGCAGCGGCGCGACGATCACCAGCGGCAGGCAGGTGGTCAGCCAATGCGCGATCGCTTTTGCCGCAACGCTGAGCTCCAGCGGCATATCGCTCGTCATCAGCAGGTCAAGAGAGCCGTCTTCATAATCCGTCGCGAATAGCCTATCGAGCGCAAGCAGGCTCGCCAGCAGCGCGCCCAGCCACAGGATGGCCGGGCCGATGCGCGCCAATAACTTGAGATCGGGGCCGATCGCGAACGGCACCATGACGACAACGATCAGGAAGAACAGCGCGCCCATCAGCGCGCCGCCGCCGACGCGCACGGCGAGCCGCATGTCGCGAACGATCAGGGCCAAAAGCGCGCTCATGCCGGCCCCAATTTCAGTTCGCGCGCGCGCTCAAGCCCGATGGCGCCATGCGCCGCGGCAACGATCATGCCGCCGGAGGCAAGATGGCCGCGCATCATTTCCGTTAGCCGCGATTGCGAGGCGGCATCGAGCGCGGAGGTCGGCTCGTCCAAGAGCCAGAGCGGCCGCTTGACCGCGACCAGGCGCGCGATCGACAGCCGCCGCCGCTGCCCGGCCGAGAGATAAGCCGCCGGCAGGAAGGCCAGCGGTGCCAGATCGACCGCCCCCAGCGCCGGCTCGACATCGCCGCCGCTGCCCAGAAACTTAGCCCAGAACTGCAGGTTCTCTGCCACCGACAGCGAGGGTTTCAGCGCGTCCTGATGGCCGAGGTAATGCGCCTGCTCGCCGATCGCGGCCTCGGGATTGCCGCCGTCGAGCGACAGCCGGCCGGCGCTCGGCCGCACCAGGCCGGCGATCACGCGCAGCAGCGAGGATTTGCCGGCGCCGTTGCGCCCGGTCACCAGCAGCGCCTCGCCACCGGGCAGGCTGAAGCTTAAGTCCCGAAACACCTCGCGGCCGCCGCGGCTGCAAGCCAGATTGTCTGCGCTGAGCTGCATCAGGCCGGCCGCTTCCCGTCCGCTGGCCGCCGGCCGGCCGGGCCGGGCACTGAAAACCCCGAATTCTCGCGCATCTTTGCTCGCATTCCCGGTAAAAGTGGCGTTGGCTCCGAAAAGACCTTATAAGCCCGCACCGGTGGCGTTACGTAAAGGATTTCGGGTGCAAGCCTCGCCGCCAAAGAAAAGACTTGCCTTATCAATCCCTTACGCCAAACTTGCCAATCTCCCCGCCGCCGGGAATGGAACCAGCCGACATGCCTTCGCTCGACAGTTTTCGATGCTGCAAGACTCTTAAAGCCGGCAGCAAAACCTACGCCTATTTCAGCCTTCCGACCGCCGAGCGAAACGGCCTCAAGGGCACCTCGCGCCTGCCGTTCTCGATGAAGGTGTTGCTGGAAAACCTGCTGCGCAATGAAGACGGCCGCACGGTCACCAAGGACGACATCAAGGCCTTCGCCGAATGGCTGAAAACCAAGACCTCGGAGCACGAATTCGCCTTCCGCCCGGCGCGTGTGCTGATGCAGGACTTCACCGGCGTGCCGGCCGTGGTCGATCTCGCCGCCATGCGCGACGCCATGAAGAACCTCGGCGGTGACCCCAAGAAGATCAATCCGCAGGTGCCGGTTGACCTGGTTATCGATCATTCGGTGGCGGTCACCTTCTTCGGCAGCAATTCTGCATTCAAGAAGAACGTCGAGGAGGAATACCGGCAGAACCAGGAGCGCTACAAGTTCCTGAAATGGGCGCAGCGCTCGTTCGACAATTTCAGCGTGGTGCCACCCGGCACCGGCATCTGTCACCAGGTCAATCTCGAATACCTGTCGTGTGTGGTGTTCAGCCGTAAGGACAAGGTCAAGGTCGACGGCAAGGTCGTCACCATGGACGTCGCCTATCCTGACACGGTGGTCGGCACCGATTCGCACACGACGATGGTCAATGGCCTGTCGGTGCTGGGTTGGGGCGTCGGCGGCATCGAAGCGGAAGCAGCGATGCTCGGCCAGCCGCTGTCGATGGTGCTGCCCGAGGTGATCGGCTTCAAGCTCACCGGCAATCTCAAGGAAGGCGTCACCGCCACCGACCTGGTGCTCACCGTCACCGAGATGCTGCGCAAGCACGGCGTGGTCGGCAAGTTCGTCGAATTCTTCGGCCCCGGGCTCGCGCATCTGACCATCGCCGACCGCGCCACGCTCGGCAATATGTCGCCGGAATACGGCGCCACCTGCGGCTTCTCGCCGATCGACGACGACACCATGCGCTACCTGAAGGACACCAGCCGCCCCAAGGAATTGATCGCGCTGGTCGCGGCCTATGCCAAGGCGCAGGGCATGTACCGCACCAAGACCACGCCCGATCCGATGTTCACCGACGTGCTCAAGCTCGATCTCGCCACCGTCGAGCCTTCGCTCGCAGGCCCCAAGCGCCCGCAGGACCGCGTCGCGCTCAAGGACGTAAAATCCGGCTTCGCCGCCTCGATGGACAAGGAATTCGGCAAAGCCTCGGAGATGAAGAAGCGCGTGCCAGTGCAGGGCAAGAACTACGACCTCGGCCACGGCGACGTGGTGATCGCGGCCATTACGTCCTGCACCAACACCTCCAACCCGAACGTGATGATTGGCGCCGGGTTGCTGGCGCGCAAAGCGGCGGCCAAGGGCCTCTCCGCCAAGCCGTGGGTGAAGACCTCGCTGGTGCCCGGCTCGCAGGTGGTTGCGGAATATTTGGACAAGTCTGGCCTGCAGAAGGACCTCGACAAGCTCGGTTTCAACCTGGTCGGCTTCGGTTGCACCACCTGCATCGGCAATTCCGGCCCGCTACCGCCGGAGATTTCCAAGACGATCAATGCGAACGATTTGGTGGCCGCGGCCGTCCTCTCCGGCAACCGCAACTTCGAAGGCCGCGTCAACGCCGACGTACGCGCCAACTATTTGGCGTCGCCGCCGCTGGTGGTGGCCTATTCGATCGCCGGTTCCATGCAGGCCGATGTCGTCAAAGAGCCGCTCGGCACCGATCCCAAGGGCAAGAAGGTCTTCCTCAAGGACATCTGGCCGTCCAACAAGGAAATCGGCAGCTATGTCGCCAAGAACGTGACCAAGAAAATCTTCGCCAAGAAATACGCCGACGTGTTCAAGGGCGATTCCCACTGGCGCAAGATCAGCGTCAAGGGTGGCATGACCTACGATTGGGACAAGAAGTCCACTTACGTACGGAACCCGCCCTACTTCACCGGCATGAAGAAACAGCCGGCCCCGCTCGAGGATATCGTCGACGCGCGCGTGCTCGGGTTGTTCCTGGATTCGATCACCACCGACCACATTTCGCCGGCCGGCTCGATCAAGATCGATTCGCCGGCGGGCAAATATCTCACCGGCCACAAGGTCAAGCCGGCCGACTTCAACCAGTACGGCACGCGGCGCGGCAACCACGAAGTCATGATGCGCGGCACTTTCGCCAATATCCGGCTCAAGAATCAGATGGTGCCGGGCGTCGAAGGCGGCTTTACCGTGCATTATCCATCTAGGCAGCGCATGACGATCTACGACGCCGCCATGCGCTACACCGCCGACAACATCCCGCTCGTAGTTTTCGGCGGCAAGGAATACGGCACGGGCTCCTCGCGCGACTGGGCCGCCAAGGGCTCGCTGCTGCTCGGCGTGCGCGCGGTGGTCGTGCAGTCGTTCGAGCGCATCCACCGTTCCAACCTGATCGGCATGGGCGTAATGCCGCTGATGTTCGAGGAAGGCACATCCTGGCAGTCGCTAGGCATGAAGGGCGACGAGCAGGTCACGATCCGCGGCCTGCACGGCGAGCTCAAGCCGCACCAGCGGCTGATCGCCGAGATCGTCGCCGGCAACGGCACGCTCAAGCGCGTGCCGCTGATCTGCCGGATCGATACGCTCGACGAGCTGGATTATTTCAAGAACGGCGGAATTTTGCAGTACGTGCTGCGGCACTTGGCTGGCTGACGGGCGATCTCGCCGCACTGCGAAAAAGGCCGATTTTCGCTCACCGCGAAGTGAGTGGCGGGTGATCGACTCGGCGCCTTATATGGCGCCTAATTCAGCATGGGTCATCACGGAAGCCGGTCATGAACTACCGCACCATCGCCTTTTCCGCCGCGCTCGCTTGCGCCGCCGTCACGCCGGCGGCGGCGGGCGAACCCCGCGCCGTTGTCGAGTTGTTCACCAGCCAGGGCTGCTCGTCCTGCCCGCCGGCCGATCGGCTGATGGGCCAACTGGCGCAGGATCCATCGCTGGTGACGCTCAGCCTGCCCGTCGATTACTGGGACTATCTCGGCTGGAAAGATACGCTTGCCTTGCACGGCAATTCTAACCGCCAGCGCGACTATGCCATTACCCGTGGCGACCGCGAGGTCTATACGCCGCAAGCGGTGATCAACGGCGTTGTGCATGCGCTCGGCAGCGACAAGGCGGCAATCGAAAACGCGATTGCGAAAACGCGCCGCTCCGCCGCTCCGCTGACCCTGCCAGTCAAGCTGAGCGTCGCCGAAGGCAAGGTGAGCGTGCATGTCCCCGCCGCCGAAGATGGACACCGCAGCGGCGAGGTCTGGCTGTTCCCGGTCACCAGCAAGGCGCAGGTCAAGATCGGGCGCGGCGAAAATCGCGGCCGCACGTTGCTCTACTACAACGTGGTGCGCCGCTGGGTGCGCCTCGGCGACTGGAATGGCAAGGCGGAAGACTTCAGCATCCCGCTCGCCAAACTACCCAACGCCGATTTTTCGCTAAATGACGTCGACCATCTTGCGGTGATCGTGCAGGGCGGCGGCGCCGCCAAGCCCGGCGTGATGTTGGGCGCCGCAACCGCATCGCTGCACTGATCGCGTCTATCCCTCGCGCAAATAAAAATCGGGCCGGCAACTACTCGCCGGCCCGAAAGCTTAGGGGATTGAACCGTACGCGGAACTCAACTGGCCCGGCCGGCTGAGCCCCGGGGGGCTGGGGGGCTGAGGAATCCGGTGCTCGCACCGGACCGGGCCTTTGAGGCAACGCTACCCTTATCCCAGCCCAGCATGTCCGGCGATTGACCGAATTTAGGCGTTATTATGGTTCCTTTAACGTGTTCGTGATCGATCCGCGCGCGTTTGCGCCCGTTTTTCCAGCTTTATTTGCCCGAATGAAGGTCTTGCCGTCGCCCGTCCATGGCGCGATCATGACAGTTCAGCAAAGGAGGCGCCGCATGACGTTCGTTTCCGGCGAAGTCGATCCCAGCCAGTCCCTCGGGGGCGGAACCCCGGCGCGACGCACCCCCGCCCCCTTAAGCCAAGTCACCTTCAGCCGCCGCGAACTCAGACGCATTCTCGATCTCTACGGCCGCAAGGTCGCCGCCGGCGAATGGCGCGATTACGCCATCGATTTCCTAAAAGACCGGGCGGTGTTCTCGGTGTTCCGGCGCTCATCGGAAGTCCCGCTCTATCGCATCGAAAAACATCCCAAGTTAGCGCGCCGCCAGGGCGCCTATAGCGTGATCTCGGCCACCGGCCTGATTGTGCGCCGTGGCCACGAGCTCGATCGCGTGTTGAACGCGCTCGACCGCTCGCAGCTGGTGGTGGTGAATTGACGGTCGTCCCCGCGAAGGCGGGGACAACAGTAGTTTATGGTGGCGCCGTCGAACCTTTCCCCAACGCGCGCTGCATAAGTACGGTGTCGAGCCAGCGGCCAAACTTGAAGCCGACATTGGGAAACGTGCCGATATAGGCAAAGCCCAGAGCCGCGTGCAGGGCGACTGAAGCCGTCTGCCCGGAATCCCCGATCACCGCGATCATCTGCCGAAAGCCGCCGGCCTCGGCGGCCTCGATGAGCGCCTTGAGCAGTGCGCGGCCGATGCCGCGGCCTTGGGCTTCGGGCGCGATATAGACCGAGTCCTCGACGGTAAACCGATAGGCCGGACGTGCGCGGTAGGGGCCGGCATAGGCATAGCCGGCAAGTTCGCCGTCCGCCTCGGCCGCCCGATACGGATAGCCATTGTCCAGCAGTTCGGCCATGCGCCGCGCCATTTCGGGTTCGCCCGGCGGCTCGTATTCGAACGATGCCGTGCCGTGCTCGACGGCATAGGCGTAGATGCGGGTAATGGCCGGAATATCGGCGTTAGTGGCAGGGCGGATGGACAGGCTCATGCCCGCCGATGCTATCAAAAGCAAAACGCCCCGGCACAAGGCCGGGGCGCTTATTCGGTCTGCTCTTGATGCAGCTTATCGGCGGTCGCCCATGAAGCGCAGCAGGAACAGGAACAGGTTGATGAAGTCGAGATAGAGCGTCAGCGCGCCCATCACCGCCTTGCGGCCGGCGATGGTGCCGTCATCGTTCGCGCTGTACATCTCCTTGATCTTCTGAGTGTCCCAGGCCGTGAGGCCGGCGAAGATCAGCACGCCGATCGCCGAGATGGCGAAATCCAGACCCGTGCTCTTCAGGAAGATGTTGACGATCATCGCCAGGATGAGCCCGAACAGGCCCATGATCAGGAACGACCCGACCGGCGAAAGATCACGCTGCGTGGTGTAGCCGTACAGGCTGAGCGCGCCGAACGACGCCGCCGAGATGAAGAAGGTGCGGGTGATCGAGGCGCCGGTATAGGTCATGAAGATCGACGACAGCATGAGCCCGAGCAGGCCGGCATAGACCATGAACAGCGTGAGCGCCGTTCCGACTTGAAGCTTGTTGATGCGGAAACTCAGGAAGAACACCATGCCGAGCGTGCCGAGGAACAGCACGATCATCAGCGGGCCGCCGAAGATCGCTTGTCCGAAGGGGGTCAGGCCGGTGATTTGCCCGGCTTCGTTGGTGACGGCCGCGGCATTGAAGGTCAGATACGACACGACGCCGGTCAGCGCGACGCCTGCGGCCATATAATTGTAGATGCGGATCATGTAGGCGCGCAGACCTGCATCGATCGCGGCTGCCCGATCGGTACCGAAGCCCCGACGGGCGGCAATGTTACGGTCGAAGTCCGACATCGAAGTTTCCTCTCTGTGTCCGTTTTGGACCGGTTACTTCAGCCGCGCCAGTGACAACCGCCGCGCCTGTATTCGAAACCTAATTTAGTGCGTGATCAGCCTTGGTGCCAGATATGGCGCGATGATGGCCTTGCATCATTGCGGATCGTTAACAATCCCGGATCCGGCACACTATAGCCGAAAAACCCCGAGTCGAGCCGGAAAAGCGAGCCTGCGCGGCGGAATGTCGCAAAAACTATAGGTTTCTCAATACGGAGGCCGGTTTTTGGCCGAGCGCATTGAAGGTGCCGATGAGCCCAAGCGCCACCGTGACCGTCACCGCGCCGAGCGCGGCCAAAAGGGCGGGCCAGGGCAGCCAGGAAAAGCGCAGGTGCATGAGGTCGCTCACGATCAACCAGCCGGCCAGCGACCCGCTCAACACCCCGAACAACGCGGTGGCGGCGCCGAGCAGCAGGTATTCGATTGCGTAAGCGCCAATCAGGCGCGCCCGCGTGGCGCCGAGCGTTTTCATGATCACCGCGTCATAAACCCGGTGGCGGTGGCCGGCGGCGAGCGCGCCGCCCAGCACCAGCGCCGCCGCCAGCAGCGTGATGGCGCTGGCGCCGTCGATCGCCAATATCAGGTTGGCGACGATGGCGCCGATTGCGTCCAGCGCCTCCTTCACGCGCACGGTGGTCACCATCGGAAACGCCTTGGCGACCGCGCCGATGACGGCGCCTTCCTGCGCCGGTGTGCCGCCGCCGGGGTAGCTGAGGGTGGCGAGCCGGGTGTGCGGCGCGCCGCGGAACGCGTTGGGCGAGAATACCATGACGAAATTGATGCTCAGGCTCTGCCAGTCAGCGATGCGCATGTTGGCGATGCGCGCGGTGATGTTGCGGCCGAGCACGTTGACGGTAACGGGATCGCCGAGCTTGAGGCCGAGGCCGTCGGCGATTCTCTTCTCGAACGAGACCAGCGGCGGTCCGTCGTAATCCGGCTTCCACCATCGGCCTTCGACTAGGCGCGAGCCCTTGGGCACGTCGCTGGCATAGGTAAGGCCGCGGTCGCTTTGCAGGACCCAGGCGGCGCCCTCTTTAGGCTTCAAGTCTTCCGCCGGGGTGCCGTGGGCGGAGATAATGCGCCCGCGCAGCATCGGCACTTCCTCAAGCTTTGCCGCCGGCGCCTGCTCGCGCAGGAAAGCATCGAAGCGCCGTGCCTCAACCGACGGGATGTCGAGGAAATAGAACGAGGGCGCCTTGGCCGGCAGTTCGGCGGAGAATTGCTCTCGCAAATTGCCATCGATCTCGATCACGGTGACCAGCAATGCAATGCCTAAGCCCAGCGACAGCACGATGGTCGGCGTTAGTGCACCCGGCCGGTGGATATTGGCGATCGCCATGCGCAAAGATGTCGAACGCGCGTGCGGCGCTTTGCGGGCGAGCCACATCAGCAGCGACGCCACCAGCCGCAGCAGCGCGAACACGGCGGCGGCGGTGCCGACATAGATCACCGCTACGCGTTGATCGTAAGCCAGCAGCACCGCCAGCGTCGCCAGCGCGACCACCGCGGCGGCGGTCAGCGCCATGTAAATCTTGCGGGGCCAGCGCGGCTGCGGCGCCACCATATCGCGGAACAAGGCGCCGACCGGCACGTCATGGGCGCGCCCCAGCGGCCAGAGCGTAAACGCCAGCGCGGTCAGCAGACCGTACACCAGGGCCAGCGCCAATTGCGCCATATGCAACGACGGCTCCATCGGCAATGGAATGATCGCGCCCACCATCCAGCTCACCAGGTAGGGCAGGGCGGCGCCGAGTCCCACACCGATGGCGCCGCCGACAAGAGCGAGCAGCAGCACTTGCGTGAGATAGATCGCGAATACGCGGCGGCCGGTGGCGCCCAGCGCCTTCATGGTGGCGATTACATCGCGCCGGCGGTCGAGATGGCTCTTGACCGCGTTGCCGACGCCGACGCCGCCGACCAGGAGCGCGGTCAGCCCGACGATGGTGAGGAATTGCGTGAAGCGCTCGACGCTGCGCTCGAGCCGCGGCGAGGCCTTCGAGCGCGTGCGGATGTCCCAGCCGGCCTGCGGGAATTGCTCGCGCGCCTGTGTCATCGCCGCGTTGGCGTCGTCGTCGGTGGCATTGTTCGCCGGCAGGCGCAGGCGGTAGTGCCAGCGCACCAGGCTGCCCGGCTGCAGCAAACCGGTCGCGCGCAGCGCCGCCTCGCTCACCATGAGGCGCGGTCCAAAGCCGATGCCGCCGGCGAGCTTGTCCGGCTCGTTGCCGAGCGCGGCGCGGATTTTGAAGGTGGCGCTGCCGATTGTCACTTGCGCACCCGGCTTGATGCCAAGCCGAGTCATCAACGTCGAGTCGGCCACAGCGCCGAAGGCCCCGTCGCGTTGCACGAGCGCGTCGGGCAGCGGGCCGGGGGGATCGAGCACGACATTGCCGAACAGCGGGTAGCTGGCATCGACCGCCTTCATCTCGACCAGCGTCGCTTGGCCGCCGGCGGTTCGTGCCATGGCACGCATGGTGGCGGCGCTCGAAACCTTGCCGCGGCTTTGCATGAAGGCGAGCTCGGTTGGTTTAGCCTCGCGCTGGACCAGCGTGAAGGATAGGTCGCCGCCGAGGATGACCTGGCCCTGGCGCGCCAGACCGGAGGCCAAACTGGCCGCCACCGAACCAACGCCGGCAATGGCCATGGAGCCGAGCGCGATGCAGGCGACGAACACGTAGAAGCCCTGCAATCCACCGCGCAGTTCGCGCCAGGCAAAACGCAAGGGCAGCCAGCGGCCGTTTGGCGCGGTTGCGACGGCGGCGACGCTCATGACACGTCCATCCCGTCGATGCGGCCGGAGCGCAGCCGCACCACCCGCGCGCAGCGCGCCGCCAGCGCGACGTCATGGGTGACCAGCACCAGCGTGGTGCCGCGTCGGGCGTGTCCCGCAAACAAAAGGTCGATGATCTGCCTACCGGTATCTTCATCGAGATTGCCGGTCGGCTCGTCGGCCACCAAGATAGCCGGGTTGGGCGCCAGCGCGCGCGCCAGCGCTACGCGCTGCTGCTCACCGCCGGAAAGCTCGGCCGGGTAATGCTGTAGCCGGTCGGCAAGCCCGACCGCAGTCAGTTCATCACGCGCGTGGGCTTGCGCGTCGTCCGTGCCGGCCAGTTCCAGCGGCACCGCCACGTTCTCCAGCGCGGTCATGGTCGGGATCAGGTGGAAGGATTGAAACACGATTCCGACATGCCGCCCGCGGAAGCGCGCCAGCGCGTCCTCATCGAGCCTCTCCAAATCCTCGCCCGCCACCGCCACCGTTCCGGTATCGGCCCGCTCCAGGCCGGCCATTACCATCAACAGCGTGGATTTGCCTGAGCCGGACGGCCCGACTAGCCCGACCGCCTCGCCAGTGCCTATATCCAGGTCGATATCCTTGAGGATATGAACGCGGGCGGCCCCTTGCCCGAGCGCGAGATTGACGCCAGCAAGCACGATTGCTGGCCCCGCCTGGGAGATTTTCATCATGGGACCTCACGGTTCAGAACCCCGCTCATATGGGAACAAGTACGCCCGGGTCCAGCGCCTGGCGGCGGTGTTGGTCATGTTTGCTTGGGTTTTGGCGCCTGGGCTTGGCGCCGCCGCCGGCCAGCCGGTGAAGATCGTGGCGCTGGGGGATTCGCTTACCGCCGGTCTAGGGCTGCCGGAGCAAGCCGCTTTCCCGGCCAGGCTGGCGCGGGCTCTGAAAGCCAAGGGCATCGCCGCAACGATCGCCAATGCCGGGGTGTCCGGCGATACCGCTTCGGGTGGCCTTGAGCGTCTCGACTGGTCGGTACCACCGGGAACCGACGCAGTGATCCTCGAGCTCGGCGCCAACGACATGCTGCGCGGCATCAATCCCAGTGTGACAAAGGCAGCACTCGCCGCCATCCTGCGCAAGCTCCAGGCCCGTCATATTCCCGTCTTGCTCGCCGGCATGAAGGCGCTACGCAACATGGGCGAAGATTATGCGCGAGCCTTCGACGCCATCTATCCCGCGCTTGCCTCGACTCATCGCGTCGTCTTTTATCCGTTCTTCCTCGCCGGCGTGGCCACCGACCCACGATTCAACCAGGTCGACGGCATGCATCCCAACCCGGCGGGCGTCGACGTGATCGTGTCGCGCATCCTGCCGCGGGTGCAGGAACTGATTGCCCGGGTGCGCCACGCGCGTGGACCGTAAGTGGACCTAATTCCAATGCCGCGTCTCTTCACCGGTATCGAAATTCCGTCCGACGTTGGACAGGCGCTCTCCACGCTACGTGGCGGGTTGCCGGGCGCGCGCTGGATCGATCCGGAGAACTACCACCTGACACTGCGCTTCATCGGCGACGTCGACGACATGACGGCGCACGAGGCTGCCGACATGCTCGGCCGCATCAAGCGCGGCGGCTTCGAGCTACACATGGAGGGGCTCGCCTCGTTCGGCGGGCGCAAGCCGCGCGCGGTGGTGGCGAATGTAGCGCCGGCGCGGGCCCTGTTCGACGTGCAGGCCGAGCAGGAGCGGCTGATGCAGCGCATCGGCCTGGAGCCGGAAGGGCGCAAATTCATGCCGCACGTGACGCTGGCGCGCCTGCGCGAGTCGTCGAGCCGGCAGGTAGCGGATTATCTCGCGGCGCGAGGGTTTTTCCGCACCTCGCCGTTCCGCGTCTCGCGCTTCGTGCTGTTCTCCTCACGCGCCTCGGTCGGCGGCGGGCCCTACGTGGTCGAGGAAAGTTATCCGCTCGATTCCTAACGGTCATTCCGGGGCGCGCACGAAGTGCGCGAACCCGGAATCCATAACCCCTGTCTTTCGATCAATCGACACGCCGCGAATATGGATTCCGGGCCCGGCGCTGTGCGCCGTCCCGGAATGACAAGAAGGAGATTAAGCCGGCCGCAACAGGCGCGACTGTGCGTCGAGGATGGTGGCGGTGACACCGTGCGCGTCAGCGAACGCCTCGCGCATCAGTGACAGCGGCGTTGAGCGTGGCGCATCGACCTCGCCGACCACGCTGCCGAAATCGAACTTGAGGTCGGCCTCGAACTTGCGCGCGAGCTGCTGCATGCGTCGGTTGTCGGTAAGGCAGTACATGTGCAGCGAATTAATTCCGCGGTTGCGCGCGGAGAGCAAGGTACGCTCCAGCAGCAAGCTGCCGACGCCCTGGCTTTGCCAGGGGTGCTCGATGCTGAAGGCGGCTTCCGCCTCGCGCCCGAACATCGGGCCGAGCGCGCGCAATTCGGCGGCGCCGCGCAACACACCGTCGACGAAGAAGCCATGGACCACCACGCCGACCCCGCGCGCCGTCGCCGCGTGGCGGGCGATGACCTCGTCCGATACCGCGCCGGAAAAGCGCCGCTGCCGGCTCTCCTCGTCGAGGCGCAGCAGATGGTCGCGATAGGCATCGGTCTCGCCCACCCACAATTTGCGGATGGCGCCGCCTTCCGGCAAAGGCTCCTGCATTTCAAGGCTCCTGAACATCATGCCGTCCGCCTAGCCGCGTTTCCATCCCAAAGGTCGTTCGCGAGTACCCTGCGAATCGCCAGCCGCAATCTATATGCTGCATTGCAGCAAAAAGACGACGGACTGGCCCAATTGGAAGCCCTCACCAGCGAAAAATGCATGGCTTACAGAGACTTATCGCACATTTCTTGCACGGCATGGCTTATTTGCCGGCAATGCCGATTTTACAGGCGACGCGGATCACCCTAGGTCTCGCACACCGGCCCCTTCTGCCCCAACCCGCCCCCGATGGCTGAAACCTTCAGCACCCGTTACGCGGCGCGCATTGCGGCCGGAGAGATTGAGGCCGATTCCGGCCAGGCCGACCTGGCCGGCCGTCTGGCCACGCTCGAGCGCCGGCTCGACCGTCAGCGGCTCGCGCGGAAATCGTCCTCGCTCGGCTGGCTGTTCGGCCGGCGCGACAAGGCCGGGACGCCACTGAAAGGGCTTTATGTCCACGGCGAAGTCGGCCGCGGCAAGACCATGCTGATGGACCTGTTCTTCACGACCAGTCCGGTTCAGCGCAAGCGCCGCGCCCATTTCCACGAGTTCATGGCCGACGTGCACGAGCGCGCTCACGTATACCGGCAGGAAATGAAAAACGGCCAGGCTGCCGGCGACGATCCGATCCGGCGCGCCGCCTCAGCCATCGCCGAGGAAGCCTGGCTGCTTTGCTTCGACGAATTTCACGTCACCGACATCGCCGATGCCATGATCCTCGCCCGCCTGTTCACACGGCTGTTCGAGCTCGGTGTCGTGGTCGTGGCGACCTCCAACCTGCCGCCGCGCGAGCTTTACAAGGATGGGCTCAACCGCGCGCTGTTCGTCCCCTTCATCGCCATGCTGGAACAGTATTGCGCCGTGATGCGCCTCGATGCCCGCGTCGATTTCCGCCTGGAGAAACTCACCGGCCTGCCGGTCTGGTATGTGCCGCCCGACGCCAAGGCCGCGGCCGCACTCGATGCGGCCTGGCGGCGTCTCACCGGCGGCCACGCCGGCGTGCCGAACGAACTGGTGGTCAAGGGCCACGTCGTGCGGGTACCGCGGACGGCCATGGGCGTGGCGCGTTTCTCCTTTGACGATTTGTGCGCGCACCCGCTGGCGGCCGCCGATTATCTCAAAGTCGCGGGCGAATTCCACACCATCGTTCTCGACCGCATTCCGGTCATGGATTATGCCCGCCGCAATGTGAGGCCAAGCGTTTCATCATTTTGATCGACACACTATACGATCATGCGGTCAAGCTGGTGGCCTCGGCCGAGGCGGAGCCGGACGCGCTCTATCGCGGCAAAGAAGGCTTCGAGGTACAGGAATTCAAGCGCACCGCCTCGCGCCTGATCGAGATGCGCTCGCAATCCTATCTCGGCCTGCCGCACGGTCCGCGGCAGCCGCAGCACCTCGATTGGTTGGATAAGATCGTGGAGACTTGAATCGTAGCGTTGTTGGAGCCTGACCATGGCCAAAAAAACCCCGGATGCGCCGCCGCCCGCTTCGCCTTCGCCGTCGGCCCCGCCCCGTCGCCGGCCACGCCCCCGTTGCGCGATTTGCGGCAAGGAAGCGCGCGAACCTGTGCTCTTCGGCGCGGTGCGGCCGGCGATCGCCGGGCTGATGGCCGCCGAGCATCCCAATCTTTCGCCCGACGATGTCGTCTGCGGGCGCCACATCAGCGATTCGCGCACGCAATACGTTGCCGGCCTGCTGGAGCGCGAACGTGGCGAGCTCACCGAGCTGGAGCGGCAAGTGGTCGAAAGCCTGGCGCGCGAGGAAACCGTAAGCCGCGACGTCGAGGCGGCCTGGGAGCACCATCGCACGCCGGGCGAACGCGTCGCTGACGCGGTCGCCGATTTCGGCGGCAGCTGGACCTTCATCGGCATTTTCTTTGCCGTGCTGGCGGTGTGGATGGCCTTCAACGTCTGGGCGGTGTCGCGCGACGTGTTCGATCCCTATCCGTTCATCCTGCTCAACTTGGTGCTGTCGTGCCTCGCCGCCATCCAGGCGCCGATCATCATGATGAGTCAAAATCGCCAGGAGGAGAAAGACCGGCTGCGCTCGGAGAACGACTTCCGGGTCAATCTGAAGGCAGAGCTGGAAATCCGCCATCTGCACGAAAAGGTCGACCACCTGATCAACCGGCAATGGGAGCGGCTGGCGGAGATTCAACAGATCCAGCTCGAGATCATGCAGGACTTGGGCCGGCGCAAGCGCTGACGGCACCAGCAGCCAAGCGTCGGCCGAAAACCCTGCCAAAAAGGGTGGACTAAAGGGTTCGGCTGGTGTGGTATAATGTATACAAGATGGCGAATAGGACGCCTCGTCCTCTTTCGTTGCCTTGTCCCGGCGGACCGGACCGGATAACCACCAATCAGCCGCGCTCCGCGGCAGCCTCATGTCGAGAGTTTTTCCATCATGGCGCGAAACAAGATTGCGTTGATCGGCGCCGGCCAGATCGGCGGCACGCTCGCTCACCTCATCGGCCTCAAGCAGCTCGGCGACGTCGTGTTGTTCGACGTTGTGGAGGGCATCCCGCAAGGCAAGGCGCTCGATATCGCCGAATCCTCGCCGGTCAACGATTTCGACGCCCGCTTCATCGGCGCCAACAGCTACGAGGCGATCGAGGGCGCCGATGTCTGCATCGTCACCGCCGGCGTGCCGCGCAAGCCCGGCATGAGCCGTGACGATCTGCTCGACATCAATCTCAAGGTGATGGATCAGGTCGGCTCCGGCATCAAGAAATACGCGCCCAATGCCTTCATCATCTGCATCACCAACCCGCTTGATGCCATGGTCTGGGCGCTGCAGAAGAGCTGCGGGTTGCCGCACCAGAAGGTGGTGGGGATGGCGGGCATCCTCGATTCCGCGCGCTTCCGCTATTTCCTCGCCGACGAGTTCAACGTCTCGGTGGAAGATGTCACCGCCTTCGTGCTCGGCGGCCACGGCGACAGCATGGTGCCGCTCACGCGCTATTCGATGGTGGCCGGCATCCCGGTGCCCGATTTGGTGAAAATGGGTTGGACCACGCAGGCGCGCGTCGATGAAATCGTGAAACGAACCGCCAATGGCGGCGCCGAGATCGTCAACCTGCTCAAGACGGGATCTGCCTTCTACGCGCCGGCGGCCTCCGCGGTTGCCATGGCCGAGAGCTACTTGCTCGACAAGAAGCGCGTGCTGCCCTGCGCCGCCTGGCTCAACGGCGAATACAACATCAAGGATCTTTATGTCGGCGTGCCGGTGGTGATTGGCGCCAAGGGCGTCGAGCGCATCGTCGAGATCGAGTTGAGCGGGGCCGAGCGCGCCGCCTTCGAGAAGTCGGCCGAGTCCGTGCAGGGCCTGGTCGAAGCCTGCAAGAAGATCGCGCCCAATCTCGGCAATTGATCCTGCTCATCGTCAGCCCGGCTCTCCGCGGCCGATGACAATCGAAGGTCGGCTATGAATATTCATGAGTATCAAGCCAAAGCGGTGTTGCGCGAATTCGGCGTGCCCGTGCCGCGCGGGGTGCCGGCGCTCAGCATCGACGAAGCGGTCAAGGGCGCCAATGAGCTGGGCGGCCCGGTCTGGGTCGTGAAAGCGCAGATCCACGCCGGCGGGCGCGGCAAGGCCGGCGGCGTCAAGGTGGTGAAATCCGTCGACGACGTGAAGAAGGAATCGACGCGCATCCTCGGCTCGACGCTCGTCACCCATCAGACCGGCCCGCACGGCAAGAAGGTCAACCGGCTTTATATCGAGGAAGGCTCAGGGATCGACCGCGAGTTCTATCTGTCGGCGCTGATCGACCGCGAGACCTCGCGCGTCGCCTTCGTGGTCTCCACCGAAGGCGGCATGGACATCGAGGAAGTCGCCCACAAGACGCCGGAAAAAATACTGACCTTCTCGGTCGATCCGGCCACCGGCATCATGCCGCATCACGCGCGCCGCGTGGCGCAGGCGCTCAAGCTCACGGGCGATCTTGCCAAGCAGGTGGGCGATCTTCTCCCGAAGCTCTACGCCGCGTTCACGGCCAAGGACATGAGCCTGCTGGAAATCAACCCGCTGGTGGTGACCAAGGACGGAAAGCTCATTTGCCTCGACGCCAAGGTGGGCTTCGACGACAACGCGCTCTATCGCCATCCCCACATCGTGGCGCTGCGCGACCTCACCGAAGAGGACGAGAAGGAAGTCGAGGCCTCCAAATACGACCTCAACTACATCTCCCTCGACGGCTCGATCGGCTGCATGGTCAACGGCGCCGGCCTTGCCATGGCCACCATGGACATCATCAAGCTCTACGGCATGGCACCGGCCAACTTCCTCGACGTCGGCGGCGGCGCCAGCAAGGAGAAGGTGGCGGCGGCGTTCAAGATCATCACCTCCGATCCCAACGTGAAGGGCATTCTCGTCAACATCTTCGGCGGCATCATGAAGTGCGACGTGATCGCCGAGGGCGTGGTGGCGGCGGTGAAGGAGGTCGGCCTCAAGGTTCCGCTGGTGGTGCGGCTTGAAGGCACCAATGTCGATCTCGGCAAGAAGATCATCGCCGAGTCCAAGCTCAACGTCACCTCCGGCGACGACCTCGACGACGCCGCGCAGAAGATCGTCATGGCCGTGAAGGAGGCCGCGTAGTGGCCATCCTCATCAACAAAAACACAAAAGTCCTCTGCCAGGGCTTCACCGGCAAAAACGGCACCTTCCATTCGCAGGCAGCCCTCGACTACGGCACCGCTATAGTCGGCGGCACTTCGCCCGGCAAAGGCGGCTCCGGCCATCTCAATCTGCCGGTGTTCGACACCGTCGCCGAAGCACGCGAGAAAACCGGTTGCGACGCCAGCGTGGTCTACGTGCCGCCGGCCGGCGCCGCCGATGCGATCTGCGAGGCGATCCAGGCCGAGATCCCGCTCATCGTCTGCATCACCGAAGGCATCCCGGTGATGGACATGGTCAAGGTCAAGCGCGCGCTGTCGGGCTCCAAGTCGCGGCTGATCGGTCCCAACTGCCCGGGCGTGATGACCGCGGGCGAATGCAAGATCGGCATCATGCCCGGCAACATCTTCAAGACCGGCTCGGTCGGCATCGTTTCGCGCTCCGGCACGCTCACCTACGAGGCCGTGTTCCAGACGACCGCTGTGGGTCTCGGCCAGACCACCGCGGTCGGCATCGGCGGCGACCCGGTCAAGGGCACCGAATTCATCGACATGCTGGAGATGTTTCTAGCCGACCCCAACACCAAGTCGATCGTGATGATCGGCGAGATCGGCGGCTCGGCCGAGGAGGATGCCGCCCAGTTCTTGAAAGACGAGGCCAAGCGCGGCCGCAAGAAGCCCGTGGTCGGCTTCATCGCCGGGCGCACCGCGCCGCCGGGGCGGCGCATGGGCCATGCCGGCGCCATCATTTCCGGCGGCAAGGGCGACGCGGAGTCCAAAATTACGGCAATGGAATCGGCGGGAATTTACGTATCACCGTCGCCGGCCCGAATCGGGAAAACCCTGGTAGAAGTGCTGAAATCCTGATTCAGTCCTTAGGTCTTTTGTCGACTTACACGCGTCATAAATAGAGTTAAAACCAAGACGCCGCCGGGCGGTGGGGGGTCAATTGGCGCTTCGCCGCCGCAACGGTGGGGATTTTTAGCCCCGCAAGGATAGACCAGCATGTCCCGCCACGACGCCAATGCCGCCTTCGCCCGCACGTCCTTTCTCTACGGCGGCAACGCCGCCTACATCGAAGATCTCTACGGCCGTTACGAGAAAGACCCGGCGACGGTTGACGCCGAGTGGCGCGACTTTTTCCAGGGCCTGAAGGACGAAGCCGCCGACGTCGCCAAAGCTTCGCGCGGCGCTTCCTGGAAGAAGTCGAACTGGCCGCTGCGTCCGGACGGCGAACTGGTGGCCGCGCTCGACGGACAATGGGCGGAAGCCGAAAAGCGCATCGGCGACAAGATTTCCGCCAAAGCCCAAGCGAAAGGCGTCGAGCTTTCCTCCGCCGACGTTATGCAGGCGACGCGCGATTCCATCCACGCGCTGATGCTGATCCGCGCCTATCGCATGCGCGGCCATTTCCACGCCAAGCTCGACCCGCTCGGCCTCGAGCGGGAGAAGGACGAGCAGGAGCTCGAGCCGCGCTCCTATGGCTTTACCGAAGCCGACATGGACCGCCGCATCTTCCTCGATAAGGTGCTTGGCCTCGAATTCTCCACCATGCGCGAGATCCTCGCCATCCTGCGCCGCACCTACTGCCAGACGCTCGGCGTCGAGTTCATGCACATCTCCAATCCAGCGCAGAAGGGCTGGATCCAGGAGCGCATCGAGGGCCGCGACAAGGAGATCACCTTCACGCGCGAAGGCAAGCGCGCCATCCTCAACAAGCTCGCCGAGGCGGAGGGATTCGAGAAATTCATCGATGTCAAATACACCGGCACCAAGCGCTTCGGTCTCGACGGCGCGGAATCGCTGATCCCGGCGCTCGAGCAGATCATCAAGCGCGGCGGCAATCTCGGCGTCAAGGAAATCTGCCTCGGCATGCCGCATCGCGGCCGCCTCAATGTCTTGACCCAGGTGATGGGCAAGCCGCACCGCGCGCTGTTCCACGAGTTCAAGGGCGGTTCGGCGACGCCGGACGAGATCGAGGGCTCCGGCGACGTGAAATACCATCTCGGCGCCTCGTCCGACCGCGAGTTCGACAACAATCGGGTGCACCTGTCGCTCACCGCCAACCCGTCGCATCTCGAGATCGTCGATCCGGTGACGCTCGGCAAGGTGCGCGCCAAGCAGGATCAGCACAACGCCAGGCCCGACGAGCGCACCATGGTGCTGCCGCTTTTGATCCACGGCGACGCCGCCTTCGCCGGCCAGGGCGTGGTCGCGGAATGCTTCGGCCTGTCGGACCTGAAAGGTTACCGCACCGGCGGCTCGATCCACTTCATCGTCAACAACCAGATTGGCTTCACCACCTATCCGCGTTACTCGCGCTCCTCGCCGTATCCGTCCGATGTCGCCAAGATGATCGAGGCGCTGATCTTTCACGTCAACGGCGACGACCCGGAGGCGGTGGTGTTCGCGGCAAAAGTCGCGACCGAGTACCGCCAGCAATTCCAGCGGCCTGTGGTCATCGATATGTTCTGCTACCGGCGCTTTGGCCACAACGAAGGCGACGAGCCCTCGTTCACCCAACCGCTGATGTACAAGAAGATCCGCGCGCATCCGACCACGCTGGAAATCTACGGACAGAAACTTACGGCTGAAGGCGTCGTCACCGAAGGCGAAATCGAGAAGATGAAGGCCGACTGGCGCTCGCGCCTCGACGCCGAATACGAAGCGGGCCAGGGCTACAAGCCCAACAAGGCCGACTGGCTCGACGGTCGCTGGACGGGACTGAAAGCGGCACGCGACGCCGATGATCCGCGCCGCGGCGATACCGGCATTGATGCCGCTTTGCTGCGCGACATCGGCACCAACATCACCAAAGTGCCCCAAGACTTCAACGTCCACAAGACAATCCAGCGCTTCCTCGATCACCGCGCCAAAACGATCGAGACCGGCGAGGGCATCGACTGGGCGACCGCCGAGGCGCTCGCCTTCGGCACGCTGCTCAAGGAGGGACACCCGGTTCGCCTGTCCGGTCAGGATTCGGAGCGCGGTACTTTCTCGCAGCGACATTCGGTGCTGTTCGACCAGGAAACCGAGGAACGCCATACGCCGCTCAACCATCTGGGCGGCGGCCAAGCGCGCTACGAGGTGCTCAATTCCATGCTCTCGGAAGAGGCCGTACTCGGCTTCGAATACGGTTACTCGACCGCGGAGCCGAACGCGCTCACGCTTTGGGAAGCGCAGTTCGGCGACTTCGCCAACGGCGCCCAGGTGGTGTTCGACCAGTTCATCTCATCGGGCGAGCGAAAATGGCTGCGCATGTCGGGCCTTGTCTGCCTGCTGCCGCACGGCTACGAAGGCCAGGGCCCCGAACATTCGAGCGCGCGGCTCGAGCGCTTCCTGCAGATGTGCGCGGAAGACAACATGCAGGTCGCGAACTTGACCACGCCGGCGAACTACTTCCACGCGCTGCGCCGGCAATTGAAGCGCGAAATCCGCAAGCCCCTGATCCTGATGACGCCGAAGAGCCTGCTGCGCCACAAGCGCGCGGTCTCGCGGCTCGACGAGCTGGCGGACGGCACTTCCTTCCACCGCCTGCTGTGGGACGACGCGCAAGCGCTCAAGGGCGAGAAGATCAAGCTGGTCGCCGACGACAAGATCCGCCGCGTCGTCATGTGCTCGGGCAAGGTTTACTTCGACCTGTACGAGGAGCGCGAGAAACGCGGCATCGACGACGTTTACCTGCTGCGGCTCGAGCAGCTTTATCCGTTCCCGACCAAGGCGCTGGTCACCGAGCTGTCGCGCTTCAAGCAGGCCGAGATGGTCTGGTGCCAGGAAGAGCCGCGCAACCAGGGCGCCTGGTTCTTTGTCGACGTGTTCCTGCAATGGGTATTTAACCAGATCGGCGCCGAGCACAAGCACGCGCGCTATGCCGGGCGTCCGGCCTCGGCCTCAACCGCGGTCGGGCAGATGTCCAAACATCTGGCGCAGCTCAAGTCGTTCCTCGACGAGGCGCTGGGGTAGTTTCATGACCGACATCCGCGTGCCCACCCTCGGCGAATCGGTCACCGAAGCGACCGTCGGCAAATGGTTCAAGCAGCCGGGCGACGCCGTGGCGGTCGATGAGCCGCTGGTCGAGCTGGAGACCGACAAGGTCACGCTGGAAGTGCCGGCGCCGGCGGCCGGCGTGCTGTCCGACGTAGCGGTGAAAGAGGGCTCAACCGTCGCGCCCGGCGCGCTGCTTGGCCAGATCACGGACGGCGGCGCGCCTGCAAAGGCGCCGCCCGCCACCGCCACCAAGCCGGCCGCAAGTCCGACCGGCGCGCCTGATCAGAAGACCGATAAGACCAAACCGATCGGTGCCGGCCCGGAGCAGCCGACCCCGCGCGAAATGCCGGCGGCTTCAACAATGCCGGCCCCGCCATCGGTACGCAAACTGGCAGCCGAAAGCGGCATGGATGCCGGCAAGGTCGAAGGCTCCGGCAAGCACGGTCAGGTCACCAAGGGCGACATGATGGCCGCGATCGAGCGCGCGGCAGCATCGCCGACGCCGGTGGCCTCGACGGCGGCGCAGGTGCAGATGCGGGCGCCGTCGCCACCTGATGATCAATTACGAGAAGAGCGCGTGCACATGACGCGGCTGCGCCAGACCATCGCGCGCCGCCTGAAGGACGCGCAGAATACCGCCGCCATGCTGACGACCTTCAACGAGGTCGACATGGGCGCGGTGATAGCTTTGCGCAATCAGTACAAGGAGCTGTTCGAGAAGAAGCACGGGGTCAAACTGGGATTTATGGGTTTCTTCGTGCGCGCCTGCATCCAGGGCTTGAAGGAAATCCCCGCCGTCAACGCCGAGATCGACGGCAGCGACATCGTGTACAAGAACTATTACCACATCGGCGTCGCCGTCGGCACCGACAAGGGCTTGGTGGTGCCGGTGGTGCGCGACGCCGATCGCCTGTCGCTGGCGCAGATCGAGCAGACAATTTCCGATTTCGGCCGCCGCGCGCGCGACGGCGCGCTCAAGATCGACGAGATGCAGGGCGGCACCTTCACCATCTCCAACGGCGGCGTCTACGGCTCGCTGATGTCGACGCCGATCCTGAACGCGCCGCAGTCCGGCATCCTCGGCATGCACAAGATCCAGGAGCGGCCGATGGTGGTGGCTGGCAAGATCGAGGCGCGGCCGATGATGTATCTCGCGCTGTCCTATGACCACCGCATCGTCGACGGCCGCGAGGCGGTCACTTTCCTGGTGCGGGTCAAGGAGTGCCTGGAGGATCCGGCGCGGATGGTACTCGACCTTTAAGTTTTCTCCGTCATGCCCGGCCTTGTGCCGGGCATCCACGTCTTTCTTTCCTTGCTAAGATCAAGACGTGGATGGCATCGGAAGTCGGGCTTGCCCGACTTCCGGGTTTAAAACACCCGCAAGTCGGGTAAAGCCGACCTGCGGGTGACAAGCCCGGCCATGACGATCGCGATTGCGGAGTTTTTTATGCCCTCCTACGACCTCATCGTCATCGGCACCGGTCCCGGCGGTTACGTCTGCGCCATCCGCGCGGCGCAGCTCGGGTTGAAAACCGCGGTGGTGGAGAGGCGCGCCACCTTCGGCGGCACCTGCCTCAACATCGGCTGCATCCCGTCGAAGGCGCTGCTGCACGCCTCCGAACTGTTCGAGGAAGCCGGCCATACATTCTCGAAAATGGGCATCGGCGTTGCGCCCAAGCTCGACTTGAAGGCGATGATGGCGTTCAAGGACCAGGGCGTCGACGGCAATGTCAAAGGCGTCGATTTCCTGCTCAAGAAGAACAAGATCGATGGTTTCCACGGCGCGGCGCGTATCGCGGCGCCCGGCAAGGTCGAAGTCAAGGGCAATGACGGCAAGACGCAGACGCTCGATACCAAATCCATCGTCATCGCCACCGGCTCCGACGTGGCGCGGTTGAAGGGCATCGAGATCGACGAGAACCGCATTGTTTCCTCCACCGGCGCGCTGTCGCTACCGGAGGTACCCAAACATCTGTTGGTGGTCGGCGCCGGCGTGATCGGGCTCGAGCTCGGCTCGGTGTGGCGCAGGCTCGGGTCGCAGGTGACGGTGGTGGAATTCCTCGACGGCGTCTTGCCCGGCATGGACAACGAAGTGCGCCGGCAGGCGCAACGCCTGTTCGAGAAACAGAGCATGACATTCAAGCTGTCGTCCAAGGTGACGACGGTCGACACCTCCGGCAAGCGGCTGAAGGCGACCGTCGAACCGGCGAAAGGCGGCGCAGCGGAAACCATTGAAGCCGACGTCGTGCTGGTCGCCATCGGCCGCGTGCCCCACACCGAGGGGCTCGGCCTCAAGGAAGCCGGTGTGAAACTCGACGAGCGCGGGCGCGTCGCGGTCGATCATTATTACGCCACCAGCGTCCCCGGCATCTGGGCGATCGGCGACGTGATCGCCGGTCCCATGCTGGCGCACAAAGCCGAGGACGAAGGCGTGGCGGTGGCGGAAATCTTGGTCGGGCAGGCGGGGCACGTGAACTACGACGCCATCCCCAACGTGGTTTACACCTATCCGGAGATCGCCACCGTCGGCAAAAGCGAAGAGGAATTGAAAGCCGCCGGCGTCGCCTACAATGTCGGCAAGTTCCCGATGACCGCCAATGGCCGCGCCAAGGTCAACCTGACCACCGAAGGTTTCGTGAAAATTCTCGCCGACGCCAAGACCGACCGCGTGCTCGGCGTGCAGCTGGTCTGCGCCGACGCCGGCAACATGATCGCGGAAGCCGCGCTCGCTTTGGAGTTCGGCGCTTCGGCGGAAGACATCGCCCGCACCTGCCACGCCCACCCGACGCTGCCCGAAGCGGTGAAGGAAGCCGCCATGGCGGTGGCGAAACGCGCGATTCATATGTGACGCCGAAGTCGTCATTCCGGGGCGCGAGCAAAGCGAGCGAACCCGGAATCCATACTCCCAGCCCATCGACTCAAATTCAGACCGGGGTTATGGATTCCGGGTCTCGGCGCTTCGCGCCTCGCCCGGAATGACAATCAAAAATTTTCGAAGGGGGAAACATGGCCAAAGGTCACAAGGACAAAGTCGCCGTCATCACCGGCGCGGCCGGCGGCATCGGGCAGGCCTTCGCCAAACGCTTGGCCGAGGAGGGCGTGCACATCGCCGTCGTCGATCTCGGCGACGGTGGCGCCACCGTGAAAATGGTGCAAGCCGCCGGCCGCGACGCGATCGCGGTCAAATGCGACGTGTCGTCTGATAGCGACATCGCCGCCATGGCCAAAGAAGTCGGCAGGAAATTCAGCCACGTCGACATCGTGATCAACTGCGCCGGCATCTTCCCGCAGAAAGACTTTCTCGAAATGACTTTTGCCGACTGGCGCCAGGTGCTCTCGATCAATCTCGACGGCACCTTCCTGGTCACCGCCGCCTTCGTGCCCGGCATGCGGCAGCGCAAATGGGGCCGCGTGGTCAACATGGCGTCCTCGACGCTCGGCTCGGTGGTCACCGGCTTTGCGCATTACATGGCCAGCAAGGGCGGCATCGTCGGCTTCACGCGCGCGCTTGCCACCGATCTTGCGCCTTACGGCATCACGGCGAACGCCATCGCGCCCGGGCTGACGCGCTCGCCCGGCACGGTGGTGCGCGCGCCGCGGCCGGTGTTCAAGACCATGGAGGAGGAATTCGAAGCGGTCGCCCAGATGCAAGCGATCAAGCGGGTAGAAGTGCCGGAAGATCTGGTCGGCGCGGTGTCGTTTTTGACCAGCGACGACGCTGCCTTCATGACCGGCCAGACGCTCAACGTCGACGGCGGAAGGGTGCGGTCGTAGCGTCCACGGTCGTCGCCGGTACCATTTTACGGTCGTCCCGGCGCAGGCGGGGACCGATACGCCGCAGTCCATCGATAGGCTGCGGAGTATGGGTCCCGGCCCTCGCGCTTCGCGCTCGCTCGGGACGACAAGATTTCGCTCACATCACATGCAACGCGTGCGGCGCCCACAGGCCGATGGCGGTAAAGACCAAGCCCGCCACGCCGAGCAGCCCCGCCAGGTAGGCGAGCGCGGCTATTCCGGTGATCACTGCCGCTGAGGCCAGCACGATGCCGATCTGATATGCGGCCGAAGCCACCTCGTAGTGGTGATAACGCGCCATCGCCAGATTGCGCTTGTGCTCGGCCGCCTGCGCGCGCGCCATCAGCTGCTTGCGGCCTTCGTTCGACTTCGGCTCGTCGTCGTAGCGCGCCACCGTCTTCGTCCAGTCATCGGCAGTCTTGCGCATGCGCGCGCTCGCCGCCTCGTCGGCGACGGCATTGGCATCGAACTGCAAGCGCTCGGCCGCGGTGCGCAACACTGTCATGCGGATGGTTTTGGCCTGGAAAAACGCCCACAAGTTGCTGGATTGGACGTTGAAGTCGATGGCGGCGGTCTGTGCGCTTTTGCCCAGCGTCTCCGAGAACGCCAGGAACAGCGCCAGCACCGCGATCAGCAGCGCGATCTTTTTGTTGGAAAGCGCGGCATGCTGGGCATGCTCGGCGTGCTCCATGTTTTCGTGTGCGCTCACTGGCGCCTCCGTCCTGGATTGGGCGGCGACGTTGCTATGAAAAGTCGGCGATGCGCAAGAGCCGTTAGCGGCTACGCCCTCGGATGGGCGCTCGCATAAACATCGAGTAAACGCTCGGCGTCGACCGCGGTGTAAACTTGCGTGGTCGAAAGCGAAGCGTGACCGAGTAGTTCCTGGATTGCGCGCAGGTCGCCGCCGCGCGCCAGCAGGTGCGTGGCGAAGGAATGGCGCAGCGCATGCGGCGTCGCGCTGTCCGGCAGCCCGAGCGCGCCGCGCAGGTGCGCCACGGTGAACTGTACGATGCGTGGGCTGAGCGGCCCGCCGCGGCTGCCGACAAACAGTGGCGCTTCTGACGGCAGATCGAGGGGACAAAGCACCACATACTCCACAATGAGTTTGGCAACCTGCGGCAGCAGCGGCACCATGCGCTTCTTGTTGCCCTTGCCGGTGATGGTGATGGCGTCGGCGCCTTCGGCAAAATCTTTGCGCCGCAGGCCGAGTGCTTCCGAGACGCGCAAGCCCGCGCCGTAAAGTAAACCGAGCACCGCGGCGTCGCGCGCGATGATCCAGGGTTCGCGTGCTTCGCCGGCGCGCATCGCGATGTCGGTCATGCGCTTGGCGGCACTGGCGGCGATCGGCTTCGGCAAGGTTCGCGGCAGCTTGGGCGTGCGGACCGCGGCGAGTGCCGCCACCTTGCCCTTGCCGTCGCGCTCCAGAAAGCGGGCGAACGAGCGCGTGCCCGCCAGGCCACGCATCAGCGAGCGGTTGCCGGCTCCGCCGGCCCGCCGCGCCGCCATGAAGGCGCGCACGTCGGCCGGCGTGAGCTTCGCCAATTGCTTGAGCGTCGGCGCCCCGCCCAAGTGCCCGGCGAGGAACCCGAGAAACTGGCAAACGTCGCGCCGGTAGGCTTCCAGCGTTTTCTCCGACAGCCGCCGCTCGGCGCCGAGATAGCCGAGCCAGCGGGCAATCTCGGCTTTAACGTCCGGACTGGCGGCGAATTCGCTCATGGGCGCATTCATGGGCGCGAGAGTGCCATTGCTTTCTTCACCCTTCCTTAAGGGCGCGGAATCGGCCAGACCACCCTTATGAGCATGCGCGTTGTCGATGTGCTGGTGCCGGTCGCGCTCGATCAGGCCTATTCTTACCGGGTACCGGCTGGGCAGGAAGTTGCGCCCGGCGACGTGGTGGTAGTGCCGCTCGGCCCGCGTGAAACCTTGGGCGTGGTCTGGGCCGAGAACCCCAAGCCCAATCCGCGCCTGCACAACCGCTTGAAAGACGTCGGCGACAGACTCGACGTGCCGCCGCTTAAATCCGAACTGCGCAGCTTCGTCGACTGGGTGTCGGGCTATACGCTCGCTTCGCGCGGCATGGTGCTGCGCATGGCGCTGCGCATGGGCGAGCATCTCGGCCCCAGGCGCGAGCGCATCGGCGTGCGCCTCGCCGGTCCGCCACCGAAAAGAATGACAATGGCGCGTGCGCGCGCCCTGGCGCTGTTCCGCGACGGTCTCACGCGCTCCAAAGGCGACGCCGCGCGCGAGGGCGGCGTGTCCGCCGGCGTCATCGACGGGTTGGTCGACGAAGGCACGCTGGAAACCATCGTGCTGCCGCCCGAGCCGGTCGCCGAGCCGCCCGATCCGGATTTTGCCAAGCCCGACTTGGCGCTCGGCCAGCTCGCCGCCGCAGATGCCTTGCGCACCACCGTGGCGCAGGGTGGCTATACGGTGACGCTGCTCGACGGCGTCACCGGCTCCGGCAAGACTGAAGTCTATTTCGAGGCGGTGGCGGAAAACATTAGGCGCAAGCATCAGGCGCTAATCCTGATGCCGGAGATCGCGCTCACCGCCCAGTTCCTCGACCGCTTCACCGCGCGCTTTGGCGTGCGCCCGGCCGAATGGCATTCACAGCTGTCGCCGCGCACGCGCGCGCGCACCTGGGCGGCGGTGGCGGGCAACGCGGTATCGGTGGTGGTCGGCGCGCGCTCGGCGTTGTTTTTGCCCTACGCCGATCTTGGGCTCATCATTGTCGATGAAGAGCACGACCCCGCCTACAAGCAGGAGGACGGCGCGCATTACCACGCCCGCGACATGGCGGTGGTGCGCGGCTCGATCGCGAAAATCCCGGTGGTGCTGGCGTCGGCCACGCCTTCGGTCGAATCGGAAGTCAACGCGCGGCGCGGCCGTTACTGCCATCTGCATCTACCGGAGCGTTTCGGTGGCGCGCACCTGCCGGCGATCGAGGCGATCGACATGCGCCGCGAGGGCCCGCCGCGCGGCCGCTTCATCTCGCCGCGCTTGGCGGAAGCCGTGCAGATCACGCTGGAACGTCACGAGCAGGCATTGCTCTTTCTCAATCGACGCGGCTATGCGCCGCTCACGCTCTGCAGATCTTGCGGCTTTCGCCTGCAATGCCCGAATTGCGATGCCTGGCTGGTCGATCACCGCTTCAGGAAGCGGCTGGTCTGCCACCATTGCGGCTTCTCCTTGCCGCCGCCGGCGCAATGCCCAAATTGCCACGCCACCGAAAGCTTCGCCGCCATCGGCCCCGGCGTCGAGCGGCTGGAGCAGGAGGCGGCCGAGCTGTTTCCCGACGCGCGCATCCTCGTATTGTCGAGCGATCTGGTGGAATCGGTCGAGCGCCTGCGCCAGGAGCTTGACGACGTGGCGCAAGGGCGTTTCGACCTGGTTATCGGCACCCAGCTCGTCGCCAAGGGCCACCATTTCCCCAAGCTCAATCTGGTCGGCATCGTCGATGCCGATCTCGGCCTCGGCAACGGCGACCCGCGCGCCGCCGAGCGCACGTTCCAATTGCTGCATCAGGTGGTCGGGCGTGCGGGGCGCGAGGAGGGCCGCGGCGTCGGATATTTGCAGACGCACCAGCCCAAGCATCCGGTGATGCGCGCGCTGATCTCCGGCGACCGCGAGGCGTTCTATTCAAGCGAGATCGAATTGCGCGAGCGCACGCATTATCCGCCGTTCGGGCGGCTCGCCAGCCTGGTGATCAGCGCCAACGACCGCCACGGCGCCGAAAGCTACGGCCGCTCGCTGGTCTCGCACGCGCCCAAGGACGAGCAGTTGCGCGTGCTGGGGCCGGCGGAGGCGCCGATTGCGGTGGTGCGCGGCCGCCATCGCTTCCGGCTGCTGGTCAAAGCGCCGCGTGGCTTCGATCTCTCGGCCTACTTGCGCGACTGGCTTGGCAAGGCGCCCAAGCCGCGCGGCAATGTGCGGCTGGAAGTCGATGTCGATCCGCAGAGTTTCTTGTGATCGTTATTCCGGCATCTCCGTATGCCGCACATTCGGCTGTAGCAGCACGCTGGCCGCCGCGGAGAAGATCAGCGCAAAGCCGACGATGTCGGTCAGGCTCGGCCGCTCTCCCACCAGCCAGGCCGACCCGATGACGCCGACGACGGGAACCAGCAGCGAGCCGAGCGAGGCGGTGGTCGTCGGCAAGCGGTCGACCACGACGAACCAGAGAAAATAGGCCAGCCCCATTCCGACAAATCCGTTGTAGCCGATCCACGCCACGATATGTCCGGGCAGCGGCCATAGCTGCGGCACGCCATCGAAGATCAGCATGCCGGCCGCCAGCATCAGCCAGCCGAACAGCAATTGCCAGGCGGCCGCGGCCAGTGTCGGCGCCGCGATCCTCGCCCATTTCAGAAAAATGGTGCCGCCGGCCCAGCTCCAGGCGCACACGAGCGCGAACAGCGCGCCGAACGGAAATCCGGTCCGCGCCAGCGGCCAAATCAGGATGGCCAGTCCTGCGGCGCATAGTGCCAAGGCGGCGAGCTTGATGGCGTTGAGCCGTTCCTTGAGCACGAGGCCCGCCAATAGAGCCGCCCAGATCGGCATCGAATAGGCAATCACGATGGCGCGCGACGTGGTGCCGTATACCTGCGCATAGGCCGAGCCGGCACCGAAGACCGCGACGTTGAAAAAACCGGCGATCACGACCTTCAGCCGATCGCGGCGCACGATGGAGAGCGGCACGCCGCGGATTGCCGCGGCGGCAAACAGCGTCAAGGTGCCGAGGCCGATTCCGACTGCGCGCATGGTCCACGGCGGCAGCGCTTCGAGGATAATGCGGGCGGCGACCCAGTTGATGCCCCAGGCCAGCCCCATGACCACGACCAGCAGCTTGGCGATGGCCTCCGCGTCATGAGGTTTCGCCGTCACTCCGGCATCTCCGTGTGCTTCACGTTCGGCTGCAGCAGCACGCAGGCTGCCGCCGCGAAGATCATGGCGAAGCCGATGATGTCGGGCACGGTGAGCCGCTCGCCGAGAATGATTGCCGAGGCGGAAACGCCGATCACCGGCGTTAGCAGCGAGCCGAGCGAGGCGGTGATGGCCGGCAGCCGTCCGACGATCGACCACCACAGGAAATGCGCGAGCCCCACGCCGAGAACGCCAACAAACAGCACGGCCAGCAACGTGTCGTTGCGAACCGGCCACAGGTGCGAAACGCCTTCGAAGACGAATGTGCCGACGACGATGAACAAAAGGCCGAACAGCAATTGCCAAGCCGCATTGGCCAGCGGCGCGATCGTGACCTTCGCCCATTTGATATAGACCGTCGCCACACACCAGCTAAGCGCGCAGCCGAGCGAATAAAACACGAAGGGCGGAAATCCGGTGGCGAACAGCGGCCAGAGCAAAATCGCAAGGCCAGCCACGCACAAACCAAACGCGACGATGCGGATCCGGTTCAGCCGTTCGCCGAGCACGATGGTGCTGAGCATCGTGGTCCAGATTGGCATCGAATAGGTGATGATGATGGCGCGCGAGGTCGCGCCGCTCAACTGCGCGAAGCCCGACAGAATCTGGAACGCCGCAACGTTGAAAAAGCCGGCCACCATGACATGCACATATTCGCCGCGCGGCACCCGCAGGCTATGGCCGGTGATCATGGCCGCCGCGATTAAGGTGGCGGCGCCGATGCCGGAACCGGCCAAGCGCAGGCTCCACGGCGAGATTTCGCGCAGCGCCACCGCGGCGGCAATCCAGTTGAAGCCCCAGGCGAAGGCCAAGAGCACAACCAGCAGCTTGGCGGTGCCAGCGACGCTGTCCTTGCTCTGCCCATGCGGCATCGATATGCGGCTCCGGCTGGCGTTGGGTTTTCCGGTCGCCGCCGCATGAGCGCTCGACCGCGCAAGTGCAAGCTATAGCGCAGCGGCTTTGGTGGCGAGGTATCCCACTCATGCAATATTGCCGCTGCTTCGGGGCTATGGTGCGCCGAGGCGTCTTGTTGCACCGCGGTTGGCCCTATGTTAGCTAGCCCCTCGACCTCATGGGGGTTTCCGCGGGCTTCCGCGACGTCTCCTGGGATCGGAATTCCCACTTGGATTCCAACAGTTTGCGCCGCCGATCTCCGCGACGGCGTCTGGCCTGTGAAAAGTAAAACGAAAACGAGCGTCCCCCGTGGCAGGCGAAGATCACATCATCTCCGGCATGGCTGGCCGTTACGCCAACGCCCTGTTCGAACTGGCGCTCGAAAACAAAGCTATCGATGCCGTCAAGACCGACCTTGAACAGTTCGACGCTGCTGTAGCCGCCAATCCCGATCTCGCCCGGCTGGTGCGTAGCCCGGTATTCGGCGCCGACGAGCAGTTGAAGGCGCTCGCCGCCATCCTTGACAGGGCCGGCATCAAGGGGCTGGCTGCCAATTTTCTGCGCGTCATCACCACCAACCGGCGCCTTTTCGCGGTGCGCAACATGATTCGCGCCTTCCGTGCACTGGTCGCCCGTCACAAGGGCGAGGTTACCGCGCAGGTCACCGTCGCCGAGAAACTCAACGACAAGAATCTCGATGCGCTCAAGAGCGCGCTTAAATCGGTCACCGGCGGCAAGGACATTGACCTCGCAGTCAAGGTTGAGCCCGCCATCATCGGCGGGCTGGTCGTCAAGGTCGGCAGCCGTATGGTCGACTCGTCTCTCCGCACCAAGCTGAACGCGATTAAGTTCGCGATGAAAGAGGCCCGCTGATGGACATCCGCGCCGCAGAAATTTCCGCCATCCTGAAAGAGCAGATTAAGAATTTCGGCCAGGAAGCCGAGGTCTCCGAGGTTGGCCAGGTGCTTTCCGTCGGTGACGGCATCGCCCGCGTCTACGGCCTCGACAACGTGCAGGCCGGTGAGATGGTCGAGTTCGAGAACGGCACGCGCGGCATGGCGCTCAACCTCGAAAGCGACAATGTCGGCATTGTGATCTTCGGCTCCGACCGCAAGATCATGGAAGGCCAGACTGTGAAGCGCACTGGCGCCATCGTCGACGTGCCGGTCGGCAAGGGCTTGCTCGGCCGCGTGGTGGACGCACTGGGCAATCCCATCGACGGCAAGGGGCCGATCAAGACCGAGGCGCGCGCCCGCGTCGACGTCAAGGCGCCCGGCATCATCCCGCGCAAGTCGGTGCACGAGCCGATGGCTACCGGCCTGAAGGCGATCGACTCGCTGATCCCGATCGGCCGCGGTCAGCGCGAGCTGATCATTGGTGATTGCCAGACCGGCAAGACTGCCATCATCCTCGACACCATTCTCAACCAGAAGCCGCTCAACGCGCAGCCCGACGAGAAGATCAAGCTCTACTGCGTCTATGTCGCGGTTGGGCAAAAGCGTTCGAGTGTCGCGCAATTCGTCAAGGTGCTGGAGGAAAATGGCGCGCTCGATTATTCGATCGTGGTGGCCGCGACGGCTTCCGAGCCGGCGCCGATGCAGTTCCTGGCGCCGTTCGCCGGCTGCACCATGGGCGAGTTTTTCCGCGATAACGGCATGCACGCGGTGATCTTCTACGACGACCTGTCCAAGCAGGCCGTTTCCTACCGCCAGATGTCACTTTTGCTGCGCCGCCCGCCCGGCCGCGAAGCCTATCCGGGCGACGTGTTCTACCTGCATTCGCGCCTGCTCGAGCGCGCCGCCAAGATGAACGACGACAACAAGGCCGGATCCCTGACCGCGCTGCCGGTGATCGAGACGCAAGCCAACGACGTGTCGGCCTATATCCCGACCAACGTGATTTCCATCACCGACGGCCAGATCTTCTTGGAGACCGACTTGTTCTATCAGGGCGTCCGCCCGGCGGTGAACGTCGGCCTGTCGGTGTCGCGCGTCGGCTCGGCCGCGCAGGCCAAGGCGATGAAGAAGGTCGCCGGCCGCATCAAGGGCGAGCTCGCGCAATACCGTGAGATGGCCGCCTTCGCGCAATTCGGTTCGGACCTCGATGCCACCACCCAGCGCCTGCTGGCGCGCGGCGCGCGGCTGACCGAGCTCCTCAAGCAGCCGCAGTTCTCGCCGCTGAAGATGCAGGAGCAGGTCTGCGTCATCTGGGCCGGCACCAACGGCTATCTCGACAAGTTCGAGGTGGCGCGCGTGCGCGACTTCGAGCACGGCCTGCTGATTTTGCTGCGCACCAAGCACGCCGATTTGCTCGACAGCATCGGCAAGAGCGGCGATCTTTCCGACGCCGATGCCGCCAAGCTCAAGGACGCGGTCGAAGCCTACGCCAAGACGTTTGCGTGATGATCATGAATCTCGTCGCAAGTCTTTCAAATCGTGCTGCGATTTTAGGACTTGCGATCTCGGTACTTAGTATGAGCGAGTGTTTTGCGACCGACCTAGAAAAGCAGATGCGTGTCAACATCAGACTTTTCGTTGAACTTCTCCGCTGCAGCAATAATCCAAAGTTTCAACAGTTTGGATTGGCGCGAACGGGACCGTGTGGGGATTGGACTTCGCGAGTTAGTGCCGCTCAACAGCATGACCGCACGATCCTCATGTCCGGACACGAGTGCTTAGCTGGAGATATTCATGGGGCGGGTATTTCGATGCTGAATAGAACCAAGAAGAGCGACAGGGAACACATTGAGTTCGTCAAAAAGATTGTGAATGAGTGCCGAAAGGCATTGAGGAACTAGACGATGGCTTCCCTCAAGGACATGCGGGTCCGCATCGCCGCCACCAAGGCGACGCAGAAGATCACCAAGGCCATGCAGATGGTGGCGGCCTCCAAGCTGCGCCGGGCGCAAGCGGCGGCGGAAGCCGCCCGCCCCTACGCCGAAAGAATGAGCAAGGTACTGGGCTCGATCGCCTCAGCCGTTGCCGGCAGCGATTCCGCCCCCAGGCTGTTGGCCGGCACCGGTAGCGACAACGTCCATCTGCTGGTGGTGTGCACCGCCGAGCGCGGCCTCTGCGGGCCGTTCAATTCCTCGATCGTGCGGCTGGCGCGCGAGAAGGCGAATGCGCTGGCAAAACAAGGCAAGGACGTGAAAATCCTCTGCGTCGGCCGCAAGGGCTTCGACCAGCTACGCCGCCAGTACGGAAAACAGATCATCGAAACGATCGATTTGCGCGGTGTGCGCGTGCTCGGCTTCGAACAGGCCGAGATGATTTCCAAGAAGATCGTCGCGCTGTTCGACAACGGCGCCTTCGACGTCTGCACTTTGTTCTTCTCGCGCTTCAAGTCGGTAATCGCGCAGGTTCCGACCGCGCAGCAAATCGTTCCACCGCTGTTCGAAGCGGACAAGCAGGCCGCCGCCACCACCTTTTACGAATACGAGCCGGAGGAGGAGGAAATCCTCGCCGAGTTGTTGCCGCGCAATCTGTCGGTGCAGGTGTTCCGCGCGCTCCTGGAAAACGCCGCCTCCGAGCAGGGCGCGCGGATGAGCGCCATGGATAACGCCACCCGCAACGCCGGCGAGATGATCCGCAAGCAGACGCTGACCTATAACCGCACCCGCCAGGCAATGATCACCAAGGAACTGATCGAGATCATCTCCGGCGCCGAGGCGCTTTAATCCCGTAACGAGGACGATATGGCCACACCCAACGCAGTCGGAAAAATAACGCAGGTCATCGGCGCCGTCGTCGACGTGCAGTTCGAGGATCATCTGCCGGCGATTCTCAACGCGCTCGAAACCGAGAACCACGGCAACCGCCTGGTGCTGGAAGTCGCGCAGCATCTCGGCGAGTCGACCGTGCGTACCATCGCCATGGACTCCACCGAAGGTCTGGTGCGCGGCCACGAAGTCGCCGATACCGGCGAGCCGATCGAGGTGCCGGTCGGCCCGGAGACGCTCGGCCGCATCATGAACGTGATCGGCGATCCGGTCGACGAGGCAGGCCCGGTGAAGACCGCGCAGAAGCGCGCCATCCACCAGGAGGCGCCGGCTTACGTCGAGCAATCGACCGAGGCGCAGATCCTGGTCACCGGCATCAAGGTGGTCGACCTGCTGGCGCCCTACGCCAAGGGCGGCAAGATCGGCCTGTTCGGCGGCGCCGGCGTCGGCAAGACTGTGCTGATCATGGAGCTCATCAACAACGTCGCTAAGGCGCACGGCGGCTACTCGGTATTCGCCGGAGTCGGCGAGCGCACGCGCGAGGGCAACGACCTCTATCACGAGATGATCGAATCGGGCGTCAACAAGGACCCGAAGAAGGGCTCGGTCGAAGGCTCCAAATGTGCGCTCGTCTACGGCCAGATGAACGAGCCGCCGGGTGCGCGCGCCCGCGTCGGCCTGTCCGGCCTGACGGTGGCCGAATATTTCCGCGACCAGGGCCAGGACGTGCTGTTCTTCGTCGACAACATCTTCCGCTTCACGCAAGCGGGCTCCGAAGTGTCGGCGCTGCTCGGCCGTATTCCTTCGGCGGTGGGTTATCAGCCGACGCTCGCCACCGACATGGGCGAGTTGCAGGAGCGCATCACCACCACCACCAAGGGTTCGGTCACCTCGGTGCAGGCCATCTACGTGCCGGCCGACGACTTGACCGATCCGGCGCCGGCCACGTCCTTCGCCCACCTGGACGCCACTACTGTGTTGTCGCGCGATATCGCCGCCAAAGGCATCTATCCGGCGGTGGATCCGCTCGATTCCACCTCGCGCATGCTCGATCCGCGCATCGTCGGCGAGGAGCACTACGAAATAGCCCGCCTAGTGCAGTCGACGCTGCAGCGCTACAAGTCGCTGCAGGACATCATCGCCATCCTGGGCATGGATGAACTCTCCGAAGAGGACAAACTCACGGTCGCGCGCGCGCGCAAGATTGAGCGCTTCTTGTCGCAGCCGTTCTTCGTCGCCGAAGTGTTCACCGGCTCGCCCGGCAAGCTGGTCGATCTCAAAGACACCATCCGCGGCTTCAAGGATTTGGTGGCCGGCAAATACGACCACTTGCCGGAGGCTGCCTTCTATATGGTCGGCACCATCGAAGAGGCAGTGGAGAAGGGCAAGAAGCTGGCGGCGGAAGCGGCCTGACCATGGCTGCCCGCAAGAAGAAACAGGCGAACCCGCTGGTCGTCTTTCTGGCGATCGGTCTGTTCGTCGGCGCGGTTGCGGGCTATCTCACCCGGCCGGAATCAGCCGAAATCCGGCTTGGGCCGATCAACGTCGAAGTCACCGGCAACAAGATCGCGCGCGGCGGTGGCCCGTTGACCTCAAGCCAGGTGCGCTACATCGCGATGGTCACATTGATCGGCGGCGTGGTCGGGTTGGCGCTCGGCTTCGGCATCAAGAGCGGGAAGCTTAAGGTTTAGCAAATGGCGTTGCATTTCGAGCTGGTGTCGCCGGAAAAGCTCGTGTTCTCGGGCGATGTCGAGCAGGTCGACGTGCCCGGCGCCGAGGGCGACTTCGGCGTGCTGGCGGGGCACGCGCCGTTCGTCACCACGCTGCGGCCCGGCATCCTCACCGTGCATGGCGGCGGGGCTGCGCAGCGGATCGTGGTGCTGGGCGGGTTCGCCGAAGTCTCGGCCGAAGGCCTCACCGTGCTCGCCGACGTGGCCGAAGCGGTCGAGGACATCGACCGCGCCATGATCGCCGAACGCATCGGCGCGCTCGAGCAGCGCATTGCCAAGACCGAGCCCGGTTCCGAACTCGACAAGCTGATTGCCCGGCTCGATCATTTCAAGGAAATCGACCGCCACCTCACCGGCACGGCGATGCATTAGGCGTTGTCGCCTGCAGCTTTCTCCGTCATGCCCGCGCTTGTCGCGGGCATCAATGTCTTTAGGGCGCGCATTAATCGAAAACGTGGATGGCCGGGACAAGCCCGGCCATGACGGCATGGTTACTGCGCAAACTTGGCAAACTCAGCCACCACCCGCTCGTAGGTTTGCCGCTTGAACGGCACCACTAGGTCGGGCAGTTTGGCCATCGCCACCCAGCGCCAGTCGATGAATTCCGGCTCGTGGCCGCCGGGCGGATGGGCGATGTTGATCTCAGTGTCCTCGCCGGTGAAACGCAGCGCGTACCATTTCTGCTTTTGCCCGCGGTATTTGCCGCCCCAGGCCTGGCCGACGATGTCGCGCGGGATGTCGTAGACCAGCCATTCAGCGATCTCGCCAAGCTTTTCCACCGAGCGAATATTGGTCTCCTCATTCAGCTCGCGCAGCGCGGCCGCGTAGGGATTCTCGTCCTCGTCGATGCCGCCCTGCGGCATCTGCCAGACATGGGTAGCGTCGATATGTTCCGGTCCGCTCGATCGCCGGCCGATGAACACCAGGCCATCGCGGTTGATCACCATCATGCCGGCGCAGGGGCGGTAGGGGAGGGTTTCGAAGCTGGACATGTTTCACCGGTCGTCCGAGCGAACGACAGCGAGCGCGAGCCGGGACCCATAACCACTAACGTGTCGGATAACGGAAAAACAGGGGTTATGGGTCCCCGCCTCCGCGGGGACGACGGCACTCAGCTCGACTTCGCCTTCACTGCCATCATGGTAATCGGCACCAGCACGAAGCCGCGGCTTTCCACGTTCTTCGCCCAAGCCGCAATACGGGCGATGGTCGCCGGCAGCGCGGTGGCCAAGCCCACTGCGTGGCCGCGCTCGCGCGCCATCAGCTCCAGCCGCGCCAGCGCATGATCGATCTCGGTAGGCGTTGGCACCTTGTCGAGCACGATGTTACCCTTGGCGAACGGCAGGTTCTGGCTGCCGGCGATCTGGCCGGCGGCGCTGCGCGGCGAAGAGCCGTCATCCACGTAGATCAGCCCACGCTTGGCGGTCTCGCGCAGCACCGGCGAAAGCGCCTGCTCGGAGGCAGTGAATTTCGCGCCCATGTAGTTAACGACGCCGACATACCCCTGAAAGCGGCTCATCAACCAGTGCAGCCGGTCGATATTTTGGTCCGATGAGATCGAGGTCAGCAGCGTCTGCGGCCCCGGATCGTTGTCGGGATAGTCGAACGGCTCCATCGGCACCTGCAGCAGCACTTCGTGCTTGCGCGCGCGCGCTTTCTCCGCCAACTGCTCGAGATCTCCGCCATAGGGCGTGAGCGCGAAACTGATCGGCGCCGGCAGCTTGGCCAGCGCTTCGGCGGTGCCCGAGGCGCTAATGCCGAGCCCGCCGACGATGATCGTGATGCGCGGCCAGTCTTTCTTTTTTGGCGGCACCGCGCGCAGATTGGCATAAAGCATGAGCGGCCGCGTGCCGTCGGCGGCGATTTTTGGGATCAAGCCGTGTCGCGTCGTTTCCAGAAACTTGTGGTCGGCCGGCGCTTTCGCCGCGTTGCCGGTCTTTCCGGGAATGACAATGTTGCGGCTCTCGCCGCTGGAGCCGTCAATGATGGTGACGGTCTTGCTGCCGGGCGGCGGCGCGGCCGCCTGCTTGGCGACGGTTGCCGCCGCGGCGGGCGTACCGCCGGCCATGCCGTCATGGTGGAAATGCTGGCGGCCGTCGCCGCCAGTCTCGGCTTTGGCTTGGCCAGGCGCCGGCTGCAGGGTGGCGACCACCGCCGTCGGCTCGCCGCCCAGCGGATCGTTGCCGAACACCGCCCAGCCCAGTATCGCTAGCCCGAACAGGCCGAGCACGCCCGCCAGCAGCTGTGGTGCGCTCGCCGGCAGCTTCGGCAGCCGCTTGTGTTTTTCTTGGCCGAGGGGGGCGTTCAGGTCATCCGCTGCCACGGCCGAAATCCTCGCGAATCATTGCCGGAGTCTACCACGCGCTCTGCTTTCCTCTCCCCGCTTGCGGGGAGAGGTTGAAAGCGAACGGGGCGGCCCTTGACGGCCGCCCCGCTGGTTTTAGGCGATTGAGGCCGCGTTCAGTTCGGGATCGGGGCCTTGGGATTCGGCGGGAACGCTGAATTGACCTGGGTGCCGCGCAGCAGATCGTCCGCCATGTGCAGCGCCTTGTCGTCCTTCGCATCCGGCGGAATGTAGGCCTGCGAGCCGGTCGCCTCCTTGCCGGAGGCCTTGAGATGGCCGCGCAGCGAGGCCTCGCCCTTGGTGTTGGTCTTGGCCTTAAGATCTTCCGGCACGTCCTGCAGAACTTGGATGTCCGGGGTAACGCCCTTGGCTTGGATCGAGCGGCCTGACGGCGTGAAGTAGCGCGCGGTGGTTAGCCGCAGCGCGCCATTGCCGGAGCCGAGCGGGATGATGGTTTGCACCGAGCCTTTACCGAAAGAGCGGGTGCCGACAACGGTCGCCCGCTTGTGGTCCTGCAATGCGCCAGCGACGATCTCGGAGGCCGAGGCCGAACCGCCGTTTACCAGCACGATCACTGGCTTGCCGCCGGTGAGATCGCCGGCGCGCGCATTGAAGCGTTGCGTCTCCTCAGCGTTGCGGCCGCGGGTGGAGACGATCTCGCCCTTTTGCAGGAACGCATCCGATACCGAGATCGCCTGGTCGAGCAAGCCGCCCGGGTTGTTGCGCAAGTCGAGGATGTAGCCCTTGAGCTTGTTGTCGGAGACTTTGGCCTTGATGTCGGCGATCGCTTTCTTCAGACCTTCCGTGGTCTGCTCGTTGAATTGAGTGAGACGAATATAGCCGACGTCCTCGCCTTCGAGACGCGAGCGCACCGAGCGCACGCGGATCACGGCGCGGGTGATCGACACTTCGAGCGGCTTGTCGACACCCTTGCGCATGATGGTGAGCGTGATCTTGGTGTTCACCGGTCCGCGCATCTTCTCGACCGCCTGACTAAGCGTCAGGCCCTGCACCTGCTCGCCATTGAGCTGGGTGATAATATCATTGGCGCGTATGCCGGCCTTGGCGGCGGGCGTATCGTCGATCGGCGCCACCACCTTGATCAGACCGTCTTCCATGGTGACTTCGATGCCGAGGCCGCCGAATTCACCGCGGGTCTGCACCTGCATGTCGCGGAAGCTTTTTGCGTTCATGTAGCTTGAATGCGGATCGAGACCGGCCAGCATGCCGTTGATCGCCGTTTCGATGAGCTTGCCGTCGCTCGGCTTCTCGACGTAGTCGGCGCGTACGCGCTCGAATACGTCGCCGAACAGATTGAGCTGCCGGTAGGTGTCCGCCGCCGCTGCTTTGGCGCTGGCGCCTGCAAAGATCATGCGAGGCTGGGTTGCGAACAGCGCCATCGCTGCTCCCGCCGCCGCGCCGAGTAGTATGAGTGAGGGCTTGCGCATCATCCTCGAACCTTTTCACCTTCTCCAGCAGCCCACCATGGGCCTGGATTGACGGGAGTCCCGCGTTTGCGAAACTCGATGTAGAGAACCGGTTGGCTGGAACCTGTCGCGAGGATGGCGGCGATACGGGAGCCGTTTCCCATCACCGCAACGGGTTCTCCGGTCAGCACGAACTGTCCGAGATCGACTGATATCCGTTCCATCCCAGCAAGCAAGATATGATACCCGCCGCCGGCATCGAGGATCAAGAGTTGCCCATAGGAGCGGAACGGGCCCGCATATACCACCCAGCCGTCGGCCGGAGAAGTAACCTGAGCGCCGGCGCGGGTTGCGATCGAAACGCCTTTTTCGACCCCTCCAACGCCGTCGGGCGCCCCATAATCCTTCAATTTGACGCCATTAACCGGGATCGGAACTTGCCCACGCAATGAGGCGAAGGCGACCGCGGGCGCCAGCCGCCCGGGATCGTGCAAGGCGGCCAGCGCCGGGCGCGTGGTACTGCGAATCGCCGCCTCGCGGGCGGCCCTGGTAGCGGGGTCGAGGCCCTGTTCCAGCTTGGCGATCAGATCCTTGAGATTGTCGACCTTCTGCGCCAGGTCGCCGGCGCGCGCCCGCTCGGCATCGAGCGCTTTCTCGCGCTCGGCTTGCTGCTTCTGGCGCTCTCCGATCAGCGCCCGCATGCGCGCACGCTCGTCGCCGAGGGAAACAACCTGCGCGTTGAGCTGGTCGCGCTCGTCGGTGATCTTCTTGCGCACGCTCACCAGCTCGCTCAAGTCGTTGGCGAGTGCCATCACCTGATGGCGCATTTCCGGCAACACCGCGCCCAGCACCATCGCGGTGCGCACCGCCTGAAGTGCGTCTTCGGGCCTGGCGATCAGCGCCGGCGGCGGGCGATGGCCGATGCGCTGCAGCGCCGCCAGCACTTCGCCGATCACCGCGCGGCGGCCGTTGAGTGATTTGCGAATATTGCGCTCGTTCTCGTCGAGCGGCTCGAGCCGGGCCTGCGTGGCCTCGATCTTGGCTTCGACGCCGCGCAGCCGGACTGCTGTGGCGATCAGGTCCTGGTTGAGCTTGCGGCGGTCGGCACCGATTTGCTCAATCTCGCGCTTGAGCGCGGCCTCGGTCTCGGCCGATTTGCGCTGCTGCTCGCGCGTGGCCTTGAGCTCCCGGTCGTGCTGCTTGAGTGCGTCGAGCTTTTCGGTCTTGTCGTTCTGCGCCGTGACGACCGGATGCTGTTGTGCGGAAACCCCGGCGCTCAATCCCACCGGCAATGCGAGGCCCAGCCCCGCAATGAGCGCGAAGCGCGGATCGAAACGGCTAAACCCCCCGAAACAAATCATTTCGGTCAAGTTACGCCCGCGGATTTGCACGGCAAGGACATTGTGGCCGCGAGTTATTGCCCTCGATTACGACCAAATCGGGACCCGCGCATTAAATCTTAGCCAGCTTAAGCACGGTGATAGGGGTGGCCGGTCAGGATGGTGGCGGCACGGTAAAGCTGTTCCAGCAGCATGACCCGCACCAGCTGATGGGGCCAGGTGGCCGCGCCGAAGGACAGCCGCAACTCGGCCTCTTCCCGGAGGCTGGCCGCCAGCCCGTCCGGTCCCCCGATCAGGAAAACTGCCGCCGGCCGGTCCTCGCTACGCCATTTCGCAAGCTGCGATGCCAGGCTGGCGCTGTCGAGATTGTCGCCGCCGCCGTCTAGCAACGCGACGCCTGCGCCTTGCGGGATGATATTGGCGAGCGCAATCGATTCCTCCAGCATGCGCTTTGCGGCGTCGGCCGCGCGGCTTTCCCTGATTTCCACGATTTCGACGGCGCGCAGGCCGAGCTGGCGGCCGGTTTGCGCCGCGCGCTTGCGGTAGCGCTCGGAAAGCTCTGTTTCCGGGCCCCGCTTCAGGCGTCCAATGGCGGCAACGATGATGCGCATCGTGGCGCTGAGTGTATCAGCTAGCCCGCCGCCCCGCCGACCACATCTTTTCGAGGTTGTAATGGGCGCGCACTTCCGGCCGAAACACGTGCACGATCACGTCGCCGGCGTCGATCAGCACCCAGTCGCCTTGTCTTAAGCCCTCGACGCGAACCCTAGGCACGCCTGCTTTCTCGATGTCCTTGACAACATGGTCGGCGATCGATGCGACATGGCGTTGCGAGCGGCCGGAGGCTACCACCATGAAGTCGGCGATCGAGGATTTACCGATGAGTTCGATGGTAAGACTGTCCTCGGCTTTCATGTCTTCCAGACGCGCGAGGACGATGCGGAGCGTCTCCTTGGCGGTAGGATGCCGGGAGACGGAGCCGGGCGTGCGATGCGCCGCCCGAGAGAGTGCAGATGTGGGCAGGGGTCCTGGTCCTTTCAGTTCGTTGCACTCACCCCGCAGCGAAGCGGGGTCTCGTCAAAGATAGCTATTTCATCGGTTTCTTGCCAGCCTTGCCGCTCTTGCGCTTGGCGGCGGGACGAGTTCGCGTGTGCCGACGCAGGGCGCGCAGGGCGGTGGACGACAGCGGCGATTTGAGGCCGTGCAAGAAGGTCCAGGCCGGCGGCTTGCGGTAAGGCAGGGAAGTGGCGGCATATTCCGGAATGCGCGCGCCGCGCAGCGCCTGGCCGGCCGGACTGGCTCCGGCGTAAAGGCTTGGGCCGAGGCGGTCGATCACCACGAACGGCACCAGCTTCGCTATCCCGCGCCATCGCTGCCAGCGGTGAAAGCTCCGTAGGTTATCCGCGCCCATGATCCAAACGAATCGAACCCGAGGGCAGCGGGCCTTAAGCCATAATATCGTGTCATAGGTGTATCGCGTATTAATGACAGCTTCGAGACCGGTCACGTCGATGCGCGGATGATGGGTGAGCGCGCGCGCGGCGGCGAGACGCTCGACCAGCGGGCCCAGGTCGGTGGTGTTTTTGAGCGGATTGCCGGGGGTGACCAGCCACCAGACGCGGTCAAGCTTGAGCCGCTTGAGTGCGAGCAGCGAAGCGCCAAGATGGGCCTGGTGTGGCGGATCGAAGGTTCCGCCGAAAAGCCCGATCCTCATGCCGGGCGCATGCGGCGGGAGCAGGCGCTCGGGGCTTACGGGAATTGGCGCGGTCACGGGCGAATCTGGCCGATTCCGCGAATGCGGTATTTGAACGTGGTGAGCTGCTCGACGCCGACCGGGCCGCGCGCATGCAGCCGGCCGGTGGCGATGCCAATCTCGGCGCCAAAGCCGAACTCGCCACCATCGGCGAACTGGGTCGAGGCATTATGCAGCACGATCGCCGAATCGACTTGCGCCAGGAATTTCTCCGCCGCCTTTGCGTCGTCGGTGACGATGGCGTCGGTATGGTGCGAGCCGTAGCGCTCGATATGCGCAATCGCCTCGTCCACCCCGTCCACTAACGCCGCGGCGATGATGGCGTCGAGATATTCGGCCGACCAGTCGTCCTCGCTCGCCGGCTTTACGCGAGCGTCGGCGGCTTGCGTTTCCTTGTCACCGCGGATCTCGCAGCCGGCATCGAGCAGCATCATGACCAGCGGCTTGAGAAGCCGTGCTGCCGCGGCGCGGTCGATCAGCAAGGTTTCGGCTGCGCCGCAGACGCCGGTACGCCGCATTTTGGCGTTGAGCACGATCTTTTTGGCCATGGGAAGCGAGGCAGCCTTGTCCACGTAAACGTGGCAGACGCCTTCCAGGTGCGCGAACACCGGCAGCCGCGCCTCGGCCTGCACCCGCGCGACAAGCCCTTTGCCGCCTCGGGGGACAATAACGTCAATGTTGCCGTCAAGGCCGCCAAGCATCAGCCCGACCGCGGCACGGTCGCGGGTGGGGATAAGCTGGATAGCGGCCGCCGGCAGGCCGGCATCGGTCACGCCCTGCACCAGAGCGGCATGAATGGCGCGGCTGGAACGCAAGCTGTCCGAACCGCCGCGCAGGATGGCGGCATTGCCGGATTTCAGACACAGCGCGCCGGCGTCGGCGGTTACGTTTGGCCGGCTTTCGTAGATGATGCCGATGACGCCGAGCGGCACCCGTACCCGCTCGATCTCCATGCCGTTGGGCCGTTTCCAGGAATCCATCACGGTGCTGACCGGATCCTTGAGGCGGCCGATGACCTCGATACCGCTGGCCATGGCCTCGACCCGCGCGTCATCGAGCGTCAGCCGGTCGAGGAAGGCGCCGGACAGCCCGCCGGCGCGCGCCTCGGCGATATCCTCGGCATTGGCGGCCAGGATCGCCGCTTTCTGCGCCCGAATGGCGGTTGCCATGGCCGCAAGCGCCTGATTTTTCTGATCGGCGGGTGCGAGCGCCAGCGTCCGGGCGGCCGCACGGGCGCCGCGGCCGATCTTGGCCATAGCGGCGGCGATGTCGCCGGTGCCCTCGATGCTTTTCAGCGGTGCGGTCATGGTCGCAGACGGCCCGTTAGCCCCGATATCGGGGTGTTTTTCCTATCACGTCGGGGTCGCGGGGGCGAGTTAGGGTGCCCCGCCCCCAAGGTACGGTTTTACTTGGGGATAGTGTGAATAACCGGCCAGTCGGTGAAACCGATCAATTTGGGCTGTCAGGATGCCGATGTCCCAGGAGGATGTCATGGCGTACAGCTTGAAACTGCCGAGCCGCTTTCCGATCGGCACCAAGTTCGTGATCGAAAGCCGCGGCGGCGGGGGGGGCCAGGCGCAAGTCGTCAGCCGCTATCTCGAATTCCCCGACGGCACGTTCTTTCCGTTGCCGGCGCGGCCGATCCCGGCCCAGCTGAAGCCCAAGGCCCCTATTTCGCGCCGCCCGCCCGCCCGCCGCCGGCGCAGCCGCAAGGCCTGACCGGCTAGGCCAATGGCCGAGCTGGCCCGCCGCGCTAGGCCGGCGGACCTATGGTTGCTGATTGTCTTTGCCCGCTTCGGTACGCTCGGCCATTGGCCGACCGCGCGCCCAAACCGCCCGTCCGCGCAAAAAAATGGGGGCCCCGAAGGGCCCCCTTGGGGGATAGTTGTCGCCGGCACTGTTGAGGCGCCTTTGACATTGCCGCAGCCAGGGCCGGGGTGGGGTGCAGGATTGAAGGCTGCCCCCGGCCGCCGCAGCGTTATGGCGACAGTTGAAGCCGTCACGCGCCCCCAGACAACCTGCCAAATCGTCGCGCGGCGGCTGGTCGCGTCCGGCGTACATACAAAAACCCCAGCCGCCGGCTGGGGTTAGTGGGCGATCGCTCGATCGCCTTGCGGGTGTCCACGCCACACCTGGACACGTCTTGCGCCGCGCGGGGATAACGCCGTCACACTGCGATGGTTCCGGCCGGATCATCCCGTTTCATGCTCGTAGAAGGGCGGTTGCTCGGCGATCGTCGGCCCCGAGGACCGGTTATTCGCCACCCAGCACCAGGTCGTCGCGGTGGATCATCTCGGTACGGCCGCCGAAGCCGAGGATGGACAGGATGTCGGCGGAGGAGCGGCCCTTGATCTTGTCGGCATCGCCGGCGTCGTAGGCTATGAGCCCGCGGCCGACCTCGGCGCCGTCCGGCCCGCGCACCAGCACCGCATCGCCGCGCTCGAAGGAGCCCTCGACCTTGATGACGCCGGCCGGCAGCAGGCTCTTGCCTGAGCGCAATGCGCGCACCGCGCCGGCGTCGATCACCAGCGCGCCGCGCGGCTCGAGCGAACCGGCGATCCATTTCTTGCGCGCCGTCACCGGATTGGCCGGGGTGAGGAACCAGGTGCAAGGCGCGCCGTCGATGATCGCCCGCAGCGGATGTTCGATGTGGCCGGACGCGATCACCATGTGGGTGCCGGCGCTAGTGGCAATCTTGCCGGCCTCGATCTTGGTGCGCATGCCGCCGCGCGCAAGCTCGGATGCAGGGTTGCCGGCCATGGCCTCGATCTCCGGCGTGATGCGGGGAACGAGCGCGATGTGCTTGGCGCCGCTCTCGCTCGGCGGCTTGTCGTAGAGCCCGTCGACATCGGACAAGAGCACCAGCAAGTCGGCGCTCATCATGCTGGCGACACGCGCGGCCAGGCGATCGTTGTCGCCGTAGCGGATCTCGGTGGTGGCCGTCGTATCGTTCTCGTTGATCACCGGCACGCTGCGCCACTCCAAGAGCTTGGCGATGGTCGAACGGGCGTTGAGATAGCGGCGGCGCTCTTCCGTGTCGCCCAATGTGACCAGCACCTGGCCGGCGGTGAGCCCGTGCGCGCCCAGCGATTCCGCCCATGAGCGCGCAAGCGCGATCTGCCCGACCGCGGCGGCGGCCTGGCTGTCCTCCAGCTTGAGCGCGCCCGCCGGCAGCTTCAGCACGGCGCGGCCGAGCGCGATGGCGCCGGAGGAGACCACCAGCAGATCGCGCTTGTCTTTGTGAAGCGCGGCGATGTCGGCGGCGAGCGCGTTGAGCCAATCGCGCTTTAGGGCGCCCGCGCCCTGGTCGACCAGCAGCGAGGAGCCAACCTTGACGACGATGCGGCGGAAGTCTTTGAGCGACGGCGTTTTCGACATGGTCCCGGCGGAATTAATAAATGCGGGCGGTGTTTAGCATGGCAACCGGTGGCCGTCATGGGCGGCCGGCTGTCTCAATTTTGCTCCAATTTGGCCGCGGCGGTGGCGCCGAACGGGTTGCTGTCGCGCAAACGTGACTGAGCACACAGCCGCTTCGCATGTTATCGTTGACGTGAATAGGCGGATATTATCAGGAGCAAAATGATGAGCGATCTTTCGCGGCGGGCTTTCGTCTCTGCGGTGGCGAGCGTTGCGTTCGCCACTGGCGCGCTGGCCCAAAGCGCGACACCGGGCGCCGGCCCGCGCGTCGCGTTGAAGGGTTACGATCCGGTGTCCTATTTCACCGACGGAAAACCGGTACAAGGCTCGAAAGAATTCACCTTCGCCTTCGACGACACCACCTACTGGTTCAAGAGCGCCGAGCATCGCGACAAGTTTGCGTCCGACCCCGAGCGCTACGCACCGCAGTTCGACGGCTATTGCGCGATCCAGATCTCGCGCGGCCACAAGGTCGAGGCCGATCCGGAAGCGTGGGCGATCACCAACGGCAAGCTTTACGTCTTTGCGATAAAAAAGGGCGTGCCGCTGTTCAACAAGGAGTCGGTCGCCATTGCCGAAAAGGCGAGCGAGAATTGGCAGAAGCTTCGCACGCAGTAGCCATTAACACCCGCGGGAATTGCGCGAGACTATAACCCCGCTTTGTTCAGCGCGGCAGTAAGCTTCGCCCGCAGTTCCGGCTTGCGCAGCAGCGAACCGAATTCAGCGCTGTCGAAACGCGGGTCGATCTGCCGAACCGTCGCCGCTTGCCTCGCAGCGTCGGCTTGCCGCCCGGCTGCCGCGTAGGCCGCCGCCAAGATGGCATTCGAGTAGGGATCGGTCTTGTTGCGCGCGAGCGAGCGTTCGAGCGTGCGGATGGCGTCGGCGCTGTGGTCGGCGAGGAGATAGGCCGTGCCGAGGATGAACGATTGGTTCACTGTGAAATTTAGCCCGAGCTTGCTGGCGGTTTCGTAATCCTTCACCGCGGCATCGACATCGCCCGACCAAAGCGACGCCGTCGCCAGCCCGGCATAGGCCTCCGGATCGCTGTTGTTGAGCTTGACCGCGCGCCGCATTTCGTCCAGCGCGCGATCGTAGTCGCCAAAAACGAGGTAGGCGTTACCGAGCAGCGCGTGCGCACCGGCGCTCGTCGGATCGATGCCGATGGCCTTCTGGCCGAGAGTCTCAACGCGCTGCAACGCGCCTTGCGGATCCGCGGTCCATCCCTGCAAGACGCCGTTCAGCTCGACCCGTCCGAGCCCGATATAGGCCGGGGAGTAGCCGGGATCGAGCTCAATGGCGCGTTTGAACAGCGCACGCGCCTGCGAATTGGCGGTGCGGTTGACGCGCGCGGCCAGATCGCGGCCGCGCAGCACAAGGTCGTAAGCTTCCAGACTGCTTGGCGGCTTGGTGGCAACTTTTGCCAGCTCCAGATTGGTCAAACGGCTGACGAGCGTGCCCGCAATGCGCCGGGTGATATCGTCTTGCACCGAGAAGATGTCCATCGGCGCGACGTCGTAATTCTCCGACCAGAGCTGGGTGCCGTCCGCAGCGGCGGTGAGGTTAATCGAAATACGGATGTGCTCGGGGCTGCGGCGGATACTGCCTTCCACGATGTAGCGCACATCGAGCGCGCGGCCGACCTCGTCAGGCCGTGGTGTTTTTCCCTTATAGGCGAAGACGGCATTGCGCGAACGCACGACAATCTCGGGAAAACGCCCGAGCGCGGAAATAACGTCTTCAGTCAGGCCATCGGCGAAGTAATCTTCCTTGCCGCCTTCCGCGAGCGAGGCCAGCGGCAGCACCGCGATGGAGGGACGCACATCCGCGCTGGACGATGTTTGCGTTGCCGAAGGCGTGCTTTGATGGAGCGCCCACCAGATGCCCCCGCCGGCAACAGCCAACATGAGCGCGAACCCGGCCGCCAGCATTGCGCGCTTGCGCGACTTGGTTGGCGCGACGCGGCCGGATGACAATTCCGGCGCCTCGGCGATCGCTTGCGGCGAAAGGCCGAACACGCGCACGGGTCGCGCGATATTCTTTACCTGCTGCTCGCCGCAATCGGCGAAGATCAATGGCAGCTTGTCGCGTACCTGATCGCGAGCGATTTCAGAGATGCACAGGCCGCCGGGTTCGCAAGTTGACTCCAGGCGTGCAGCAATGTTCACGCCGTCACCGAAGATATCGTTACCTTCTATAATAATGTCGCCGATATTGATGCCGATGCGGAAGACGATGCGCTTGTCATCCGGGACATCGCTGTTTCGCTCAATCATCTTGCGCTGAATGGTGACGGCACAGGCTACCGCGTCGACCACGCTGGGAAAATCCACCAGTAGCCCATCGCCCGTGGTCTTGACGATGCGTCCGCCGTGGCTGGCAATGGCGGGATCAATGTGGTCCTTGCGCACGGCCCTGAGCGCGCGCAACGTGCCGACTTCGTCGGCGCCCATCAGGCGACTGTAGCCGACGACGTCTGCCGCCAGGATCGCGGCAAGTTTGCGCTCAACGTGCTCGTGCTTTGCCAAGGAGGGCTTTCGCTGCTAATCGCCAACCTAGATTAGCCGATCGGAAGGGACGCTGCACGAGCGCGGCATTTAATCTCTACCGCAGCCCGCCGGATTGCAAACGGCAGAGTTTGCGCCTTATTATCCACCAATTGCGACGCTTTTTGATTTGGAAGGGGCATCGCGGCGGCCTTTGTCCCGGCCGCTTTGACATCAAACGCTGGTCCAGCGTGACACTCCAGGTTCCCATGATCGCTGACGTGCGCACGCCGCGCACCATTACCGAATCGAAGCCGCCATCATGGCTCGCCGGCATCGGCGTGCGGCAGGTGCGGCTCGCCTGCGGCCTCCTCATGTTCGCCTACATCTTCTCGCATTTCCTTAATCACGCGCTCGGCAATATCTCCTACGACGCGATGGAGGCGTGGCTTGTCTGGCACGTCCGTTGGTGGCGCAACCCGGTCGTGAATTTTACGCTATATGCCGCTGCGGCGGTGCATTTCTCCCTCGGCCTGTGGGCGCTCTATCAGCGGCGGCATTTCCGCTACTCGGTCGCCGAGATCACGCAACTGCTGCTGGGCCTCAGCATTCCGCTCTGGCTCGCCGATCATTTCGGCCCGGCGCGGCTGGGCGGTTGGCTGTTCGACCTTCCACCGCTCAACTACGCATCGACGCTGTTTTATTTTTGGGGGCAGCGGCCGGACCAGATAGCAGTGCAGCTCATCCTGATGACCGTCGCCTGGACGCATGCCTGCATCGGGCTTTATTTCTGGCTGCGGCTGAAGTCGTTCTTTGCCTGGGCCGCACCGTTTTTGCTCGTCTTTGCGACGTTGTTGCCGGTGCTGGCCATAATCGGTGCCGATCGCGGCGGGCGCGAGGTTGTCGAGCTCGCCGACGAGCGGGCCTGGCGGCAGCAGAATTTGCGTGGCGTTCCGGCCGCGCAGGCCAAGGCGATCATCGACATCATGTTTTTCTACTTCCCTATCGCCTATGCCGGCGCGATCGGTTTCGTATTCGCGGCGCGCGGCGTGCGCGGCTGGGAAGAGCGCCGGCGCGGGACCTTCACGATTTCCTATCCGGACCGGCAGGTGCGCGTGCCGAGGGGCTTGAGCGTGCTCGAAGCCAGCCTGCGCTTCAACATTCCGCATGCCAGCGTTTGCGGCGGCCGCGCGCGCTGCTCGACCTGCCGTGTTCGTATCCTGGGCGACCGCGACGCGCTGCCACGGCCCTCGGCGCGCGAGGCCTTTGTGCTGGACCGCGTCGGCGCCCGCGCCAATCCGGCGATCCGCCTGGCTTGTCAGCTGCGCCCGCGATCCGACATCGCCGTCATTCCGATTTTCCCGCCGAATATGAATGCCGATCTGCTGCGCCGAGGCCGCAGCGCCAATATCGGCAAGGAGCGTTACATCGTCAGCATGTTCGTCGACATGCGCGGCTCGACCAAACTGGCGGAGGCGCGGCTGCCGTTCGACGTCGTCTTTCTCATCAACCGCTTCCTCGGCGCAGCCTCGCAGGCGGTGATCGATGCCGGCGGCCAGCCCAACCAGTTCGTCGGCGACGGGCTGCTCGCGCTGTTCGGCCTCGACGTCGATCCGGGGACGGCGTGCCGGCAGGCGCTGCGCGCAGCCGCGAACGTCGTCGTCAATGTGGACCATATGAACCGGCAATTCGCGTCCGATCTGCGCGAGCCGATCCAGTTCGGCATCGGCATCCACGGCGGCGAGGTTATCGTCGGCGACATCGGCTTCAAGGAGCACACCGTGTTCACCGCGCTCGGCGATCCCGTCAATGTCGCGGCGCGGCTGCAGGACATGACCAAGGCACTCGATTGCAAGGTGGTCGTTTCGGAGGAGGTCTACGCGACGGCCGGCATTGCGCCCGACGCGCTCAGCCGCACGCAGGTTGATATTCGGGGCCGCGATGAGCCTATGATCGTGCGCACCGTCGCGGATCCGGCTGTCCTGGCAGGCTTGGTGGAGCCGCAGCGCGCGGCAGCCGACTGAAAACATGGCAGCGCAAAGACGGCGGCGCGGTATTCATTTCGCGCGCTTCCGAGTCCGCAACGTCGGCACTTGCCCGCGCCTGTGGTCCCAGCCATTGCAATGCGCCAGTTCGCCGCCGGTAGGCGCTCAGATCGCGCACCGGCCCGTCGCGCGGGATGACGATGTAGCATTTGCCGCGCTTCGTCCATGCGCAGCCATCGGCCGGCGCGCCCATCCGCGCGCACAGCCGCCGCACCGCGGCCAGCGGCAGCACGCGCTCGATTACGGCACCATGGTAGGGGTGCAGGTATTGCGGCGGCGGTTCGAGAACGGCATAAATCATTAAGCGTTTCGACGATGGGCTGTCGGCGACGTCTTGACAATCCGATTAATTGGTCCAGACTTTCGCTGCAACCTTTGTGACGCGGAGGTCTGCATGGTTCCACCGGGTCAAGAGGCCGCGATGATTGTTGCATAACCCGTTCGGGATGCAACATAGCGGCAAGCACACGAACGGTTCGCCGGAGCGGCCCCCGCGGGTCGCATCAGTCAGGCAAGACCCCAATTCGGCCGCTCCGGACTGCGTTTGCTCGGCAATCGCCAGCGAAATTTTCTCGCTCATTGCGCCAGCCAGAGCGAGAAGAAATAATTTGGCTGGTATCGCGTTTTAAAATCAACACGGCGGGAGGGCTCGCTATGCCGCGCCGTCACAGTTACATGATGCGTTTCAGGTGTCCGAAGTGCCACAGGGCCGGCACGGCCAAGTGGGAAGAACATGAACGCCTCGCGCTTCCGCACGGCGGACAGGGCTCGGTGCTCAAGAGCCTTTCGGACGGTTTCCGCGCAAATCCGCAGCACGAAATTACATGCGCGCGCTGTGACGCGCGCGTCGTTTTCGGCCACGGTTGAATTGAAGGCCGGCGCGCGATTGCGGCCCGTTGCTGGAGTCGGCAGAATAGCGCAACTCAGTCCTGGCGACCGGCTGCGCGATCTTCATCTCGCGCGCGGCCTGGTGCCCCACGGTGCGACTGGTTAACGGCCTGCGATGTGATAGGGTCCTTTATTCCAAGCGGACCTGCGGCTCGCAACGAACTTAGCTTCTGAAAACATTGCCGCGGCCGGATCCATCGTGGGGGCGAATGCGATGCGAACGATCATTGCTTATTTTCTGCTGCTCGGCTTGGCATCCGCCGCCCATGCGCAGAAGGCACGGATCGAGCGCGTCGACATCGTCGGAAAAGGGATTTACCAGGTCGCCGTCGGCAAAAAGACGCCTGACAAGCAGACGCCCACGGGCGTTGTCACTGCCGTGAAGACCGCGACAAAGATTAAAGACACGACGAGGGTGCCGGCGCGGATCGGATTGGAGTTCGGAATCCAGTACCGCATCGTCGGCTCGCCGAAGGGCGCAGCAGTGCCGATCCGGATCGTGAACGTCTATCCGAAGCAGGGGTTGCGCAACCCCAAGACCGGCAAGACGGTGCGGCGCGCGGAAATCGTGCGCAACAAGATCATCGGCGACGTCATTTATACCGGCTACGGCTTCGAGAACGCCTGGGAGATCGTGCCCGGCGTTTGGAAACTCGAGCTCTGGCACAAGAAGCGCAAGCTGGCGGAGCAGAGCTTCACCGTCAGCAAGCCCTAAAGAGAATCCAGGCCCAGCGTTGGCGCAAGGCGGACGTTGCGGTTCATCCGCCGGACGCAAACGTGCAACGCCCGCCCGCGAAGCATCAATAGTGCGGCTCGTACATTTGCGCCCGGACGGATGCGAGCAGGTCCTTGGGCGCTTGCCCGTCCGCCAGACCGCGCTTGTAGGCGACTTCGGCAACGGCCGCGGCGATGTGGGCCGAGACCTCGCGGATGCGCGGCAACGCCGGATAAAGGCTGCCTTGCGCGATGTCCGCGTCACTCACCAGATGCGCCAGGGTATGCGCGGCCGCCATGAACATCTCGTCGGTCACCAGCCGCGTGCCGCTTACGATCGCGCCCAGCCCGACGCCGGGGAAGATGTAGGAGTTGTTGCCCTGGCGCGGCACGAAGGTCTTGCCGTCGAGCTCAACCGGATCATAGGGACTGCCGCATGCGAACAGCGCGCGCCCGCCGGTATGGCGGTAGGCGCCCGCGGCGGAGCATTCGGCCTGCGAGGTCGGATTGGACAGCGCAAATATGATCGGCCGCTCGTTGAGCTCAGCCATGGTCCGCAACACCTCGGGCGTGAAAGTGCCGCCGACCGCAGCAACGCCGATGATCGCGGTGGGCCTGAGCGTGCGGATTGCTGTCAGGAAGTCGCCGATCGGCGCGTGTTCGTGCGCGTAGCCAAGCTTGTGCTGGCTGAGATTTGAGCGGCTTTTGACGACCAGGCCACGCGAATCCACCAGCCAGATGCGCAGGCGCGCTTCGGCTTCGCTGGCGCCTTGCGCCATCATCGCGGAAACCACCAGGTCGGCGATGCCGGTGGCGGCCTCGCCGGCGCCGAGGAACAGCACCTTCTGGTCGGTCAGTTTGCCGCCGGTCACGCGCAACGCGGAGATTAGGCCCGCCAGCGCCACCGCCGCGGTGCCCTGAATGTCGTCGTTAAAGACTGGAATCTTGTCACGATACTTGTGCAACAGATGGAAAGCGGAATGGTTGGCAAAATCCTCGAACTGGATCAGCACGCCGGGGAAAACGGCGCCCGCAGCGGTAACGAACTCGTCGACGAACGCTTCATAGGCCGCGCCGGCGAGCCGTTTCTGGCGCAGGCCGATATAATAGGGATCGTTCAGCAAGGCCTCGTTGTTGGTGCCGACGTCCAGCATCACCGGCAGGCAGAGCTTGGGATGGATGCCGGCGCAGGCGGTATAAAGCGATAGCTTGCCGACCGGAATGCCCATGCCGTTGGCGCCGAGATCGCCGAGGCCCAGAATGCGCTCGCCGTCGGTGACGACAATAAGCTTCGCCGCATAGGGCCAGTTGGCCAGGAGTTCGGGGATGCGCCCGCGATCGTTGGCGCTGATGAAGAGGCCGCGCGGCCGCTGGAAGATATGGCCGAACTTTTGGCAGGCGAGCCCGACCGTCGGGGTATAGATCAGCGGCTGGATCTCATCGATGTTGTCGCACACGATGCGGAAGAACAGCGTTTCGTTGCGGTCGTGCAGCGCGTTGAGCGCCACGTATTTTTCGAGGTCATTGGGCAGGCGGCGCAGATTGGTCATCAGGCGCGCGGCCTGCGCCTCCATGGTCAGCACGTGGGCGGGCAAGAGGCCGCGCAACCCAAACGCGTCGCGCTCCTGCTCGGAAAAAGCGGTGCCCTTGTTGAGAAGTGGATCGCGCAACAGCGCCAGGCCGCGCGCAGTATCAGCAGCAGTCATGCGAGTTCCCGCCCGGCCAGGCGCATTCATATCAGTCTCCTCCCCGCGCATGATCGCTTATGAATTGGCGGCAGAATACATGACGGGAAGCGGCGAAAATTGACAGAAATCAAGTGCGAATATGCGTATCGCTCCTTGAGCCCGGCTTACTTCGTGCCCGGGCTTCTCCGTTTGTTGTTTTCACCGGCAATTGCTGGGATGACCGGACATGGCACTTTTCTGACATGCCGACGGCTCGGCAAACGCACTGTCGATCTCGACAGCCGGAAGCTGCCGCTCGATCTCGCGGAAGGGCAGGACGTGGTCAGCAAACCGAAATGAGGCTGGTGTGCCATCTGGCGCTTAATGGTGCGGACCGTCCACCGTGACCGGCGCCACGCCGGAGAAGTCGAGCGCCTTTGCGGCCGCCGGCGAAAGGTCGATGATGCGCCCGGGCAGGAATGGACCGCGGTCGTTGATGCGCACCACCACGCTGCGTCCGTTGCGCCGATTGGTCACGCGCGCATGCGAGCCGAGCGGCAGCGTCCGATGCGCCGCGGTCATCGCGTGCGATGTCGGGGGTTCGCCGCTGGTGGTCTTTTCGTCGGGATAGCTGCAAACCGAGGCCAGCCCGGATTGAGCTTTTGCGATCGGCGAGACGGCAAGAACGATGGCGACGGCGCAAAACGCGTTGGCAGAGCGCAGCAACATTGAGATGACTCCCGTATCAGCCGCCGGCTAGTGGGCTCGCCATCTAAAGCCGCGATATGCGTTTTGAGGGCGAGAAAGGGGCCATTTCGGGTGCGGCGGAACTCGCAAGCGGTCGCAGATCTTACCCACGCCTTGCGCAGCGCTGCCGTCTTGACGCAATCTTGACGGAACGGAACCCGAGCGGAACCGGTTGCCGCATTTCTGGTGTGGGTTGTCATGTCTTCGTCACAGACGGGCCAAGCGAAGTCGTTTCTGTTCTATTGCGCGGTCGTGCTGGTCGCCGCCAGCAGCGTGGCGTTCGGGCTCCACTGGACGAGGGCGCCGCTGCCGCCAATGCCGGAAACCGAGGCCTCCGTGCTGGCGGCCAAAGCCGCCGCGCGCTTTCCGCCGCCGGTCCAGCGTGTCGCCAAGGTTGAGAGCCAGCCGCGCGTCGTCACCCCGGCGCGCCCGGCCGCGCCCGCGCCACGTGTCGCCGCCGTCAATCCGGCGGCGAAGCCGGTTCGCAACGCCGCCACGCCCAGCGTCATGGCGCCCGAGCAAACCGCAACGCCGCCGCCGCCGGAAAGCGAGCAGCCGAAATGCGACATCGATGCCTGCTCGGCCGCCTATCGCAGCTTCCGCGCGTCGGATTGCAGCTGGCAGCCTTACGAGGGCCCGCGCCGCTTCTGCGACAAGGGCCAGCCGCCGCAGGATGTCGCAACGGCCGATGATCCGAACGCGGCGGAGGACGCCGGCCAGCAGGTCAGCGACAAATGCGACATCGCGGCCTGCAAGCAAGCCTATTTCACCTTCACGCCGTCCGACTGCACCTATCAGCCCAGCAACGGGCCGCGCCGGATTTGCACCAAGGGCACGCCGCCGAAGCCGGCGCAGGCGGCGGTCGATCCGGCCGTCGCAGCGGCAAATGCCGCCAATGCGGCGAACAAGCAGGACGCGGCCAAGACCGAGCAGGCTAATCCAAGGTGCGATATCGAGGCCTGCAAGCGCGCTTATTTCACGTTCACACCGAGCGATTGCACCTACCAGCCGTCGGACGGGCCGCGCCGGCTTTGCACCAAGGGCACGCCGCCGCCGGCAGCGCCTGAAGCGGCGGTTGACACAGCGGTCGCCGCGGCCAATGCCGCCAATGCCGCGGCTAAAGCCGAACAGGAAAAGCTAGAAAAGGCTAAGCAAGATCAGGCCAGGCCGGATCAAGCGAAGGCGGACGCGGCGCCATCCGATCAAGCGAAACCAAAGTGCAACATCGAAGCCTGCAAGGCGGCCTATTTCACCTTCACGCCGGAAGACTGCACCTATCAGCCGACGGATAGGCCGCGGCGGCTGTGCACGAAGTAGCAGAGCAGTGAGGCAAACTCACTTTCCCTCTCCCCTTGTGGGAGAGGGTGCCCGAGCGCAGGCGGAGCCGAGCGAGGGCGGGTGAGGGGTTATTAGCCTCACGAGAGTTTGTAACCCCTCACCCGGCTCGCGCTCGGATTCCCTCCGCGCTCGCCACCCTCTCCCACAAGGGGAGAGGGAATTGTGGGCGCCGCACACTCGCGTTGAATCATTAAATCAATAAACCACCACGCTCCTGATCGACTTGCCCGCGTGCATCAAGTCGAAGGCGTCGTTGATCTGATCAAGCGGCATGGTGTGGGTGATCAGGTCGGCGATGTTGATCTTGCCCTCCATGTACCAGTCGACGATCTTGGGCACGTCGGTGCGCCCGCGCGCGCCGCCGAAGGCGGTGCCACGCCAGACGCGGCCGGTGACCAGCTGGAACGGGCGCGTTGCGATCTCCTGGCCGGAGCCGGCGACGCCGATGATGATGCTCTCGCCCCAGCCGCGGTGGCAGCATTCCAGCGCCTGGCGCATCACGTTCACATTGCCGATGCATTCGAACGAGAAGTCGGCACCGCCGCCGGTCAGGTCGACGATCGCCTGCACCACCTTGTCGGCGCCGATTTCATTTGGATTGATGAAGTCGGTCATGCCGAATTTCTCGGCGATGGCGCGGCGCGAAGGATTGAGATCGATGCCGATGATCTTGTCGGCGCCCACCATCTTGGCGCCCTGGATGACGTTGAGCCCGATGCCGCCGAGCCCGAACACCGCCACATTGGCGCCCGGCCACACTTTCGCGGTGTTGATGACGGCGCCGACGCCGGTGGTGACGCCGCAGCCAATGTAACAAATCTTGTCGAAGGGTGCGTCCTCGCGCACTTTCGCCACGGCAATTTCCGGCAGCACGGTGAAATTGGCAAAGGTCGAGCAGCCCATGTAGTGAAAGACGGGGTCGCCGTCGCAGCGGAAACGGCTGGTGCCGTCGGGCATCAGGCCCTTGCCTTGCGTGGCGCGGATGGCGGTGCACAGGTTGGAGCGGCGGGAAAGACAGGTTTTGCACTGCCGGCATTCCGGCGTGTAGAGCGGGATGACGTGGTCGCCCACTTTCACGGACGTGACGCCCGCGCCCACCTCGCGCACCACGCCGGCGCCCTCGTGGCCGAGGATGGCGGGGAAGATGCCTTCCGGATCGGCGCCCGATAATGTGTATGCATCTGTGTGGCAGATGCCGGTGGCCATGACCTCGACCAGCACCTCGCCGGCTTTCGGGCCCTCGATGTCGATCTGTTCGATGGTGAGCGGCTCGCCCGCCTTCCAGGCCACCGCGGCTCGGGTTTTCATGGGGCTTCCTCCTTGAACGAACTTACGGCTGCCAGGCCGCTTCTTTTGATTGCTCGGTGTCGCACCTGTGCGCGCTTCGTCGATGACCGCGAGCAGCGCGCGCAATGCTTCCTGAACACCCTGGCCGGATTGCGCCGACAGCACCAGCGGCGTTTTCTTTGCCGCCTTCTTCAGTTTTGCGCTCTGCGTTTTGATCGCTTCCGGCGTCATGCCGTCCGCCTTCGACAGCGCCACGATCTCCGGCTTGTCGGTCAAGCCGTGGCCGTATGATTCCAGCTCGCCGCGCACGACCCGATAGACTTCGCCGGGATCCTCGGCGGTGCCGTCGACCAGATGCAGCAGCACATTGCAGCGCTCGGTGTGGCCGAGGAAGCGGTCGCCCAAGCCGGTGCCTTCATGGGCGCCCTCGATCAGCCCGGGCAAGTCGGCCAGCACGAATTCGCGCTCGTCCACGCGCACCACGCCGAGCTGCGGATGCAGCGTGGTGAAGGGATAGTCGGCGATCTTCGGCTTGGCCGCGCTGACGGCGGCGAGGAAGGTGGACTTGCCGGCATTGGGCAGGCCGATGAGGCCGGCGTCGGCGATCAGCTTTAGCCGCAGCCGGATGGTCATTTCCTCACCGGGCTGGCCGGGATTGGCGTGACGCGGCGCGCGGTTGGTCGACGACTTGAAATGCGCATTGCCGAAGCCGCCGTTTCCTCCCTTCGCAATTGTCGCGCGCTGACCCACTTGGGTGAGATCGGCGAGCAGGGTCTCGCCGTCCTCCTCGTAGACTTGCGTGCCCACCGGCACCTTCAGCACGGCGTCCTTGCCGTTGGCGCCGTGACGGTCCTTGCCCATGCCGTTGCCGCCGGCTTTGGCCTTGAAGTGCTGCTGGTAGCGGTAGTCGATCAGCGTGTTGAGGCCGTTGACCGCCTCAACCGCCACGTCGCCGCCCTTGCCGCCGTCGCCGCCATTGGGTCCGCCGAACTCGATGAACTTCTCGCGCCGGAACGACACGCAGCCGTTGCCGCCCGCGCCGGACGCGATATAGACCTTGGCTTCGTCGAGGAATTTCATGGCGGCGATATAGACTATCGCGGCGCGTTCTGCACCTAGCACGCGTGCAGGAAATGCGTGGTGCCGTCTTTCTTGATGCGCTCCAACAGGTCCACTTCCCACGAAAGGTAAGCGTTCATCGCCGCCTCGTTGTCATTGGGCCGTTCGTAGGGCTTGAGCCAGACGTCGAGCGGCTCATCGGCCATTTTCTCGGCGCTGGAGAGCGGGAAGCCGGCGGCGGCCCAGGCGGCGTTGCCGCCTTTCAGCCAGTGCACCGGACGCTCGGTCAGCGCTTGCGCCTCGGCGACGGCCAGGCTGGCCAGCACGCCGTCTTCGCTGGTGAGGATCACGTCGCCGCTGGGCGCGATCTTTTTGAGTGCGCGGTCGAGCCGGGAGCGGATGGCGAACCAGGCGCCGGGAATGTGGCCGCGCCGGTACACCGGGCTAGGCGACAAATCGATGATGCTGACATTGTCGGTGGCAAGCGCGACGGAAAAGGTGACAGCGCGATCGGGTGAGGACGTGCCGAGCAGGATCGTTTTCGGCGCGCCGGTTTCGTTGCCGGCTTCCGGCAGCACGAACACATCATGCCAGCCCATCTGCTTGAGCCACGAGGCGGTCATCAGCGCGCGCACCTCCTTGTCGTCGCTGACCACGATGCGGGCGCCCAGCGTGCCGGCGAATATGTCGGTTGCCTGCACCAATTGCCCGCCCGGCGCCGAGTTCGCGCCGGGGAAATGGCCGGCTAGGTATTCGGCCGGGTCGCGCACGTCGAACACATAGGTCGTGCGGGTCTCGTCCTTGCGCCATATTTCGATCGTGGCGCGGTCTGTGTGAGTCACACCAAATTTTTGCGCGACTTTCTCGGCGGCCGTTTTTGCCCAAGTGAGCGTGTCGCCCGAAACCTCGGGCGCGCGGTCGGACTTGCCGGTGGCGCAGGCGAGGCCGGCGAGATGCCAGCCCATGGTGCCGTTGCGCAGCGCCATCACTTTGTTTGGCACGCCGGCATTGATCAGCGACTGCGCGCCGATGATGCTGCGGGTGCGGCCGGCGCAATTGACCACGATGGTGGTGTCGGGCGTGGGCGCGATGTCGCGCGCGCGCAACACCAACTCGGCGCCCGGCACGTTGATGCCGGACGGAATCGAGATGCGCGAATATTCATCGAACGGCCGGCTGTCGAGCACCACCAGTTTGGTGCCGTCGCGCATGAGCGCGTCGAGCTCCTGCGCGCTCACGCTGGGTGTGCCGCTGTCGTGCTCGACGAATTCGCCGAAGGCCTTGCTTGGAACGTGCACGCCGGAGAAGGTCACAAAGCCGGCCTGTTCCCAAGCGGCCACGCCGCCATCGAGATAGGAGAGATTGCTGTAGCCGGCGCGCGCCAGGATGTCGACGGCGCGTGCGGTGAGCCCGTCATCGTCGTCGACGAGCACGATGCGCGTGCTCTTGCGCGGCACGAGGCGCGCGAAGCGCAGTTCCAGCCGGCTGAGCGGCACGTTGCGCGCCCACAGCAGGTGATTTTGCGAGAAGGTGAGCTCCTCGCGCAGGTCGATCAACGCAAGCTCGGCCCCGTCGCCGAGCATGGCCTTGACTGCGGCGGCGGGGAGGGGGCGGAGACTGGCCGTGGACACAGCCGCGTGCAGGTTCATGTCGTTCGCTGCGGCGACATCTGCTCGATCGCGCCGCTCTTCAGGTCGATTTTGATGCGGTTGATCTTGTCCAGATTGGTGCCGGTGACGCGCACGAAGCGCGCGTGTTCGGGGTAATCGATGGAGTGGATGGCGCCGTCCTGGTAGATGCCGGCCTTGCCAGGCGTCAGCCGGTATTTCTTGATCGGCTTGAGCTTGGCGTGCTGCGGATCGCTTCCGTCATCCTCGCGCTCCCATTCGGTCATGTCGGTGTATTTGGTGGCCTGGCCGTAGATCGCCCAGGACTCGCCGTGGTCGTGCGGCGGCGACACCCGCGCCTTGTCGTTGATATGGGCGAGCACCTGGAAGCCGAGCTTGGGATCCTCGTACAGAACTTTAAGCCCGCGTGGCTGGTCGTCGCCGCAATAGTCGCGGATGAAATCGGGATTGGCGAGCAGGCGCTCGAGATCGACGCGCACCTGTTCGCGCCCGGACGGGCCGGGATCGCGGGCAAGCGTGGTGCGGCAGTCGGCGATGAACTGTTTGAGATCGTAGGCCATGGCGTTCTCCCTGACGCAGACGATTGGTTGGCGCTATTTTTGCCCAACTCCGCGGCAAGCGCCAGCGGGCTCGCCCCCGCCGTGGGGGAGAGCACAGCACCTCACGCCCGCTTCACCCGCCCCCAGCCCTTGAGCGCCGACCAGATACCGCGCTCGAGCCGGAAGCGGTCGATCGGCGCCGAGGAATTGATGGCGCGGATGCGGTAGAGACCGACGCCGGTCCACTGGAAGCCGCACTTCTCCAGCACCCGGCGCGAGGCCGGGTTGGTGACACGCGCGCCGGCGTTGAGCGCCTGGTGATCGAGATCGGTGAAGGCATAGTCGATCACCGCATGCAACGCCTCGGTGGCGTAGCCCTTGCCCCAATGCGCCACGCCCAGCCAGTAGCCGAGCTCGGCCTGGTCATCGAGCGTGGTCACGCCGCAGGCGCCGATGATGGTTTTGCCGCCCAGCGTGATCAGGAACGCCGCGTCGGTGGCGCCCTTGTTGGCCCCGTTGATGAAGCTCTCGGCGTCCGCCAGTTTGTAGGGATGCGGAATGCGCGCCGTGTTCTCGGCGATGCGGCGGTCGTTCGCGAGCGCCGCAAGCGCTTTAGCGTCCCCGAGGCGCGGCATGCGCAAGGCAAGCCGCTTGGTCTCGAGGACGGGAATACTGCCCTCGCGGAATCTTTCGCCTGGTATTTCTTCCAGCAGTGTCATGGCACGGGCTCCATTGTTAAAAGCGAAGAGGGGGAGCCGGCATCCCGTCTCCCCCTCTCAGAGCCCATTGAGCCCCGCCGGTTTGACTGAAATGCCGGCGGACCTCGATTTTAAGGCCACCGTCTTACTCGGCCGCAGCCTCCGTCATCGGAACGACCGACACGTATTTGCGGCCTTTGGTTTTGGTAGCGAACTGAACCTTTCCGTCGACGAGTGCGAACAGCGTGTGATCCTTGCCGAGACCGACATTGCGGCCGGCATGCCATTTGGTTCCGCGCTGGCGCGCGATGATCTTGCCGGCGAGCACGATCTCGCCGCCGCCCGACTTCAAGCCGAGCCGCCGGCCCGCCGAGTCGCGGCCGTTTCGCGAAGATCCGCCTGCTTTCTTATGCGCCATCGCTGCTCTCTCGAATTCTGCTCTGTTACCTACACTGATTTCGTGACGGAATCATCTCACTTCTTCTTAACTTTTGTCGCTTTGGCCTTTGTGGCCGCTTTGGCCGGCTTTTTTGCGGCCGGCTTCTTGGCCCTGCCGGCCTTCTTGGCCGGTTTGGCCTTGCCTTCGGCGGCTTTGCCTTCGGGCGCGGGTTCCGGTTTCTTGGCCTCGCGCTTGGGCCGCGCCGGTGGCGTCTTCGAGGGTTTCGCTCCCTCGGTCAGGATCTCGGTGATGCGGATCAGCGAGAACTCGTGCCGATAGCCGCGCTTGCGGCGCGAATTCTTGCGCCGGCGTTTCTTGAAGGCGATCACCTTGTCGCCGCGGGCGTGCTGGAGCACCTCGCCGGCCACCGTCGCGCCGGCCACCGTCGGCGCGCCGAGCTGCGGCGTATCGCCGCCGAGCAGCAGCACCTCGCCGAATTCGACGACCTCGCCCGGCTCGCCCTTGACCCGGTCGATGCGGATCACGTCCTCCGGGGCAACCCGGTACTGTTTGCCGCCGGCCTTGATGACTGCGAACATCGTTCTTCCCTTGTGTTCGGCCCCGGTGCTCGGATTATTCCGGACCGGCTTCTTTCAGTCGGTTTGTTTTGTGTTTTTAAGGGCTTAAGGCGCCCTCGAAAAAGCGCGCGGACCCACCGGCCCGCGCTGGCCATGCTTATGGCGATGCAGCGCCAAACTGTCAAGAAAACGCTTGGTTCGCCGGTGGTGGGCAGACGGTCGACATTTTCGATAGGCTGTGGCCCGTTGGGTGACAAACTTTCCCACGGCATGGTCACCTTGACCTCGAAACGGCGTAGTATCCAAGCTGTCGCCGGCCGTACCCGTGGGATCGGAGGAAGACATCAGGTAACGGCCAAATTGCCAGGCCGCATCAAGCGGCGGAATAAAGAAAGAGGGAGAACGCAATGTCTCATGGAAAGATGCTTGCGGCGCTGGCCGCAATCGCGGTGCTGGGACAGGTTTCCAGCGCGTCAGCACAGCAGCCGATCGCGATCGCCACGCCGCCGGCGGGCTCCATCTACAACTCGACCGCTGCCGCCATCGGCAAGGTGCTGGCGGAAAAGGCCGGGATGAAGATGACGTTGCAGGCGCGCGGCGGCTCCAGCCAGTACCTGCCGATCATCAATGCCGGCGAAGTGCCGTTCGGCATCGCCAACGTCTATGAGACCAGTCTCGGCGTCACCGGCGAGGAATATTTCAAGGGCCGGCCGACCAAGGACATCCGCTCGGTCGCCATCCTTTACCCGCTGCGCAACACCATTTTCGTCAAGAAGGATAGCAAGTACAAAAAGCTCGCCGACCTGAAGGGTGCGCGCGGGCCGGTCGGCTTCACCAACCAGAAGGTTCTCACCGCCGTGACCAACGCCGCGCTGGCGCCGGGGGGCATCTCGCTGGATGACGTGAAGGGCGTGCAGGTGTCCAACATCATCACCAACGTCAACGCGTTCAAGGAAGGCCGCACCGACTTCTTCGTGTTCGCGCTCGGCGCCGGACCGATCAAGGAGGCCGACGCCGTGGTCGGCGGCGTGCGCGCGCTGACGGTCGACAAGGTCACGCCTGAGATTACCGCCGCCGTGAAGAAGAATGTCCCGGTCGCCTATCTGCTCCACGTTAAGCCGGGCAAGGGTACGACCGGCTTGCTGGAGCCGGGTTACATCGTGTCCTACGGCGTTAATTTGTTCGCCAGCACCCATACTCCGAATGATGTCGTGTACAAGCTGGTGAAGGCAATGCACGATAACGCCGCCGAGTTCGGCAAGGTGTTCCCGCCGCTGCGGCTGTTCAAGGCCGACGCCATGGCGCAGGTGATCGCGGGCGTCGATTACCATCCGGGCGCCATCAAGTACTACAAGGAAATCGGCCAGTGGCCGCCGAAGGCGCAATGAGGCGCGCGCAAATGGACTGAGGGTTTGGTGCTCGCATGAGCGAAGGCCCTGCAAGAAACGGACAAGGGCTGTCCTCCCCGCGGAGGGCAGCCCTGCCATATCCGAAGCGTCTGATCGACGCGCTCGCGATCCTGCTGACGCTTGGCGGCGTCGGCTGGGCGCTCGACGCCTATAACCGCGTCGGGATCGCGCTCTACGACCAGCAATATCTCGCCGGCATGCTGGCGATCGCGCTGACGATGGCGTTTCTGAAATTTCCGTTCGCGGGCGGTGAAAAGAAGGCGCTGCCCTGGTACGACGCCGCCGCGGCGGTCGTCGCCTTCGCGGGCACCGGCTATCTTGCGGTGTTCTATCCGCGCATCGTCGATCTCGTCTACCTGCGCCAAACCGACAGCGTCATTGTAAGCGTCGTTCTCATCGTCCTATTGGTCGAAGCCCTGCGCCGCGCTACCGGCCCGGTGCTGAGCATCCTCGTGACTGTCTTCATCCTGTATGCGCTGTTCGCCAGCTACCTCCCCGGCTCGGGGCTCCAGACCGACTGGCGCATGCTGTCGCTCGCGCTCGCCGCCAATTACACCGGCATCCTAGGCCTGCCGATCAAGGTCGCCACCACAATCGTCATCGCCTTCGTGCTGTTCGGCGCGGTGCTGCAACAGACCGGCGGCATGCAGTTTTTCACCGACATTTCGATGTCCCTGATGGGCAGGTTTCGCGGCGGCGCCGCCAAGATTGCGGTGCTCGGCTCCTGCCTGTTCGGCTCGATCTCCGGCAGCGCGGTGGCCAATGTGGTGGCGACCGGCATCGTCACCATCCCACTGATGAAGCGCGCCGGCGTTCCCGCGCATAAGGCGGCCGCCATCGAAGCGGTGGCCTCGACCGGCGGTCAATTGATGCCGCCGGTGATGGGCGCGGCCGCCTTCCTCATCGCCGAATTCCTGGAGATGTCCTACGCCGCGGTCGTGCTGGCCGCGATCGTGCCCGGGCTGCTCTACTACATTGCGCTGTTCATCCAGGCCGACCTCGAAGCGGCCAAGGAGGGCATCCCGCCGGTCGATCCGAAGGTGATTCCGAAAGCCGCACCGGTCTGGCGTGCCGGCTGGTATTTTCCGATATCCTTCGCCGTTCTGCTGTTCGGGCTGTTCGTCCTGAATTACCAGCCCGAGAAAGCCGTCCTGTGGGCAATCCTCGGCCTGATCGTCCCGGCGGTGATCTTCGGATTCCAGGGCAAGCGTTTGGGACCCGGCCAGGTGGTCGCGGCCTTGCGCGAGACCGGCCATGGGGCGCTCGACCTCATTTTGATAACCGGCGCCGCCGGTATCGTCATCGGCGTGCTGGCGATCTCGGGGCTGGGCTTCCAGCTCACTTTGGGGCTGGTGCAGATCGGCCAGGGCCATCTCTTCCTGCTGCTGTTCCTGTCGGCGATCGTCTGCATCGTCCTCGGCATGGGGCTGCCGACCGTCGGCGTCTATGTCCTGCTGGCGACGTTGGTGGCGCCGTCGCTGGTCGAAGTCGGCGTCAAGCCGATCGCGGCGCATCTCTACGTCATGTATTTCGGCATGATGTCGATGATCACGCCGCCGATCGCGATCGCCGCCTTCGCCGCCGCCTCGGTCGCCGGGGCTGACGCCATGCGCACCGGCTTCGCGGCCACGCGCTTCGGCTGGACCGCATTCATCGTGCCGGTGTTGTTCGTCTATTCGCCGAGCCTGCTGCTGATCGGCGAGCCGGCAGAAATCGCCGTCGCGGTCTGCACCGCCATGTTCGGCGTGTGGCTGGTCTCCTGCGCGAGCGTCGGTTACTTCATGCGCGCAATCAAGCCGCCCGAGCGGCTGTTGTTTGCGGCCGCCGGGCTTGCCGCTCTGGTTCCGGCCGGTGCCTTCACCGGCGGCGTGGTGCTCGACGTCGTCGGCGTCGCCGCAGGCATCGCAGTGATGTTATATGAATATCTGGTGGTTACGCGCCTGCGCGCCCTCGCCAGCGCAAAAGAGGGCGGGACGCGGGCGTGACCGCGGATTCTTCTTGCTGAGAACCGGAGTCGCTGCCGCTTGATCTTCGCGGGGCTAGGGCTGCTGGCTGGCCGGTGTCGCCGCGGGCGCTGCCGTAGTGCTCTCGATCTCGTTGCTCGGCTGCGCCAGCCGGTAGCCGACGCCGAGCTCGGTCACCAGGATGCGTGGGCTGTCCGGATGCGGCTCGATCTTCTGCCGCAGCTTGCGCACGAAGATGCGCAGATAATGGGTGTCCCGCATATGGGTCGCGCCCCAGACTTCCTTGAGTAGTTGTTGATGAGTGACCACGTTGCCGGCATGCTGCGCCAGCACCTGCAACAGCCGGTATTCCTTCGGCGTCAAGGCAAGACGGGTGCCGTTGAGCAACACGGCGCGGGCGCTAAGGTCGATGGTCAGCGGGCCGATCTTGACCGTCGGCTCGCCGCTTGCCGCGCGCATTTGACGCCTTAGCGCCACACGCACCCGCGCCATCAGTTCGGCCATGCCGAACGGCTTGACCACGTAGTCGTCGGCGCCGAGCTCGAGCAGGCGCACTTTCTGCGTCTCCGCCGCGCGCACCGACAGCACGATGATCGGTACGCGCGACCAGGAACGGATGCGCTCGACCACGTCGGCGCCGTCCATGTCGGGCAGGTTGAGGTCGACAATGACCAGGTCGACGGGGCGCAACGTTGCCGCGCGGATTGCTTCGGCGCCGGTGGCGGCCTCGTGCACGATGAAGCCGTTGAGCTCGAAGCCCGCGCGCAGGAAGCGCCGGATTTGAACTTCGTCATCGATAATAAGCACGACGGGAGAAGATTCACTCATCTGTGTCGCTTTCCATCTGCGGGACAGCTGCTTGTGTCGCTGGAAGTTCGACCGTCACCGTGCTGCCCAGGTCGGGACCGGCGCTGACGGCATTTATCGTGCCGCCATTGGCGGCAATGAAGGCGTTGGCGATCCACAGGCCGAGGCCGGAACCGCTGGTGGTGGCGGCGTGGCGCTCGCCGCGGGCAAAACGCTCCCAAATCTGCGCCCGTTCGGCCTGGGTCAGCCCGCTGCCTTGGTCGCTGACGCTGACAATCAGCCGCCCTTCCGGAGCGCGCGCCGTGACCGTGATCTGGGTGCCGGGCGAAGAATATTTCACCGCGTTGTCCAAGACCTGTACCAGCGTCTGCTGCATCAGCACCGGGTCGACGTGAACCAGTGGCAGATCGGCTTCCAGGTCGAGAACAAGGCGGTGCGCGGCCAGCCGGCGCGAGCAGCGATCGATCGCCGCACCGATGATGTCGTCCGGATCCGCCCATTCGGTGCGCGGCTTGACGCCGCCGCTGCTGATGCGGCTGGCGTCGAGCAAATTCTGGATATCGTTGTTGAGCCGCTCGGCTTCGTCGCGCACGTCATGCGCCAGCGCCCTGAGCTTTTTTTCGTTTTTGAGCGCGGGCGCGGCGCTCAATACCGTGGCGGCGCCGAGGATCGAGGCCAGCGGCGTGCGCAGCTCGTGGCTGACCGAGCCGATCATGGCTTCGCGCAGCTCGTCCGTTTGCGAACGCATGCGTGCCTCGCTGATGGCGCGGGCGACGCCGAGCCGCTCAAGCGTAGCGGTGGCATCCGCCAGCACGGCTTCGACGCGCAGGCGCAGCTCTTCGGTACGCTCCGGCGATTCGCGCCCGAAATTGATCGCGATCACGCCGAACTCGAGATTGCGGGGCGACACGGCGCGGACCAGCCACACTTCGCCGCTGTCGGCGGTGACGGTCACACCCGCCGTGCCGTCGCGGCGGCCCGACGCCGCCTCGGCCGCTTCGCTGAGGACCTGCTCGGGAACCGTGATGCCCGCGCGCCGCCCGCTGCTGGTCGACGCCTCACGCGCGCCTGCGAACAAAACGACCTTGCGCTGCATGACGCTGGCGAGATGATCCTCGATCGCGGCATGAATGTCCGAGACGTCGAAGGCGACCGCCAGCCGGCGTGAAAAGGCGTAAAGATCGCGCATGTCGATTTCGCGTTGGCGCGACAACTCCAGCTGTCGCTTCAGCCGGTTGGCGAGCTGGCTGACGACCACCGCAACGAAGATGAACAGGAACAGATTGAGGACCTCGTGCGGGTCCTTGATGCGCAGGCTGTAGAGCGGCGGAAAGAAAAAGAACGCGGAGGCAACCACGCCGCAGACGGCGGCCACGATTGCCGACACGACGCCCCAGCGCGTGGCAGCGATCACAACGGGGACGAGATAGATCACCGAGCCGTGGTTAAGGCCGCTGGTCCAAATGATCGCGTAAAGCAACGCGGTTGCCACGCCGACCAGGCAGAGCGTCAAGAAAATGCCGCGCAATTCCTTGCGGATGCGGCCGAAGCGCAGGGCGGTGGGCATCGTCGTGCCGGTTCGCGGCCGGGCTCCTTTTCGGGCGGCGCAATATATGTCTAACGCGCGCCCTTGTCTGTCCCTGCTCTCTTGGTTAGATAGCCACCGTCTAATTAGGGCTTTTTCAGGCCCTTTTCGGCTTCCGGAGAGGTGGCAGAGCGGTTGAATGCACCGCACTCGAAATGCGGCATACGGGTAACCGTATCGGGGGTTCGAATCCCTCCCTCTCCGCCATTATATCGAACTAAACCATTGATAATAAAGGAATAAATGATTTATGTCGCTTTAGAGCCCCAAATTGGTCCCCAAATCGAGCGCCGGAACCACCAATTGCGGTCGGCCGGTAACTGGTACTTGGTAACTTGAAATTGTTGGCAGTTGGTGGCGTCCGTCCGGTGTTTGCGCCCGCATTGGGAGTTTTGTGAGATAGGACCCGCGCCGATAATGTTCCGCAGCCATTAGTCGCAAAATTCGGCCCGGGATAGCCGGGACCTATCATTTCCTGTCATTATTTGGCGCGCCACCAAAACGAAATCTGTTGGCCAACCCCATTCAAAACATACGATAATTAAATTCACCATTAAAAGCGCTAGCTGGGGAGCGTGATGGAGTGGCTTTGGATCATCGTCGCGGCTGGTGTTGCGCTGTACCTGTGGGAGCGTCGGCGCTCGCGCAAAGTGCCAGCCACACCCGAGTAAACTCCGCTTGGCATGAACATCGCATCAGACCGCGAACTGATGCTCTCCACGTTCCGCCGTGAATTAGCAAACTACATGGCGTGCCGCGATCCGGACCGCTTCCTGCGCTTGTATTACTAGGCGCGGACGAACCGATCTAAGGCGCGACTAGTGCATTGATGGTGCGTGATTATGTTTGGTAACAAAGGTAGTAGACCGAAAAAGAAAGTGTATTGGGATTTGGTGAGTGGCGAACCCATTTCCCCAAAGCACCAGCGACCGCAGGTGATCGGAGATAAACATCCAAATCTCGCTGACAATAGCGACCGCCAATTTTTCGTCGATTATTCCGATTTTGGCGATGTACTAAATTAGTGGTTCGCTGACGAGCACTCGGGCAGCCGTTGGCGAGTGCAAGAGCAACCCAAAACCGAATTGACGATAGGTGTTTATGACTCTCCCGCTTTCGGTAGGAGGTACGACGTCTTTTGCGGTCCTACGAAACTCGGAATTCTGGAGATTCAGGCTTCGTATCCCTACACTGCTGAAAAACCGAATGTCCGAGCATCTACCAGTTTAATGTGGGTTCGACTCTTGAGTTGGGACACCGTGATGAAATTTCTCAGCTGTATTGCCCTTCACATTGATGATGTGGGCGATCTTGGCAACAGCGCGAGAATCCAAGGCGCAATGAACCGTTCTCTATGGAACAGTCTTATCGTTCACGATGAGGACCTAGGCTTGGATTGAGGTAATCTCGAAGTGACATTGAAAGGTTGTGCCCCGTTTTATTTTGATCGAAAAACTAGCGAATTTTTTCAAAAGTTAGTCAGGAAAGGATGATTGAGTTACCTACCGCGCGCCAGCAGTTTAGCCACGAGCGAATAAGTGCCTTCTTCTAGAATAGATTCGTAGCGGTCAAATTGTTCCTCGACGCGATTGTATGTTCGCCACCGCATCCATTTCGGCTTTGGCGGAAAGTCCCATTCGTCCGGGTCAAAGCCGCCAATCGCACACAGCCGCGAATTGATCCTCGCCTTGCCCTGGTGAGCACGATTAACGCGGTCAGAGAATTGCGAATTATAGGCGACTTGCCGCCCCCATCTTTGTCGGCAAGCAAACTCTCGCGCACCGGGCGGCTTCCACAGCACCGACGCGCAGCGGTTCATGTAGGGGCAGACGAAATACCACTGACGCCCGCCGAAATAGCGCGGCCGAGCAACCAGGTGGATTAGCTGGTCGAGGTTCCCGATCTGGATGCGGAACCATCCATGCGGTCTGTCGGTGCCACTCATGTCCGCCGTGATGATGCCCGAAGCGATTTGCTCACCGGTGTAATTATTCGTCCAATTAATCCCGCCGTTCGTTTGTGCGCCCGGCTGTATAAAACCTCGTCTTGCAAGTCGGTTTATATCGAGCTTGAGGCCGGTTTCCAGACGGACCCGCTGCAAAGGTCTCGGCATATTATGTTCTCCGCAAATGAATCTAAGGTGCGGCCTTACAAACGACCAGCCCAATGCCGACGCGGATGCACTGCCAAATGTCCGCTTTTGGACTAAAGCGGACAAACGGTTGATCTTAGCCAGTGCCGGTTTGTCCGCTTATGACCCAGAGCGGACATGACGGCCAAGTCTATCGTTCGGCGAGAAACATCAAATAGCATCGCCGAAACGCACGGTCGGGTGGAATATGTTTTCAGTCTCATAACGGTATTGCATCAACTCAGATACAGCGTCATATGAATGATGACGCCAGTATTTGCTTCTTGCATTTCTTTGACGCAGATCAGCCAAGCTTTCAAACCAATAGGCCACCAGTGCTCGGCGAATGCCAGGTTGTGAAAACAACTTATCCGCCTCAGCAAAATCTGCGTCAAAATTGATTTGTTCAGCCCTCTTAGCGCCAGCATACGGTGACTTCATAGACCCTCCGTTGCGCTTCTCCAACCATCTGAGCGTTTTTGGATAATCCAAAATGAGACGATCAAGAGAAAGATAGTGTGTAAATTTGCCGTCTATTGATCTTCGCTCGCTGCAGGCGACTGCATGGGGACCGATATTTAATGAGAACAAGAAACGGCCCGACAAATTCAATGTCCAAGCTGCTCCTTGAATATCGAAGCAGCCGAACAAACCGGATAGCTGAAACAAATTGAATAAAAACAATTTGAGATCGCGGGTTCCAAAAACTTTTTCGGTCTCTTTGTGACCAACACGATGTATTGCGCTTGTTTGCCTCAGCGTCTTTCTGGCTTCGTAGGGCGCAACGTCGAACAACTCACGTGTTGCCGCGACGTCAATTTTCTTTTTTTGAATGAATCTCTTCTTATGGAAACGTTGGTGTAGTGCACTTTCAACGTGCTGCCAGTCCTTCACATGTAGAAAATCGGATAGCCCCCATGGGCCGTGCCGAGCATACGACGATACACTATTGATTTCCCTTATACGGTCGCTAATTGGCTTTTTGGTGCCGCCAATTTTTATGTAGTTACTGTTCGGCGAAACGAGGATATAGACGAAACCCTGTGGCACGACGCAACCGCCCCCAATCCTTGCCAAGAGTTTTTAACTTACGCGCTACCTAAAGCGGGCGCCATATTTGCGATGGCAGCATTTGGCACTTAGCCGACATCGTTTTGGTAGCGCCCGATGCCCGCTTTCGGAGGTAAAGCGGACATGCCTTTTCGCACTGCAAATGTCCGCTGATGACCCGAAGCGGACATGGCACAGTCGCTGGAACTTGGTAAAGTTGAGCCTCGTCGTGAACCCCCCGGGGGCGAAATGAGACGGCGCAATGCAGCAAGCGGACAGCCGGCCAAAAACCGGGACCTTCAGGCGACTAGGCCCAAGGCTCGCAAAGCGGCAACCGCACCCCCATCGACTGACCACTCGCCGGAACAATTTGATCGCCTAAAGCGTGAGCGCGACGAAGCGCTGGAACAGCAGAGAGCGACTGCAGAGATTCTTCGCCTTATACGCACCTCGCCGGCGGACTTGCAGCCAATATTTGAGACAATTGTGCGGAATGCGGTCTCTCTCTGCGGCAGTCTGTTTGCAAACGTCTTCCGTTTTGATGGCGAGCTAGTGCATTGGGTGGCATCTCACAACATCGGACCAAATTTTGTGCATTTGCTGAAGACGAAGTTCCCGATGCGGCCCGACCCCTCTCAAGTAGCCGGAAGAGTGCTGTTCAGGAAATCAGTGGTTCAGGTGGAGGATGCGCTTTCTGATCCGGATTACGACCAACGATTTCCGCGCAGGTTGGGCTGGCGGCGACTACTGGGGGTGCCGATACTATGCAAAGGCGAACCTCTTGGGGTTATCGTTGTGGGTTGGGCTGAACCCGGACCAGTCCCGGCACCCCAAGAAGAGCTGCTTAAAACGTTTGCCGATCAAGCGACCATCGCCATCGAGAATACGCGGCTGCTCAGCGAGTTGCGACAGCGCACCAATGACTTGAGCGAGTCGTTGGAGCAGCAAACGGCAACTTCCGAGGTCCTAAGGGCCATCTCAAGCTCGCCAGGCGAATTAGGTCCTGTGTTTGACGCCATGCTGGAGAAGGCTGTCCACATATGCGACGCCAAATTCGGCCTGCTGTTTCGATGGGAGGGCGAGGCCTTCCGCACCGTAGGTATGCATGGCGTTCCAGAGGCGTTTGCCGATGAGCGGAGACGCAATCCGGTACTTCGCCCCAACCCCAGGACGGGACTTGGGCGTCTAGTCGAGACGAAGCGGACCATTCAGGTCGCCGACGTGCGGGCCGATCCGGGCTACCAAGCAGACCCCGTGCGGCGGGCCGGCATAATCGGGGCCGGCGGGGCACGGACGCTGATTTCTGTTCCGATGCTCAAAGACAATGAACTCGTGGGCGCCATCGGCATCTATCGGCAAGAGGTGCGTCCATTCACCGACAAGCAGATCGAGCTGGTGCAGAACTTTGCCACACAGGCCGTCATCGCGATTGAGAATACCCGCCTGCTCAACGAGCTGCGCGAATCGCTTACGCAACAGACCGCCACCGCCGATGTACTCAAGGTTATCAGCCGCTCAGCCTTCGATCTCCACACAGTGCTCGACACACTGCTCAAATCGGCCAGTCGGCTTTGCGAAGCCGATATGGGAGTCATCGCGCGCCGCAAAGGTGAGCAATTTTATCGCGCGGTCTCCTATGGGTTGCCGGACAATTTCACTGAGCTGATCAAAGACCAGCCTGTCGAACTGGGCCGCAGTAGCGGCTCCGGCCGTGCGCTGCTTGAAGGCAAGGTCATTCATATCTACGATGTGACGACCGATCCGGATTACACACACCCGGCGCGCCAACTCGGTGGTTTCCGAACTTTGCTTGGCGTTCCGATGATGCGGGACGGTGTGCCGGTGGGTGTGCTGACGCTGATGCGCACGGACGTGCAGCCGTTCAGCGACAAGCAGATCGAGCTGGTTACCACCTTCGCCGATCAGGCAGCGATTGCCATTGAGAACGTGCGCCTATTTGAAAGCGTGGAAACCCGCACGCGCGAATTGGCTGCCTCACTTCAGGACCTGCGCACGACCCAGGACCGGCTGGTGCAGACCGAAAAGCTAGCGTCACTCGGTCAGCTGACCGCCGGCATCGCTCACGAGATCAAGAACCCGCTCAATTTCGTCAACAATTTCTCTGGGGTTTCGACCGAATTGATCGATGAGCTCCAGGATGCCCTCTCGGACGTGAGCCTAAATGAAAAGAAACACAACGAGATCATGGAGCTGGTGGACACGCTACGGGGCAATCTCGACAAGGTCGTGCAGCATGGCAAGCGCGCCGATGCCATCGTCAAGAACATGCTGCTGCACTCGCGCGAAGGCTCGGGCGAACACCGGCCGGTTGATATCAACGCCTTGGTCGAGGAAAGCCTCAATCTCGCCTATCACGGGGCCAGGGCCGAGAAGCAAGGTTTCGATATCACGCTGGAGAAGTCGCTTGATCCGGCCGCTGGCGAGGTTGACGTCTTCCCGCAGGACATTACCCGGGTGCTGCTCAACCTGATCTCGAATGGCTTCTATGCGGCAACCAAGCGCAAGAGGCAGACGGCGGGCGATAGCTATGAGCCCATCCTAGCGGTAGCGACCAGGAACCTAGGCGACAGCGTGGAAATCACGATCCGCGACAACGGCACCGGTATCCCGCCCGAGGTGAAGGAAAAGATGTTCAATCCCTTCTATACGACCAAGCCCGCCGGCGAGGGGACGGGGCTTGGCCTGTCCATCAGTCACGACGTCATCGTCAAGCAACATGGCGGGTCTATTGAGGCCGATACGCAGCCGGGCGAGTACACCGAGATCAGGGTAATTTTGCCGCGAGCGGCCGCGTTACTCCCTGAACGGTCGTAATCGTCGCCGATGTCCGCTTCTGGCACTTAGCAGACATGAGCTAGTGCACCGCACATGTCTGCTTTCGGACAATAGCGGACATTTGCCAGCTCTTGCTTACCAAGCCTCATTTTACGAATTCACACCCTAGGATATTTAATTCGGCCGTCTCGCTCGCTACGGCGCTATGGAGCGCGCTTCGCTCGCCGGCCTTGGGCGGTCTCTCAGTATCCCCGCACCCCCTGGTAAACTATATGTGTCGCAAATCGGGGCACCGTCATCTGGCGCTAAATCCCCGAATGGCCAAAAATTGAAACTGTAGAAAAGACGA